>Ga0209536_100004070_pt1 | contig 23228 bp, 18 predicted proteins | sample DeeMarSeWOR28_12_FD_187461 | JGI IMG/M metagenome (GOLD analysis project Ga0209536, IMG submission 187461) | Marine sediment microbial communities from White Oak River estuary, North Carolina - WOR-2-8_12 (SPAdes) (version 2) | ecosystem: Environmental > Aquatic > Marine > Intertidal zone >... | reverse complement strand
AAAATGATCAGTGGTTCATTAAAAAAAATCTGTTCAGACTCCCAATTTTCAACGTTATGCTTAAGTAAGTTTTTATCAATGTTGCCCTCATCCCATTGAAAACCGGTAAATGCTTCAAAGTCGTTTTTCATAGGATCAAATTGTATATTATCATAATATACAAGTCAATGGATATTTTCGGGTCCTGCGGTGATTACTCAGCTTTGGCAACCCTGCGCTGAATAAAGTCTAAAATAATTCCGGCACACTCCTGTGGTTTTTCCATGGGAACAAAATGGCCGGTATCGGGGATGGTGTGCGTTTCACAATCCGGAATGAGCTTTTCTAAACGCCGGGCCGAACCGGCGGTCAGGACCTCCGACTTCTCTCCGCGAATAACCAGGACGGGACATGTTATTTTTTTGCTATATGTCCAGACATCAAGCGGGACGGATTCGAAGATCTGGGCTTCGAGCTCCGGGTCGCAAGTCAAAAGCGTGGTTTCGGCGTCCTTTTCCAGGAGACCGCATTCCAAATAAGCCTCGATAAACTCTTTTGACCAGGTTTTAAAAATACCTCTACCGGAAGTAAAGCGTTTAAGTGCTTCCAATTTTCCCTGGAAAGTCTTTTTTCGGCGGCGCGCTTTCCTGGCCAAGGGAATTATTCCAGCTAATCCCATAAATTTCATTACCGTCATCGACCAGAGGATCCGCCGGGGTAGAATCGATGGATCGAGCAAAATAATGCCGGTAAAAAGTTGCGGATATTTGGCGGCGGCAATATAGGAGGTTACCGCACCAAGAGAATGACCCATGCCGATTATTGGGGGTGTCATGGCGTGTTCAATCAGTAATTTCAGATCTTCTGCAAAAATATCCCAGTGACGAATACGTTGAACGCCCGGCTGATCGGAGCTGCCATGACCGCGCACATCGCTGGCAAAGACATGTAAATCGTTAATCAGGTATTTAACAAATGGTGAATAGGTGCCCGCACAGAAACCATTGCCATGTAGGAAATGAGCTTCAAGGCCTGAACCGCACCAGTCTAAGAAATGAAGTTTTCCTTCCGCGGTGTCTAAATAACCTTCAACCGGCTCAATTAGCTCTGGCAAATTCATCAGCGATTTGAGGTTTACCTTATGTGAGCGAAAGTCGAGGGTGCCCCAGCTTCAAGGCGTCCAAGGGCGAAGCTGTATTTACCTACCGCAATCCCTTGGCAACGCAGAAGATGGGGCGGCATCGGCTTTCCCGAAGGGTAAATAAAATGAAGCTTAAAATAGACATATTTCAACTCTCTGGTAGCTGAAATATAATTAATCTATTTTCTATGAATACTGATATTATTATCAGAAAGTTATTTAACTGCTTCATTTTATTTACGTTCATTTGAGGTTTTATTGTGTTGTTATATACTATAGGCAGGAAAATCTGCTTTGCCCCTTTTATTTTTATTTTTCTTCTAACTTACTTTCTCGAGATTAGTCAATACCTCTTCGACGGTCCCGGGAATACAACCATATGCCGCGATATCATCTGCGATTTTGCAAATATGATCGCTCAAAGACTGCTCATTGTCGTTTCGAATGTATGGACGATCAGGAGTTGGCGGTTGCCCGACAACTTCGCGGACCGCCTCAACAATATCCTTATGGGAGGCTTCAACACGCCGAAGTACAGCCTCGTTTTTGGTCAATTGGACTTTAGTACCAAACCGCGCTACGTTGACCACATCATTTATTGTCAATCCCTCACCCTTTAGGACAAGTGTTGAGCCTGCTTCTTTCTTATCCGGTGGAGCTACGCATGTTTTTGCATCAAACAATTTGGACACCTCGTGCAATCGTTCGGTTATCTCTTTTTTGCGGAACTATAACCAATAAAAAGGGCTCATTTACCTGTGATACCCATGAAACCTTGGGCAGGTTGGTTGAGGCCAGACTCGATAATGTTGGGTTTCGTACCTCAACCTAACCTACCCAAATTGCTCCTGCTCAGCGGCTACCAGCGTATGGCCGAAACCCAACACGGGTGATGCCTTTCTTTGGGTTATAAATCCGTCCATTTATTTGGTATACCGAGTGAACATTTCAGCTATTTCTCGGTTCTGCTTATGAAAAATAATTAGTGGTATGACTATTTCAAGTCGTCCGTGGATGAATGACCCTTACATCATGCTGAAATATCATATCCATCAGAGAAATACGCTATTTGTTAAAACATTGATTTCAAATTGATTTTATGGTTATGGACTTTCCAATTATTTGAGATGGTAAAACAGTATGCCTGATAGTAACTCTCAATCCAAAATAAGCGGCCGGAAGCGCATCAGCTTAAGCGTTTGTCTTTTTTTGATCATCACGACACTCATCGTCTATGGGCAGATAGTGACGCATGATTTTGTAGAATTTGACGACGGTCGTTATGTGAGCGAAAATCCACAGGTAATGGCCGGCCTTACTGCAAAAGGTATCCACTGGGCGTTTTCCACCACGCATGCGGAGTTCTGGCACCCGCTCACCTGGCTGTCTTTGATGCTGGATACTCAAATTTTCGGAATAATCCCCGGCGGCTATTTGGCCACCAACCTGCTTTTGCATATCTGCAACACGCTGCTGCTGTTTTTTTTCTTCAGGCAAACTACGGGTACCGTATGGCAAAGCGGATTCGTGGCTGCATTGTTTGCGCTGCACCCCTTACACGTCGAATCAGTGGCATGGATTGCCCAACGCAAAGATGTGTTGAGTACATTTTTCTGGATGCTTACCATGCTCTGCTATGGCTTTTATGTTGAACGGCCGGGATTCAAAACATATCTTCCGGTGCTTTTATTTTTGATCCTGGGACTCATGGCCAAACCGATGTTGGTCACACTTCCCTTTGCATTGCTGTTGCTGGACTACTGGCCGTTAGGTCGTTTTCAGTTCTCGGTTTCGTTTAGATCTTTCTTTCAATCAGCCCTTTCACTGATTCGTGAAAAAATACCCCTGTTTGTTGTTGTCGGCGCTGCAGTTGTGGTTGCAATTTTCGCCCAGCAGGGCGAAGGCCGAATCAAATCCCTGGCGGTGGTTTCTTTGCAAAGTCGAGTCGCCAATGCGCTGGTTTCCTATGCGGTCTACATCGGTAAAATGCTATGGCCGTTCAAACTGGCCTGTTTTTATCCCTATCCAGAGGCATTTTCGTGGTGGCAGGTTGGTGGATCCGTTTTTTTGTTGGTGTCAATATCCTGGTTTGCCGTCCGGCTTGCCCGCAGCTATCCCTTTGTGATCGTCGGTTGGCTGTGGTACCTGGGAACGCTGGTGCCGGTGATCGGATTGGTAAAGATCGGCGCCTATGCCATGGCGGACCGTTACAGCTATGTGCCATTAATCGGAATCTTTGTTATATTAGCCTGGGGGGTGGCGGCACTGCTGTCTAAAAAGTCGCGCCGAAAGGCAGTTTACACCGGCTTTTCAGTGTTTACGATAGTATTTTGTTTAGCCACGACATGGTTTCAGATCCGAGTTTGGCAAAATCAGTATACTCTCTTTGCCCATGCGGTGGAGGTGACCTCCGATAACTACCTGGCGCACATTGGCTTGGGTCTTGCATTGAAAAAGCAGGGAAAATTGGACGAGGCCACCAACCAGTTCTTCGAAGCCTTGCGCATCAAACCAGACTACATACCGACATATCTTAACCTGGGGAGTATTTATTATATTCAAAATAAAACAGATGAAGCCATCACGTATTTCTCCAAGGCCGTTCAAAAAAACCCGAATTTGGTGAAAGCCCACAACAGCTTGGGTATGCTATATGACCAAAAAGGGCAGTTGGATAAAGCCATCGAGCATTTTCGGGCGACCCTTGCGATCCAACCTGAAAATGTCAGCGCGCACAAGTTCTTAGCAAAAGCGCTGGCTGCGCAAGGCAGCTTAGATGAGGCCGTATATCATTATTCAGAACTGTTGCAGCTCCAACCCGCCGATGCCGATGTGCATTACAACCTGGGCCTCGCGCTTGAGAATCAGGGCAAATTAGCGGAAGCCGAGGAACAGTATTCAGCAGCGCTGAAGATAAACCCTGAATATGCGAATGCGCACTATAATCTGGCGAATCTGATGGCAAAGCAGGGAAGATTCAACCCGGCCATTGAACATTATCAAAAAACCCTTTCCATAGACTCCAATCATATCCAGGCTCTCAACAATCTGGCCTTCGTCTACGCGAGCAGAAAAGACTATCAAAAAGCACTATCAAGCTTACTGCAATTGGCTGCACTGCAACCCGAAAATCCCAACGTTTCCTACAACATCGCCAGCTTGTACGCCAAACAACACCAAGTGGCCGAATCTATTGAATGGCTGGAAGCCGCATTAAAGGGCGGGTATCAAAACTGTGATCTGATTGAGACCGATCCAGATCTGAGAAATATCAGAGCGGCGCCGGGTTATGAGGGTCTGCTGAATCGCTATTGCCCTTAAAATAAAAAAGGGCCTACAAACATCAATGCTCGTAAACCCTTATCATTTCTGGTAGGCACGGGCGGATTTGAACCGCCGACTTCTACCGTGTCAGGGTAGCGCTCTCCCCCTGAGCTACGTGCCTGTATTTTCCTCACTCAAGTAGCACCGGCCGAATTACCTGTCAAGGGAAATTGCGGTCATCCCGGTATAAGCTCCACTCTGATGCTGTTTTGGGTAATCTCGTAAATGTTAATTCCAAACGATTGAAAGTCCTGCAGCATCAAGGCCGACGCGAGATCTTGCGTCTTTCCCGTATATTCTACCAGCAGCGTAGCCTCATTGGGTTTAATTTCTTTCACGCGGATGCCTTCCACACCAGAAATCGTGTTCAGCGCTTTACGAAATTTTACGTAATAGGAAAGATGACCGGTTCCCCGCACAACCATTTCGACCACAGAGGGTTTCCCGGCCTGCTGCTGCAGCAAGACAACCAAATCCTCGGCAAACGCCTGAGCTGTTAAAGCCCCCACATCTTCAAGCGCCTCTCTGGCACCGGTGACGTCATCGTCATTAACCGTGACAGCGGAGCGCATCAGGTTGAGCATCTTTTCGCCTGTCCCCGCCCGTATAAGGCGTGCGGCAATCGTCCCGGTAAACGAACGCATATTCGAACCCATAATATTGCTTGACGTACTTGCGGCAGCAGTTCCGCAAATGACAAAATCTGCTTTTAGCTGCGTACCTAATTCCGCGACTTCCTGGTCCGTTAGGTCCGGTTTGTCCATCGTTCTCCAATTTACGAGGGGTTCCTTCCGAGCTTTCTTGTGATCAACAATCGTAAAACCGGCTTCTTTCAGACTCGCACGCATAGCTGCTTCAGCGACGGACTCAAGCGACTCTTCGTTTTGGGACCACCAGTAGCGCGGAGTAGTATCGTCAAGATTGTATTCCGCAATTAGAAGCAGCACACTAGGCAGCACTGCTTCAGTTTTCGTAATACCGGCATTGGATAACTGTTTTGAAATTTTATCCCCGAACACGGTCGCCTGCATAATGACGCGATAGGATCTGTCCGTGGCGGTTTCCGTCAGCACCTTATATTCCTTCACATATTTATTGGTTTGATCGAATAGCAACCCGTTAAGCTGAGGAAAATTTTCTACCAAGGCCTCCACTTCCATCAGTTCTTCGGCCATCAGTGCCACTGCCGTGACAAGAGCGTCTTCTATCGCCTTTTCCCTGGCGGTCGAAACGTTCGCATCCTGGACCGTTGCCGAGCCGATGACAACAAATGTTTTCGATTCAACAGACTGCTGCGCCCAGGCGGCGTTTGAAATCATCGCCACAAGTACAAGGAAAGAAGTGACAAGCAATAATTGATTGGTTTTAGATACAATCGTCCGCATGTCTTTTAACTCCGCTATCCGAAAAAAATTATCTGCGCACAAACCCAATAAACGAAAAACCGGTTAGAATCAAGAGATAAAAGACGAAGCGCAAAGCGAATGATGATAAATAGGAAATTGGGGGATTTAGGGATTAGGCAATTCAGGTTCGAGCTGTTGGCTTATGTTTTCCTATACGCGGCGTGCAAGTGCATAGTTCGCAATATCCAGCATGATTTCTTTAGGCTGTGAGGGTTCGAAAACGGACAGAGCCCTTTTGGCTTTATCAATATAGCCCGCGGCGGTTTTGCGTGTGTATTCAAGACCACCGTATTTTTCCATTAACTCCAGCAACGTTTTAAAATCCCTTTTTGAGAAATCCTTACTCCGGATTATTTTTTTCATCACATCCCGATCGCCGGCGTTTGCTTGTTTGAGAGCGTGAATGATGGGAAGCGTCATTTTGCCCTCCCTGATATCGGCCCCAACCTGCTTTCCGAAATCTGAGGTCTGCAGGGTGTAGTCAAACAGATCATCCGCCATTTGAAAGGCAATACCCAAGTTGTAACCATAAACGGCTAATGCGTTTTCTTTTGTCTCTGGGGCGTCTGCTATAATTGCACTGACCTGGCAAGCAGCTTCGAACAGCACGGCGGTCTTCCGGCGGATGACCTCCATATATTCATCTTCGGCGAGGTTGATATCGCCTTTTCGCATAAGCTGGTGAACTTCACCCTGAGACATGTTTTCGGTAAGGGCTGCAAGAATCTGGATTACCCGCAAACGACCGGTACCTGCCGAAATCGACAGGGCCCGTGCCAAAAGATAATCACCCACCAGTACCGTTATCGCATTCCCCCATTTTGAATGGGCCACGGATTTTCCCCGTCGCAGCGTGGCATCATCGACAAGGTCGTCGTGCAAAAGAGTGGCGGTATGCAGGTATTCCAACGCTGTGGAGAAGGTTTTATCATAATCACCGTTGTAGCCGCATATCCTGGCAGAGAGTACCATCAACAATGGACGCAACCTCTTCCCGCCGCTGAAGAGAAGGTGTCCGGCCACGTCGGATACCAAATCCAGATGGGGTTTCAAATTTTCAGCAAGAGCTTTTTCAATTTCCGCCAGATCATCTTCGACTGCCGTCAGGATCTTTTTTCGAATATCATTCATACGACTTCTCCCATAAGATCGTATTCCATGGCATCCGTCACTCGCATATCAACAAAGCAGCCGATTTTCAAATCAAATGGCAATTTGGCGGTATTTACATAGGATATTCCATCCACTTCCGGTGCTTGAAAATTGGTTCGCCCGGCAAACAGATAATTGTTTAACGATTCCTCCACCAGGACTTTAACAGTTTTTCCGATATATTTCTGGTTGTTTTCAGATGAAATACCCGATTGGGTCGACATAAGCTGATGATACCGGTCTCTGGCAATCGCAGGAGGGACATGATTATCCAATCGATGCGATGAGAGATCCTCAGCGTCCGAATATATGAATACACCTAAATGGTCAAAGCGCGTCTCCTCGGCAAATTGCAGCAGCTCCTTAAAGTCCCTATCAGTTTCGCCCGGAAATCCAACAATAATGGTGGTTCGCAGCACGGCATCCGGGACATGGGTACGGATTCGATCAAACAAACGGCAGAGATCATCCCGGGAATACCGCCGTCCCATACGTTTTAAAACGTCGGTGCTGACATGCTGGATGGGTATATCAAAATACTTACAGACGTTGCTGTGAGAAGCAATGGTTTTGATAAAGGAGGTTTCAATGCTTTCCGGATGCCCGTAAAGGACTCTAAACCAGGATTCGACATTGGCATCCGGATCATCCCCTTTAAGCGTAGCCAGGCGTTTCATGAGCAGGCTGAGATTTACCGATTCAGGGAGATCTTTGCCGTAGGCCGTCGTATCCTGAGCAACCAAAACCAATTCCTTCACACCCAGAGATATGAGCTCCCGGGCTTCGGAGACAATATCCTCGGGTGAACGGCTTTTTTGTTTTCCACGCAATTTCGGAATTATACAGTAGGTGCATGCCTTGCTGCAGCCTTCGGCAATCTTTAAATAGGCCATATGCGGCATACTCAATTCCCTGGGAGAGCCATTATCCTGGGCAGCAATAAGGTCCGGATCCGGCAGGAGGCATAGGCTGGAAAACCGTGGTTCTTGAACGGCGTTTACAATCTGATCGAAAGCTCCGGTTCCTAAAAAAACGTCCACTTCCGGCAACGATGTCACTATGTCTTCGCGGTATCGCTCGGGGAGACAACCCGTGACGATAAGGCGATTGCAGGAGCCTTCTTTTTTATATTCGGCTAATTCTAGAATGGTATCGATCGACTCTTCAGCAGCCGTTTCGATAAAGCTGCACGTATTTACCACAATCGTATCCGCGTCCTGAGGATCGTCCGCAATGGTCCATCCGACTTTCTTAAGGCGACCGATCATTATTTCGCTGTCGACCTGATTTCTGGCACAGCCCAAACTTTCCAAATACAGTTTCATCACTATGTTTGGTCTTCTGATAGTACGCTATGATTTGAATAGCATTGTACGCTCGCGAATGTCTCGTAAAACAGATATTCAGCTCAATTCTTCGATGAAAGTAGGTACGTATCGCTTATTGTCAATTGGCTCGAATCTCATTCGCTATCCCATTTTGTTTACGATCATTTACAATGGTTACAGATACAGCGGAAGTGAGCTCTTTGGGAATAATTTTCAATGAGGCGTATTCTTTTTGGATTTTGGGAAAAAATATTGTGCGCTATGTTAACAAAGAATTAATGTTTTTCGAAAATGTTCCGATTATAGTATCAGTACAAAAGTTAATACACATAACCAACAGGTTTATATTTGCCTTAGATTTCACATTAAGTATTTAAAATCTAAATCAAATTTAGTTTCCATCGATTATGAAAAAGGCAAAAGAATTTAAAAAGTATAATGTGGCGATCCCGAGACTCTTTGAGGTAATACTCGGGATGAATGAGGAACAGCAAGCAAAGCTTTTGCGGCAGGCGGACGAGCTTATCAGGAATGATAGAAGAGGGTTTAGGCGCAAATTATGTCATGTATCTGTTAATTTCGCCACGTTCGATCGCACCCACCGAGGGTATATAAAAAACATAAGCCACACGGGGGCTTTTATCGCAACAAAAGCACCGATAATTGTTGGAGAAGAGATATTGATGATTTTTCACACGCAGGAAAATGAAAATCCTGTCAAGGTTAAGGGCGAAATTGTGCACGCCACTCGCTGGGGAATTGGTGTTGAATTTAAATCCAAGGACTCGGAGATTGAAGAGGCTATATGGAACTTCATCACTCAAATTGAAGAAAACGAGGACGAAATCAATATTGAATCCATCCTATATGATTAAGTGTAATTTTATAAGGCCGCCATGGCTCTTGAAAGCAGATCTGAACCTGTTTTGTCCTTCTCAGGAACAAATTCCGCCAGACTAAATTCCAACTTTACCTTCAAACCGCCGACTTCAGGAAGGATTTCCTCTGAAATGCGTTCTAGTCGATTACAGAGTTGTTGAGCTTCATCAATCGAAAACTGCGGCATGAGAAGCGCTAACATCTGTTTGCCATATCGACTTAGAATATCCCAACTCCGGATTTCCCGGGAAAAAGACTCACCCAGAGCGCGCAAAACCTGCTCTTTTGCAAGATTATCCATATCGGATTTGCCGGCATCAACGTTTAATTTCATAAAACAAATTGACAAATCTGTACAACAGCTTCGCGAACGTTGGATTTCAGTATCCAGAGTTTTTAAAAAATTCTCTCTGTTACACAATCCGGTAGAATCGTCCAACATTTTCAGATCGGCGAAACATTCGGTTAAGTTTTCGAGCCGGTCGCACGTGATTCCCATTAGATTCAGGAAAAATTTGTGGGCGGTAGGGGGGTATAACCACTGTAGTCGTCTAATCATCTTCCAATTAACCTGCAACAGTTCAACGGGCTTCGTAGCAACAACGGTTGCAGATCGCGGTACTGATCGCAGAAATCCCATCTCACCCAAAACATCGCCGCTTTTTAGTTGGTTGATCAGGATGCGGCTTGCCAGCTCGTGATCGGATTCATCATTACTGATGGGTTCGAAAACATCCATTGTGCCGGAAACAATGGTATACATGGAATCACTGGAATCCCCCTTGTGAAACAGAATCTCGCCGGCTTCTATCTTCTTCAGCGTTCCGGCCATGAGGATATAGTGGACCTGGTTGCGTGATAACCCTTTGAAAAGAGGAATTCCCATGCGGGGCTCCTTACCCAGTTTCAGGCGCAGGAGATCCCACAGGGTCACCAATTCGATGTGCTGTATCAATGAAGGCAGCAGGATCAGATCTCCGACCAGCGCCGACAGCGATGTGATTACCATCATAACCCCGAAAATGGCGGTGGGTTTAAAGCTTGAAAACAACAAGACGGAAAAACCCACGCATATAGTGATTGTTGTGAAGGTGATCGGCTTGCCGACATGGCGAAGTGCGTCCCGGATGGCACGCTTGTCATCCAGATCTTTTTTGAATTCCCGGTTATACCGAAACAAATAGTGGATGGTGTCATCCACTGCCAGTCCGATGGCAATACTGGCAATCAGACTGGTGACCATGGAAAGCTCGATATCAAGCCATCCCATGATCCCGAAATTAATGATGATAGGAAACAGATTGGGAAGGATGGCGATCAATCCGACTTTGCTGGACAAAAACAGGATGAACATAATCCCGAATACCAAGATCAAGGTGATTGAAAGGCTTTTGATTTGCCCCACGGTCACCTGATGGCTGCTGGCAGCAATCACCATCCCGAGTCCGGTTATCTCCCACTTCAGATCTTTGGAAAAGTGTTGTTCAACGAATGCATGTGTCTTTTCGCGAAGTCGAAGAAACTTGCTGGAACTCGAAATATGGGTCAACATGACGATGTTCGTTTTCGAAAAATCGGGACTCATAAACCGGGCCAGCATGTCTTCGCCCAGGATAGTCGTATAATTATTTAACAACATCCTCACTTCGAAACCCTCTTCAGGGAGCCTGTAATAATCGGGTTCAAAGTGGTTGAGAACATAATTAACCAGCTTGAGGTAATCCGCAAAAGACAATGTTTTGTCAACGCCGGGCAGTGTATCGAGAAACTCTTGCAGACGGTCGATTTCAGCCAGATGGTGAGGATCTCTGAAATAGTCCGCCTCAGATTGCCCCATGACGATATTAATTGGAAAGCTTCCGGATAAATCTTTATAAATATTTATAAAGTTACGTTTTACAGGTGCGTCCTCCTTTAAATATCCAACCGGATTGGTCTCAACTCGAATGCGAAAGATCCCAACTAAACAAATAACAACCAGAGCTCCGATGACTGGAAGAACGATTTTCTGATGGTTCAAGTCCAGCTCGACGATTTTATCAATGAAGCGGTTAAATAAGGGGTTTGTTTCAATTCGGTTTTGTAGTTTTTTTTCAGGTAAAGGAATAAACGATAAAACCGCTGGAAGAAAAATAAGAACAGCGGCCAGGATGCTGAGCATGCCGAAACATGAAAAAACGGCAAATTCCTGAATGGCTGCAATTCGATTGGCCAGAAGAGATCCGAGTGCGATTATCGTGGTCAAAACCGCCAGAAAGGTTGGCAGGGTAATATTTGAAAACGTGTTCACGATCACATCAATTGGTGAATCCGCTTTTACTGCACATGCCAGATACTCAGAAATAATATGCAGACAATATGCGGTTCCAACAGCGATGAGAAAGACCGGAACAATCATGGTCAGCATCGAAAGCGGGATTTTCAGAAAGGCCATGAGCCCGAATGTCCAAACCAGGGCCAATCCCACACAGACGAGCGGAATGAAAAGGTATTGAGGCTTGCGAAACAGATAGAAGAGAATAAAGGCAATCAGTAAAAACGTAATCGGGGGTAAACGGAAAAAATCTTTCTCTGTAAACTTGGCAAGCGCTTCTGAAACAAGGGGCATACCGGTCTGATACAGAACAAGCTCCTTGGGACTTTCGGCAAGCATCTGCCGTACCTTCTGGATCACGGTCTGTGAATCGGCGTCGTTTTTAAGTACCAGTGTCAGTGCGGTGGTTTTACGGTCGAGCGAAAAGAGGTTTCTTCGAAATAAATCTACCCCGGATACAACGGCATAAAATTTATCCATGCTCCAGTCTCCGGAGATATCAACCGATTTTTTTATACCGGGAAGACTGATAACTCGTCTGACGCCCTCTATCGCGGCGGCGGTTTCGGCAAGTTGTTCAATCTTGCGAAAGGTGACCGGATCGAACACATTGTTACTTTCAATTACAACCCGAATGATCTCATCGGAACCAAAAAGCTGTTTAAAGTCATTATATCGGGCTGTCTCGGGGAGGTCCTCGATTTGGAGATCATAAATGGAGGTTTTAAAGGAGAGATCCGGCAGCTGCCATGCAAAAAAAAAGGTAACAGCCACCGTCGCAGAAACGACAACTAAAGGCCAGCGAAGTATCCATTCCAAGATTGGCCTAAAAGAGAGACGCATCAAACCCCCTGTGTATATAAATCGTGACCTTTAGGATAATGAGGAGTGCAAAGAACCGGGGAGAAGCAATATAAATGATATTTATATTATGAATACAACTTTATGTCAATGAAAATTTAGTGCTGAGGAACAACTTCAAACCCTTTTGAATAATAAGGGACCAAACTGCCGTCTTGTTTTTCGACAATGATCAGACCTTCGGACCGTTCAAGCCGGTTAATTAAACCAAGTCCTCTATCAGCGCCCATTACCATGATGGCGGTTGCTAAACCATCGGCAAACGTGCAGGTTTCGGCGATGATGGTGGTGCTCACCACTCCATTGGAAACCGGATATCCGGTTCGGGGATCAATGATATGAGAGTAGCGGATTCCATCAACGACGAAAAAATTGCGATAATCACCGCTGGTGGCAAATGCTTTGTTATCCAAATTGACCACCTGGTATACGTCATCAATGGCCGCATCTGTTTTGGGCCGGTTGATTCCGATACGCCAGAGCTTGTCGTCTTTGCGATAGCCTGAAGCAAATATTTCCCCACCAATTTCAACCAGAAAGTTTTGAAAACCCTCCTCACGAATCAGATCGGACACCTGATCAACACCATAGCCCTTGGCTATGGATGAAAGATCGAGAGTTACATTCGGCCTTTTTTTAACCAGATATCCGGGTGCCACGATTTCTATATTCTCAAAACCGACATCAGGCAACAGTTCAGAGATCTCTTTGGGCTGGGGGAGGGTGGTTTTGCGTCCAGCACGCCCAAATCCCCAAAGATCCACCAGCGGATTGACGGTACCGTCCCAGGCGCCTTCCGATTGTTGATAAATTGTTTGAGCCGTCTTCATTACCTGATAAAAATCATTTGAAATTTTAAACGCGTTGCCCACCTGCTGAATATTATTGAACCGGCTGATTTCACTGTTCTCACTATAGGTGGACATGCTCTGGTTGATCTCCTCCAGCCGTTTATCAATCTTTTCTTTTAACCCTGAAATGCTTTGGGAAAAACCACTGACGACCTTGACATGGTAGGTAGTCCCCATGGTGCGCCCCTGGATCAGGTGCTCCCGCTTTGCGTCGCAATCGCTATATACAAAGAGGATACTGATTGAGATTGCTATGGTTACATAGATCTTGGTCATATAATGATTTCAGCGAAGTACGCGAGCATTTTAAAGAGGCTCGCAACGCGGCCATCGGGTATTAGATGGGATTTAAAAACCAGTTTCTAGCATATTCGGGGTAATTGCTCCCCCGTCAACATATCCACGATGCGACTGCCGCCGATCCGCGTTTGCATCACCACCTTGCCGCTGTGATTATTGATCACCTCTCCGATCACAGCGGCATCTTGGCCATAAGGATTTTTCTTCATCGTTTTTAAAACTGCATCTGTATATTCGGTAGGAACAAACGCAAGCAGCTTACCTTCATTGGCCAGATACAACGGATCAAATCCTAAGAGCTCGCAAGCACCCACAACGTCTCTTTTCAGGGGTATTTTATCCTCGTAAATCTTGATGCCGATCTGCGACTTCTCGGCAATTTCATTTAAGGCCGTGCCCACCCCCCCCCGGGTAGGATCCCGCAGCACATGGATATAGGGGCTTGTTGCGAGCATGTCTCTGACCATGTGATTCAAGGGCGCGGTATCGCTGGCCAGGGTTGATTCAAATGAAAATCCTTCACGCTGGGTCAGGATGGTTATACCATGATCAGCTATGGTGCCGCTCAAAATAATTTGATCACCGGGTTTAGCCTTGTGACTGGCGATGTCAATGCCCGGCGGAATCAATCCGATCCCGGAGGTGTTGATGAAGATCTTGTCCAGCGCACCTTTAGGCACGACCTTGGTGTCTCCGGTAACCACCGTAACTCCGGCCTTCGCTGCAGCCTTGCCCATTTCACTCAGAATTTTTTCCAGATCCTGCATTGAAAGCCCCTCTTCGATCATCAATCCGACACTCAAATAAACCGGATCACCACCGCACATGGCAATGTCATTGACTGTTCCATTGATCGCCAAGTCACCAATATTTCCACCGGGAAAGAAAATGGGATCTACCGTATACGAATCGGTTGAAAAGGCCAAGCGCAGGCCTTCAAGATTAAAAATGGCGCCGTCGTTCAATTCAGAGAGAATGGAATTACTAAAAATGGGCAGCATCAGTTCTGTAGTTAAACGATGAGAAATCTTGCCCCCGCTGCCGTGATCAAGGAGTATTTTGTCGGTTTTCATAAGATTGTCCGCTCGTCTATCTGAATAAGGAATGATACTCTTTTTTTATTCAGGACACGGATTAACACGGATTAATTATTCAAATTTTTCTCCGTTAATACGGAAAAATAAGATCTGTGGTTATCTTTTTCAATTAAACTGGCCTCCTTCGCGACCGGCGGCTGGGCCGACACCCGACACCCATTATCCTTCGTCCGACCTCTGTCACCTGCCCTTCGTCACCTGGTATGATACCTATAGTACGCTGCACAGGTCCCTTCGGTCGATACCATGCACGGCCCGACAGCATGGGCAGGCGTACAGATTTTACGGTATAACTTACAATCCGGCGGGCTCTTCTTCCCTGTCAGTATTTCGCCGCAGGCACAGCCTTTCGGAATTTTTGAATCAGGGACGTCAATGTCAAATTGCTTTTCAGCGTCATAGGCTTCAAATTTCATCCGTATTATCAATCCACTTTGAGGAATCACACCAATGCCCCGCCAGCAAGCATCGGAAGGTTCAAAAACATCCTGCAGCATTTTCTGGGCCTTTGTGTTGCCCATGTCAGTGACAGCGCGGGGATAAGCATTTTCGAGACCAGGCGTCTTGGTCTCGATCATCTGCACCAGCATATTGATGGCTTGAAGTATATCTGCCGGTTCAAAACCAGCAACCACACAAGGGATTTGATACCTGTCGAAAAAAGACTGATAGGCATTAAGGCCGATGATGACCGACACATGACCGGGCAAAATGAAGCCGTCCAAATCAACGTCCTCTAAGCTCATCAACGTTTTCAGTGCCGGGGGAACCAGCTTGTGCGCAGATATCACCGAGAAATTATCCAGTTTCAACTGCTCAGCCTGCAGAATGGATGCCGCAACAGTCGGTGCAGTGGTTTCAAAACCCACCCCCAAAAACACGACTTTTTTATCCGGGTGTTTTTGGGCTACTTCCAGAGCATCAAACGTCGAATAGACCATCCGAACATCCCGCCCCTCAGCCCTCTCTTTTTGCAGTGAAGAATAGCTTCCGGGCACCCGCATAAGATCACCGAAGGTGGTGACAATCACATCATCTAATCGGGCTAATTCGATAAACGTGTCGATTTCTCTCTGGTCCGTAACGCACACCGGGCACCCGGGTCCCGATAGCAAGGATACGGTTTCCGGTAACACGGAGCGGATTCCGCTGCGAAAAATCGACACCGTATGGGTTCCACAAACCTCCATCAAACGAATGTTGCGTTTGCTGGCCGTCTTGATCTTCGCGATGAGATGTTTGCAGATGTCCGCATCCCGATATTCTTCAATATGTTTTAAGGTCATCCTTTTGTCCTTTATAATCCGAATTTGGCAGCGGCCACCACAGCTTGGCCTAAAGAGATACCGCCATCATTGGTCGGCACTTGCTGATGGGCAAACACTTCGAAATTTTTTTCACTCAGAGCCTGAAGCAGGCCTGCCAAAAGGGCTGCATTTTGAAAACAGCCACCACTGAGGACAACGCGGTTCAGACCGCGGTCGTTTCGAATAACCTCACAAAGGTTCGCAAACAAGTTAATCAGAGTTTGGTGAAACCTGGCACTAATTTCACCAATCGGCACGTTATTTGTCATATCCGTGACAACACCTCGAATGATCGGTCCCGGCAGTATTCTCAGGACATCAGCGACCTCCCACTCGCAGTCATATTGCAATCCAACCGATTCCACTGCCAACGTTTCCAATTCCATCGCCGCCTGTCCCTCAAAATTTACCCGGTTTCGTATCCCACAGATTGCCGCTACAGCATCAAACAACCGACCCAGACTCGAGGTCGGCGGTGAATTGACGCCTTTGGTTATCATTTCACTGACAACGGTCAGCTTCTCGCTTTCAATCTCCTTTAATACCGGGAGGTTCAAATGGTGAAAGTCTTTTCCATACGAATCCTGAAGATAGCTGATCGCCATGCGCCAAGGCTCTTTGATCGCCGCAGTGCTGCCCGGCATCGGTACATACCTCAGGTGACCGGCACGTTCAAAGCCATGCTCCTCCACAATTAATAGCTCACCACCCCAAATGGCCCCATCCATACCGAATCCCGTGCCGTCAAAGGACAGTCCTATAACCGGGCCGTCCAGCTTGTGTTCTGCCATACAGCTGACGATATGAGCGTGGTGATGCTGCACCGGAATTTTTTGCATATTCTGCTGTTTCTCGGCAAATTGTGTGCTCAAGTAATCGGGATGCATGTCATAGGCAATGATTTCAGGCGAAATATCAAGGATGCGCTTGAGATGATTGATAGTCAGCTGGAAAAAATCATAGGTTGCCAAGTTCTCAAGATCGCCGATATGCTGGCTCAAGAAGGCCGTGTCGCCTTTGGTTATGCAAACTGTGTTTTTCAATTCTGCACCGCAGGCCAGGATAGAGGGAATCTTGTGTTTAAGAAAAACCGGAATCGGCACAAATCCACGTGACCGACGGATAAACCGTCTGCTGCCGGCGGTGTGGCGCCCTATGGAATCATCGCTGCGCAAGTAAATGTCCCGGTTATGAATCAAAAAATGATCGGCGATGCCAGCCAGACGCTGAAACGCGTCGTCGTTGTCGATGGCGATCGGTTCCTCGCTCAAATTACCGCTGGTCATTACCAGCGCTTCAAAGCCGTGTTTCAAAAGCAGGTAATGCAGCGGCGTATAAGGCAGCATGACGCCGAAATAGTTGTTGCGCGGAGCCACTTCCTCGCAGATCGTGTTAGCTGCCTTTTTTTCCACCAGCACGATCGGCCGCTGGATCGACGTCAGGAACTCTTCTTCCTCGGGTTCGATCCAGGCAAAACGGCGGATATGCTCGAGATCGTAGGCCATGACGGCAAACGGCTTTTCCTCGCGAAGTTTGCGACGCCTCAAACGCATCACCGCATCTGAATTGGTGGCATCGGCTGCCAGATGATATCCGCCAAGCCCCTTGACGGCCAGAATATGGCCGTGCTTCAAAAGTTCGGCTGCTTTTCCAATGGGATCGTCGGTTATGATCTGCTTGTGATGGTTGTCGTAAAGGCTCACCTGCGGTCCGCATTCGGCGCACGCATTCGGCTGGGCGTGGAACCTGCGGTTGGTCGGATTATCGTATTCGGCTTGACACTGTGGGCACATCTTGAAGTGCCGCATGGAGGTTTTGGGCCGGTCATAAGGGATGTCATCGATAATCGTATAACGGGGACCGCAGTTGGTGCAATTGATAAACGGATAGCGATAGCGCCGATCCCGATGATCGAACATTTCCTGCAGACAATCATTGCAAACGGATACATCCGGCGAAATCAGGGTGGACATTACCGCTTGGCCTTTGCTTTTGACAATCCTGAAATCCGTATAGTTCCGGACAGCCTGGGAATTGCCGGAAATTTCGACAATGTAGGCCAGCGGTGGGCTCTTGGTGGCAAGATCGGCTTCAAAAGATGCCAGACGATCCGGCGGTCCTTCGATGTGAATGGTGACCCCCGAAGACGTATTGGCAACTTGCCCTTTGAGGTCATAATGTTCGGCAAGCTGAAAAACAAACGGGCGAAAACCGACGCCCTGGACAATGCCGTTTACCTTCAGCTTTTTGGCGGTGATATCATTTGCCATTCCTATTTGATTTCATCTTCTCTATTTTGCAGACGGTCAACATATTCAGCAGCCTCTTTTAAAAATTGGAGGGTTTCCAACGCGGCCGCTTCATCTATTTTCTGGATAGCAAATCCGGCGTGAACAATAACATAATCGCCTACCTGTGCATCTTCAAGTAACAGTAGGCTGGTTTCGCGCTGCACCCCGTCCACATCGATGGTAGCCATGTTGTTGTCAATTCTGGTTATCTTAGATGGGATTGCCAGACACATTCTCTGAGCTTCCTTTCGCTGAATATTTTACACCTAAACGGTCGAGCTCTTCCAGCACCATGGCGATGACATCATCAACCTTGGCCCGGGTCGTCGGTGTTAAATCAATACACATGGTTTCGATATCTTCAGGCTCAACACCGACAATGACCGTTTCCGGCACGTGGTCAAGCGCTTGACAGAGGGTTAACGCTTCCAGAAAATCGACCTGATGCAGCGAGTTTTTAGCTCGGATCCTTTCCGGAATGGCATCGCCCGCCAGCCGATACAGGTCGCCCGGCTTACCCTTATTGCGAATGGCATCAATGACTATCAGGTGCTTTGGTTTAGATATGACGCCAAGCAAGTTTATGCCTAGAACACCGCCGTCGACCAAAAGCACCTCGTCCGGAAATTCATAATCAAGCGCCATCTTTTCAACAACTCTTACGCCAAAGCCTTCATCGGAATACAGGATACAGCCGATCCCTAAAACCATCACGTCAACGGCGTAAATTTCATCGAACGGATTCGGATCTGTCAATGACATAATTATCTTAAAACATGGGATAGTTTCTGTGAACCTGTCCCAGTAACAGAAAACGGCCCCCCACGTTCTCGGGAGGCCGTCTTGGTCAATCTAGTGCCAACTAAAGTGCTTTGATCTTGTAAACCTGATTGGAATCCGGGTCAATAACATGAACACCACAAGCAATACACGGGTCAAAGGAATGCACCGTTCGCAGAATCTCCAGTGGTTTTTGGGGATCGGCGACCGGTGTACCGATCAATGACTCTTCCACGGGTCCCAGCTTGCCCTTTGCATCCCGCGGGCCCAAATTCCAGGTTGAAGGGACCACATACTGGTAATTTTTAATCTTTTTGTCCTCAATCTGGATCCAGTGACCGAGCGATCCCCTGGGAACGTCATTGAGCCCCACCCCCATGGCACTGTTGGGCATTTCGTAGGGCTGATACGTTTTCGTATCGCCGCTTTTGACGTTTTCAATCAGTTCCGTAATCCAGGTCTGCATTTGTTGACCAATCGCCATGGCTTCGATTCCCCTGGCAGCGGTTCGACCGAGGGTTGAAAACAGGGCTGAAGGCGGCACACCGAGCGTGTTCAGGACGTTATCCACAGCGGGTTTGATGTCTTTATGCCCCTTGGCGTAAGCTACCAAGACCCGGGTTAATGGACCGACCTCACAAGGTTCGCCTTCATAACGCGGTGCCTTGAACCAGGTATACTTGCCGTCATTGGGCTTGTATTGCGGATTCTCTTGCAACGGTTTGGTTTCACCCTCGTATGGATGTTTTGCAGAGCCGTTTTCATACCAGCCACGCGTGATGTCCTCCGATACCCTGGCTTGGTCAGCCATTTTAACGCCACCTAGATCGCGCTTCATGATGACGCCTCTGGGCATATACAGGCTTTCGGGTTCTTTATCGGTTTCCGGGAATTCACCCCAAGCCAGAAAATTGGTGGTGCCGCCGATCGCTCCCCAATCTTTGTAAAAGGACGCCACTGCCAATAAATCCGGAATGTAAACGTCTTTGATGAACTCCTGGGTCTCCTTGGTAATGTACAGAAATTCTGCAATACGGTCAGGTCTCAAATCTCTGGCACAGGTCACACCGCCGACACACAGTGATTGCGGATGCGGATTTTTGCCACCGAAAATGGCATGCATGCGGGCGGCTCTGGCCTGAAGGCGCAGGGCTTCAATATAATGGGCGGCGGCCATCAGATTGGCTTCGGGCGGCAGCTTATAAGCGGAATGCCCCCAATAGGCATTGGAAAACGGGCCGAGTTGGCCGCTGTCAACAAAGGTTTGAAGTCGTTGCTGTACATTTTTAAAATATGCGAGTCCCCCAACAGATGCGTTGCTGACATTGTCTGCCAGAGCAGCGGTTTTCTTTGGATCAGCCTTGAGTGCACTGACAATGTCCACCCAGTCCAACGCATGTAGATGATAAAAATGAACAATGTGGTCATGCTGGAACTGGGCTCCCATTAAAAGGTTGCGAATAATACGTGCATTTTTGGGTATCTTAACGCTTGCGGCATCGTCGACTGCCCTCACCGAGGACAGAGCATGCGTGTACGTTCAGACCCCGCACGAGCGTTGCACGAAATGATGTGCATCCCGGGGATCCCGTCCCTGCAGGATTATCTCAATACCCCGGAACATTTGACCTGAACTCCAGGCGTTAACCACTTTACCGCCGGACACCTCTACTTCAATTCTCAGGTGGCCTTCTATTCGGGTGATCGGATCTATCGTAATTCTTTGTGCCATATGAACTCCTCCTTTTGCTAAAAAAGGCCTGCGTTTCAATCCATGTGATGCCGATTACAGTTCCTCATAAAACGGTGTAAATTTGTCCCAGAAATCCGGTTCACTGCAACCGATGCAGGGAGCCCCTGCTTCAATCGGCCAACTAGTCCCGTCATTGAATTTGGCAATCGGACAGTTGTTGTAGGTTTCAGGTCCCCGGCAACCCATTTTGTAAAGGCAATAGCCCGCCGCTGCCCCCTCGGAACCGAATTCTTCCACGAATTCCTCGTTCTCAAAATGCGACCTCCTCGGACACTGATCGTGGATGGTTTTACCATAAGCAAACAGGGGCCGGCCTAAGTTGTCCAGATCCGGAAGTTTGCCAAGGAGGAGATAGTTGACGACCGTACCCACGAAATTGACCGGATTCGGTGGGCAGCCTGCGATGTTGACGGTCTTTATTCCCAACGCCTCGCCGACCCCTTTGTACCCTCCCGGGTTCGGTTTCGCCGCCTGAATACCGCCGTAGGTGGCACACGCGCCGATTGCAATCACCGCAGCCGCTTTGGGACAGACTTCTTTGGCGACATCCAGAAATGATTTGCCGCCGATTTTCCCATACGCACCGTCGTATTTGGTAGCAATAGCACCTTCCACCACACAAATAAACTTTCCGTCGTATTTCTTTAACGCCGCTTGAAGTTGATCCTCTGCCTGTTGTCCGGCGGCTGCCATAATGGTTTCGTGATACTCGACTGAAAGAATTTCAAGTACCAGATCATCGACATACGGATACTGTGATCTGAGAACGGACTCAGAGCAACCTGTACACTCACCAAAATGGAGCCAAATGACGGGTGGCCGCTGAGCCGGCGCGGCAAACACCTCCGCCACCTTCGGGACAAACGAAGACGAGAGCCCTATCGTCGCCGTGAGGAACGTACAGTATTTCATGAAGTCCCTGCGGGAGACGCCCTTGTTCTCCAATTTCTCATAAAATGCTTTTTCCTCGTTCATTTGCACCTCCTCAATGTGATTTAGAATCAAACCATTTTCCGCCTTCTATCCCCGGATTTTCGCAAAAATAAATCTTTCCATACCAAATTAGTAGGCTTTTTCAGCCCACTTAGAGTATTGGTAAGGAAAAAAATTTGCAAAACCATAGAGTCCGATTTTGAGATGTATCCGCCTGCTGAAAGGCCCCGTTCCTTGCAGAGGATCGTTTATACGCAATAATGTGTTTCTAATTAGACAGTGACGACGGATAAGTCAACCTTTTTATAGGTCACATCAGGTGTCGTCATCCACATCGGCAAAGTCGTCATCAGCAATTTTCAATGATGAACCCATCTTTTTTATCCCGTCTTTATCTTCATAGGAGTCATCCATATCGTCTTCGATCATTTCATCAATACTGTCGTCTTCAAGCAATTCATCAATGTCGGTTGAATCATCTTCACCTGGCTCCCGCACCTCCACTGCCTTACGATCCTTGGTCAGCAACTCGATGTCATCGAAAAGGAGTTCCAGGGAGTCTTTGTCTTTTGATTTGTATAGCTCTGCAACCGCCATCGCAATTTTTTCGGCATAAATGCCCGGAGGATACATATTTTTAGTTCGCAGGGCCAATATCAAGGCATCTTTTCCAGAAGAAATAGCGGATTTAATGGTACTGAAATCATAGGCTTCTTCACACAGCAGCGACAGGGCTTCTTTATCAAGCTCGGCGAATTCCTGGATTTTAATTAGCTTATTGTCTTTTTCTTTCAAGATTAGATACTTTTGTTTCATGCTGATTATCCTTTTAGATCTGATGAAATGATTAATTTAAGCCTGAGTTTTTGAGCTGTGCTCCTCGGGGGTTTCGCGCTTTATGAACACAAATAATACGCCCTGTCAACCTTCAATAGTAAAAAATTTGAACGCCCTGGTGGAACCTCTGAATCCCCCGCTTGAGGCTGTCATCGGGACATGGCAGGTAACCGGGGTATGAAAAGTTGGCATGGCTTTTGGTATCCTTATCGTTTTATCTGGTTATCTGCAAAGCCGGTGTAACATGCTTGAACTTTCTGGATAAGCGTATATTTTTATTTGACCTTATCTTAACGAGATGTTAAAAAATTATTTATAGTGGAGGGATGGCTGAGTGGTCGAAAGCGGCGGTCTTGAAAACCGTTGAGGGTAACACCTCCGTGGGTTCGAATCCTACTCCCTCCGCCAATAAAATCGTTGCACGATTATATGTCACTTTTTCAGCTTGCGCTTCGGAAGAGAAAGTTCATACTATCCGTTAAAGAAGATGGTTATCTTTCATCTGGGAGTGACTAAAAGACGTTTAACATTTCTGAACTTATTCGAAATGGTCTTCAAGCGGTGTGAACCGCATATCAAAAAATTTTGAAAAAATTCTTTGGGAGAGATGGCCGAGCTGGCTGAAGGCGCTCGCCTGCTAAGCGAGTATGGGGTGAAAGCTCCATCGAGGGTTCGAATCCCTCTCTCTCCGCCAA
>Ga0209536_100004069_pt1 | contig 23228 bp, 20 predicted proteins | sample DeeMarSeWOR28_12_FD_187461 | JGI IMG/M metagenome (GOLD analysis project Ga0209536, IMG submission 187461) | Marine sediment microbial communities from White Oak River estuary, North Carolina - WOR-2-8_12 (SPAdes) (version 2) | ecosystem: Environmental > Aquatic > Marine > Intertidal zone >... | reverse complement strand
TTTTTTGCGCTACTTCACTTATTGCTTTTATTTGAGTTGGATTTATGATCGTTCCCCCATGTCGATTATGGGTGTTCTCGATACAGATAAGCGCTGGTTCAGGAAAATGGATGTTTTTTGGTAGTATTGCTGCTTCAACATCTTCAGGACTCAGCGCTCCAAACACGCTTTTTACTGGCCAAGGAAATAATCCTGCAATAGAAGAGATTCCTCCTACTTCATACCAATATATGTGTGATTCAGCCTCGAGTATTACGAGTTTTCCGCGTTTACAGTTAGTCATTAAAGAAATTAAATTGGCTTGGGTTCCGCTTGTAACAAGAAGAGCAGCTTCTTTACCCACCTTTTCTGCTGCGAGTTGCTCAAGTTTATTGACTTCTGGGTCTTCTCTAAAAACGTCATCTCCCAGTTTTGCATGTCTGATAGCCTCTAACATTTCTTCAGTAGGAAGTGTGACTGTATCGCTTCTAAAATCAATTTTTTCAAACACAAAAATGACGTTCCTTTGTATCATTTTTAGTTGATTTTCTTAATTAACTTTTTAATCCCAACCTATGCTATATAATTAAAGGACATAAAGAGTAAGTTTACTACTAGAGTTTCAATTATTCGTTAGACTAAAAATTAGTTTTTTCAAAAAACGGATGAAGATGATATGGATTACATAGAAATAATCGGATTGACTGCTGCTGCAATGGGAGGTTTTTCGCTTTTTCCTCAGGTACTAAAGGTATTACGAACAAAATCTACAAAAGATATTTCTCGTGAAATGTTTTTATTTTTAGCAGGGAGTATTTTTTTATGGCTAATTTATGGAATTTTGTTGAGTAACTTTCCGATAATAATTGCGAACTTTTTTGGACTTATCCAAGCTATTATTATTTTGTCATTTAAAATAAAAAATCAGATAAGAAAGAAGGAAAAAACACTATAAATAGCGTGTGCATAACAATAAACAAAATTTTGTTAATCAGTTTTTGTTAGAATCTTTGATTCCTTCCATTCTTCTTTAATAATGCTGAAGAGAAATTGATCAGGCCAGTCTCCTCTAATGTAGAAACGTCTTCTAATTATGCCCTCTTTCTTAAAACCTATTTTCTCTAGAACTCTTTGCGAAGCAATATTCTTAATGTGGGGAGTCGCTTGAATGCATTTAATTTCTTTGGTTAAAAATAAGTAATCTACTAAGATTTGCGCAGCTTCTGTACAAAAACCCTTTCCTCTTTGACTTGGCAATAAGCAATAGGCTATCGTCAACAGTTTTCCTATGCCATTCCAAATAACACTGAAATGATTAATTAAACCAATTTTGTTGCCATCTTTCTTCTCAATAATAAAAATTTGTGTTTCACAGATATCCGTATTCTCAATGGTTTTCTCGATGTCTGTTCGGGAAATCTGCTTTACAGGATTGTATTCACCCAAAATCTCAGGTCTGTTAAAAAACTCAAAAAGTAAAGATGTGTCTTCTTTCTCAACAAGTCTCAAATTTATTCGTTTACCTTCAAGCATTTTCAAACCACTAATCTGATAATTGTTTTTAGATTAGCTTTAACTTTTATCTAAGATCTCAATAAATTCATTTTTCACTAAGATTTATTATTTCTATGTTCTACAAGTAATATTCATGATAGAAACCAGAAAAAGATCAGTTGTAAAGTCAATCATTTGGAGAACCATCTGTATAGCAGTTAGCATTATTACAGCATATTTATTGACAGCAAAAATTGAACTTTCTGTAGCAATTGGAAGCACATATAATGCTATTACAATGATATTATACTATTTCCATGAAAGATTTTGGAATAGGCTCGAATGGGGAAAACAAAAAATCTAATTATTTTTTAGAGTCATTTCATCTTTCCTCTTGGAATTCTGATAGCGAAACGACATCTAACATCGCCCTTTAGAACGCTCTCTAGTATTTCTGCTTCAACTGATTCTTCGAATATTACATCGAATCTTAATTTTTCATAGCCAGCGCTACAATAACAAAATAAATCTGATATCTCAATTTTTTCATTCAAAATTGCTGATCTTACGAGAGGGCAATGACAGGCGTAGTACCTTTTCATGATAAAATCCTTTTCCTCAAGATATTGCTGAGGAGCATAAGGTATTTTGGTAATGTAAATCCAATTATCGCGCTTTACTCCTGTACAAATCTCTTGATTATTCTGCACAAACGTAAGAACTTCAGGAGTAATCTTTTGCTCGAACCATATTCGATCCTCGTTCATGAATTTTTTAAGCTCGTCTACAAATCTCTGATGTTCATTTTTCAAAAATTCATCAATACTACTGGATTTCTTAAATCTGTCTTTATTGTCATTGAATGTCTCAGTTGGAACCTTATGGTAGTTCCATGTAAGGATCTTCTTGCACGTTTCTGCTGATAGTTCAGTTTTCATCCGATCCATAATAATCTGGGTGAGTTGAGGGTAGTTGTCAATTGACGAACCAAGTGGAGGCAATTTGAAATCTTGAAAAACTTTTTGTCGAACTGCCTCTCCAGCAAAAAGTGCCACCCTTTCACCTATGTCAGGTAACACGTTTCTAGCTCCGAACGTTGATACCAGATATACGTAATAGTCGTCTTTTTTAGTAAAATAGCAATATCGGGCAATCGCAATGAGTCTGTTCATCGAATTCTTTTTTTCTTCAATCAGATATGAGATATAATCTTTAAGCGCGTCTAATCCTGCAGTCTTAAACGAGATATTCTTCCTTTCAAGATACTCCTCAAACTCTTTAACTGAATTTACAGCCAAATTGATTTCTTGTGAGGTCAACTTACGTTCTTTGAGATAATTTCGGAATTGAGTTTCCTGCATTATTCTTACACTCAAGAAAGCAATACGGTACTCAAAGACTTTTAAAATATAAAACAAGATTAATCATTTTCGATTGCACGTGTCTGATTGTTCTAATTTTTTAAATAAACAGTTTGATTTATAGAAATTCTCCTTTTGCTATCATTTCCACTTTTCCACCTACATGCACAGAAATTTTTTGGTCATTCTCCTCAGCTCGCAACAAAAGTAATGAAGGTCTGCCTATTTCATAGCCCTGTTCAACTTTCAGGTTTATTTGATTGGTTCCAAAGTAGCGATGCTTAACCAGATACGCTGCCAAACATCCGTTTGCACTTCCTGTTGCAGGATCTTCCGGGATACCGTATACATCAGCAAAAAATCTCACATTCAAATCATGTGTATCCTTGTAAGTTTCTGGACAAAAAATTAGAATTGTTTTAGCGTCAAGGTTTTTTATCAACTCAAAATATTTTGCTTTTTCAATTTTAGCTTTTTTTACTGCAACCAATGTTTCTAATGGGACTATTATAACAGGTAGACCAGTTGAAACCTCCTGAATTGGAAAAAATGAGTTGATCTCCTGTGTATCAAGGTTTAAAATCTTGGAAATTATCTGAATATCTAACTTTTTCCCAAATTTTGGATGAAGTTGTTGCATCCATAAATTAATTGGTTTTTCTCCGATGTAATTGAAAGAAACAGGAATCTTACCGGCTTTTAGATTCAGAACAATTTTTTTTACTGGTTGTTTTATGATTTCTTGTTGTATTACAAAAGCTGTCCCTAATGTTGGATGACCAGCAAATGGTACTTCAGTTTCTGGTGTAAAAATGCGTACGTTGTATCCCCCTTCTTTTTTATCATCTGACAAAATGAATGTTGTCTCTGAATAATTCATTTCTTTAGCTATTTTCTGCATTTCAGCATCAGTTAATTTCGATATATTTCTGAAAACTGAAAGTTGATTTCCTGTAAATCTCTCTTCTGCAAACACATCTACAAGATAAAAAATTGGTTTTTCCATTTCAATCTAAACCTGCTGACTTTTTTTTATCGAAAATTATGGATTTTCATTATTTGAAATCATGCTAATCTTTTAATCAAGGGAATTACTTTGAAATCAAAATTGGTATGTAAACGCTTTCCAGTATCTTCAAAACCCATTCTCTTCCAGAAGCCATATGATTTCCAAGGAACACCTTGTGCGTTCTCTGTTGTATCAGTAGTAATATAATCAAAACCTCTAGATTTCGCCAATTTTTCTATATATTCAACAAGAGCTCTTCCTATTCCCTTTCCTTGTTCTTTCTTTGCCACAACAAGATTATCTATGTTATCTTCAAGATCTGCCATGTTGTAAACAATAAAACCAATTACCTTTCCCATTTTTTCAGCTACAAAAACTTCCAAACCATCTTTTAATCTATTTTCTGTATCCCAGTCATCTCTCAACTTTTTAACTGACGAATAGAGGCTCTCTCCGGGTACAACAAAGCCAATCAGTTCGTCTTCTGTTAAAGCTCCCACCCTAAGTTCTACAATTGATATAACGTCAATAATTGATGCGGGACGAATAACTAAAGAGGACATATTTATTCCTAAAATCAAGCATTAAATTAAGTTTTTTCCAAATCATTTTCTCAAGTGAATATAATGCACATGATTAGTTTGTAATTTTTTTATTATTTATATTAAAATAAGCCGTACTCAGCATCAAATTTCTGATAAGATCTAAGCAATAGAATACAAAGCCAAAAACTAACAACTAGACTGAACAATAGGGTTAAAATTTAACATTACCATATTAACATATAAAAAATTAAAGCAAGCGTTCAGGAACAAGGACTCGAGAGAGAGTTAAAATTTAACCCCCCAAAAATCCAACTTTGGTTTTAACTGAAGTCTGCCAATGAAAATTGAAATAGAAGAAAGTCGATATTACGTTTGTATAATCGAGTCTAGGGGGTAAATTGTTGTCATTCACTCCAGCTTTTGAGTTAGGTTTGTGGAACGCTTGGATTCTGGTCCTTACTATGTTTCTATTGATTATGGGTTTATCGCCCTTAGTTATGAACCTATTTTTTGGCAGTAAAATGAGTAAAGAAAGTTCAAAACGGCATGGTGCACAACCTAAACTTAACGAATTCGAGAAAAAACTCGATAATCTCTTTACTTTAAACATTCTAGCATTGCTTGGTTATTCGATTTTTTTACCGTTAGAACTTAACACAGTTTGGTTTATCGCTGGGCTTTTTGTTTATGTAATGAGTATGATTTTTGGTTTTATAGCAATAATTAATTTTACTCAAGCTCCAATGGATAAACCTGCCACCAAAGGAGTCTACAATATTTCAAGAAATCCAATGTATTTCAGCATGTTTTTAACATTCATCGGAATAGGTTTAACTTGTGCTTCTTGGTTTTTTCTTATATTAACAATGATTTGGATACTCCTAGCTGATCGAGGAGTGGTTGCTGAAGAACGATTATGTCTTGAGACATATGGAGATTCCTACAGGAAATACATGAAAAATACTCCAAGATGGATAGGAATGCCAAAATCAAAGAAACGTAAGGATTACAAACAGCAATAAAAAGGAAGAGTTTTTGGGTTTGAAACTAATTTTTAACCCCCAAACTTACCGATAGTTTGAAGAACTAAAGTGGTATTATTTTTTTGATTGTGGATTAGATGTCTCTAAATTGGTTGCAGGAAGTGCCTAGTGGAAAAGTTGTTATGCTGGTTGGCCCTCCAGGATCTGGAAAGTCAACTTTTTGCTTTCAGACAGTTCTTTATAACTTGGCTGTAAATAGGCCTGTTATTTTTTTGACAACTGAATATGGTGCTCTTGAAGCAGAAGAAATACTGAAAATGAAAGGATTGATTAAATCTCCGTCTGATTTGCTAAATTTTGTTGATGCATATAATCAGACTGTTGGCTTGCCCGTTGTTGATCGCCCTGATATTATTAATGTTAGTTCACAGAGTCTGACAAATATTAGTATCGCAATAATGAACCAGCAGAAAAATATAGGTAAGAAAGGTGTTTTGTTGGTTATTGACTCTTTAACTTCGCCATATCTTTTATGTGGTTCTGCAGTTGTTAGGTTTTTTAGGCTTTTTTTGTCTAGATTTGCTGGTGATGGGAATTCTGTTTTGGTTTGTTTTGATGAGGGAAGTGGCAAGGAAGAAGATATCGTTGGTATGATGAGCATTTCTAATGGAGTAGTGAAGATTAGCGTTAGAGACAATCTTAGAGTTTTTAATGTCGTTAAGCATCCAAGAATGAATCCTATGAAAATTGAAATACCCTTAACTTCAAGTATTCCTGAAAAAACACTACCTGTTGATATGGATTATTTAAAGCAGATTGTCCGCTTAAATTTTGGTGTTTATGATAATTCTCTTAGAAAAGAAATGGGTGATTATGTAAATATTGCTTGGCGAGACTTGATTTTGTGGAGTGGTATGCTTTGGGATCCTAAAAGATTTCCAAAGATAATGTATGATTGGGTTAAGTTTCACTATGACTTAAGAAATTGGGATATTGAACTTTTTTCGTTTATCCCTTGGAAAAATAAACTTTCATTTAAACTCTTTATGCCAAAAAGCTTCAGCAAAGTTAAAGATATGAAAAAAGCGATGAAAGCTATATTGAAGGATATGGAATCGATTTTTAAAGTAGGTAAAATTGAATATCTTGATAAAGTATCAAGAACTAATGAACATTATATTAGAATTTATGAGAATTATGAATGTTGGGGATTTGATAATGTTGGTGCCCCTTTGGCACTAGTTAGAACTGCAATGTTTGCAGCTATGTTAAACACTCTAGGTAGAGAGAACTTCGATCTAGTTCATACAAAATGTATAGGACTGGGTGATCTGTACTGTGAACACAAAATAATTCCTGAAGGAGTTGATGGGCTAAATGCTTCTCTAGAGAAAAATATTACTATTGTAGAAGGAATAAATGATCGATTAATTGATCAAATCATTGGTTTTTTGGTGGATGGAAAACCTCTGATGGATAGACCTACTTTGGGTAATCTTGTACACATAATTGAATTACAGCGGGTTACATTTGCTCCTGCTTCGAAACAAAAGTTACAAGTAATCTTCAGGATGGGGGGTGCTAGAGCAGGTAAAATTTTAGGTGAACGTTTGATCGGTTCAGGACTTGGAGAAAGAGAGGCTATAAACAAAGTCATCAAATTGATTGATTACTGTAAAGTTGGAAAAATTACAGTGAATGAGACCATAAGAATAAGAGAGAATTGCGAAACATTTGGTTTTAAAGCTAAAGAGCCTTCTTGTCATTTCACGACGGGTTTTCTTAATGGATTCTTTTATGCAGTGAAAAATCAACAATTAAGGGAGACTAAATGTATCACGACAGGAGATCCTTATTGTGAATGGGAATTTAGTTAATAATCTAAAGTAATAAGTTGTTCAGTCTCACTTTTTAGAAATTTGTATTCTTAGTAAAAAATTCATAAGTAATAATTTGGTTTGGGGTTTTTTGGTTAAATTTTAACTCCAAACCCAAATTCAGTAATTTTAAAATAAAATTACATGACTACCTGCCAATCTTCACTGAAGGTCTATCCGAAATTCTAGAAAAACCAGAAATATTCCTTACTCTGTTCAAAGTAATTGGGTATTAAATTGCCAGAAAGAAGTATTGTAACGAAACTTGAACTACTAAACGGATACAAATTCAAAGTCAAATCTGATGTTGAATATCTCCCAATTATGCTTGTTGATGAATTAAAACCCGAAGGTGATGGATTAGGACCAGATCCACCCCATTTATTATCTATTGCAGTTGGACACTGCATGAGTTCAAGCCTAATACATTGCCTAAAAAAAGCGAGAGTATTAATCAAGAATATTGAAACCACAGTAACAACTAACTTATTTAGAAATGAAAAAGGAAGATTGAGAATTAAAAACATCGACATCCAAATAGATCTAACCGTAAAAGAAATAGACAAAACTCGTGTTAATCGATGTTTAGTAATTTTTGAAGACTACTGTACTGTAACCCAAAGTATTAGAAAAGGAATAGAAGTTACTCTGTGTGTTCGTTTGAACGAATAATTCTCAAATAATTTACCAGTTATTAGATTTATTTTTGGGTGACTAAAGATAAGAAGAAATAGGTTTAATTTTTTGGTAAAAATTTAACGCCTCCTGGCATAATTTTAGTTGACTGGTTAAACTAATGCTGGTTCTATTTCGCGAGCAGATGATGGCGTAGAAAATTTTTTTTCCGTTGATTCTTTTTTATTACGCTCCAATTTTGAATATTTTTCTTCTTTAGCACTAAAACTATTCAAATCTACTATTTCTGGTAGTTCCTTTCGTGATTTTATTTCCTCAAATTTTGGGACCCCCAGCGGTAATATTGATATCAACCGCCATTGATCAGGAATTTTTAGTATTTCTTTTATTTTTCTCTCGGTAGATTTTTTTTCATTATGCAATGAAAAAACTCCTATCCAGCAGGTTCCTAATCCGATACTTTGTGCAGCTAGAGCCATGTTTTGAGTTGCTGCTGCTCCATCTTCAATAAAATGAAATTGGTCTGTCTTCGTATTGACGCAAACTGCTATACAGATCGGGGCTTCTTTTACATTTAGACCAGAAATTGTAGTCACTTTGCTGCAGATTCTTTCCTTTATTGTTTCATCTTTGATTACAATAAATCTCCAAGGCTGAGTGTTTGCCCAAGAAGGCGCCCATCTTCCAGCTTCTAGGATTAAATTTAATTGCTTATCACTTATTGATGTTGATTTAAATCTAAAATTACTTCTTCTTTCTCTTATTGTTTTAAGAACTTGATTATTCATTATTTCCCCCAAAATAACTATTTCAGTTCTTGGATAAAAAGAACACTCTTTGCATGTATGGTCTCTTCACGCTCTGTTTGGGTTTGATGCTAAAATTTAACCTGAAACCCCAACCAATATAAAATATTAAAAAAAATAAAAATCTTTAATAATATTTAGTTATTTGAGACCACTATTATTGCGATTATTATTAAAACTGCACCGATGCCTGATATTGCCGTCAATGATTCTCTAAGAATTATTGTGGAAACTGTGACGGCAACAATTATTTCATTCAATAGAATTACTGAAGAAGTTACTGGTGAAATATTTTTCAAGCCTTTAGACCAGAGAAGATATGGTATTATCCAACAAAATATTGCAGTGTACGTTATAGCAATCCATGCCTCCCATTGTAATGTTAAGAAATTCGCTGAAGAAAAAGTCAACACGGGCATTAAGGGAATCATCGTGAAAAGGAGAAGCAAAGTTAGGGACTGGATCATGTTTTTACTTTCGTTTACCAACGGTTTATTATATATGATGAAAAGTGCCCAAATTATTCCAGCTACAATCACGAGTATATCACCAAAAATTTCTCCGGTAGTAAATGATTGGAAATCCAAGTTTGTTGTTACTAAAAAAATTCCTAGAAAACTGATAATAACACCTAACAATTTTTTTCTGCTTATTTGCTCTTTTACTAGGATTGGACTTAGTAGGGCAACCCAGATTACAGTTAAATTTACCAGCAAAGAAGCTTTTGAAGCTGAAGTGTAAAACATACCCATATATTGTAATAGATATGCTGCCCCATTTGTGATTCCTAAGAATAAAATTAAGCGCTTTTTGTTGAAGTTTAAAGAAAAATTTTTAGTGAATAAAAGAACGCCCAGCATTAAAAGTAAGGCAAATGAGAATCTTAAAAACACAAATGTATAGGCATCCATGAACTGTAAGCCAATCTTAATTGCTGGAAAAGAGGTACCCCACAGAGAGCTTGCGATAATCGTTAAGAGCACAGCTTGTTTTTTAGTATCTGAATTGGTTTCAGATTTTTGCATGAACAATCCTTATTTTTGAGAATAGAAGCGAATTTTATAAAGCTTCGTTCCTCTTCAAACTATTTTTTATTTAATTAGAAATTTATTTGAACTGTATCGGTTCAATAATTAATTGAGGTTCAGAATGTTTTTCGGGTTCATCTACTTTAAAGAGAATTATTAGAAGAATTGGAATAACTAAGACAAGTGACAGAAAGAAAGGCGATTGTGGAAAAACTTCAGAAAAAAGAAAACCCCCCATTAGCATTGCAGTTCCTTGGCTGATATAACTTGTAAAATTGACAAAACCGTTTACTCTGCCTCTTTTTTCTTTCTGGACATAATCGGTTACTAGCGCATTTATTGAAGTCATTAACAAAAGAAGGGAAATTCCGTAAAGAATCATCGATATCATGACTATTGTAAAATTTCCAAAAACAAAAAGTAGTGTTGACATTGCAAAAGTTATCGATCCTAGTGCCATTGGTATTTTTCTACCTATTACATCTACCATTTTGCCTATTGGAATTGCAGCAATAACCATGGTTAATAGAAGGGGGACAAATGTTAGCCACCACTGATTTTGTGAAATTAATAAAACATCTCTGGCATATATTGCATTTATGACACGGGTTAATGAAAAACCGAACATTGTTATCGCGTTTATGATGCATACCCACAAAATTGAGCGTGGAACCTTTTTCCAAATTGAGAGACCTTCTTTTACGGATTTTCCATATAATGTAAGGAAATAATGAAATTTTATGGGATCTTTTTCTTCCATAGTTTCTTTTAATTTTAGTCGCCAGATTGCTGCTGTTAGAAAAAGGGTTGTCATTATCAAATAGATAATTCTCATGCTAGGTATTAATCCAAATTGTAGCAAAAGAAATCCGGCAATTATTGGTCCAGGGGTATTAAAACTGCCATGTATCAATTCAATTAAAGATGAGCCCATGCCTCGTCTGTTATGTGGAAGTGAGTCTTGAACCATTGCAAAAAGTGCTGGTTGATAAATTAAGCATAGACTACTTGCTATTGTACCCAATAAGATGAATTCCCAAGTGGGGGCAAAGGCAAAGAAAAGAAACGATGATGCAATGCCAAAAGACATTATTGATATGATTTTTTGTCTTCCACATTTATCTGCTAAATATCCACCGGGAAAAGCAACTATTGCCATTCCCAAAAAGTTTGCTAAACCTATTATTCCCAAAGAAACCTCTGTTCCACCTAACGCCTCCACGTAATACTGAAAGTTAGGATTAGGCATTTCCCAGGCTATGTCCATGATTATCCAACTTATGAATAATATTTTATAATTGCCTTGGATAAATGAGAATTCTTTTTTAATTCTGGACCCTAATTCCATGAATGACACTTTTCTGAGTTAAGGAAATGATAGGAATAAATCTGCTGGTCTATTTAATATTATTTTCATAATTAATTTTCAATAATTCAAAAAAATAGTCTGGCATGAAAAACTTTTTCAGTAATCTAAGCTTCATATGATTTGACTCATCCTAAATGAAAAGTTAAGAAGATAATATTATGATTGACCGGAAAACTTTGTTAGAATATCTTGTTAGGTCATTAGTTTACTCGTTAATTGTAATTTTTATAGATGTTATGTTAATTATAATAATAAATTGGGGAATAAATCAGATTATTGACATACTTTCTTTTGTTTTGTTGGTTGAAAGCGGAATATGTCTTGTGGTGGGCGGTGCAGTCGCGTTATATTCACCATCGGTGGGTAAAATAAACGAAGTTTTATTTCATTCTAAACCCTGGAATGCTAAACGGCAAAAGGAAATAGAAAAACAGATGGCAGTCATAATCATAACGGGATCTTTCTTGATAATTGAGGGGCTTATAGTATCAGCTATTTGAATAAATCATAACGCATAAATTGGGTTTCAAAAAAAATTGATCGAAACTTAAAATAGAACAAAAATATCGAAAAAGAAGTTGTTGTTGACCGTTTCTAATTTTTCAATGTACAACAACTTCTAATAAAAACGATTCAAAAAATTTTGATTATCTGGTATTGAGTAAACCTAACAGGTTAACTTGCTTGGGTACATTTTTTTATTAAAATTGCTGTTCATTTTATTATAGAAATATTAAAGACCCCTATCCATGAAACATAGGTTTAGGATTCATTAATATGAAAAGAAATAATTTTTTTGAATCCACTTTTACAATCAAGTTAAACAGACTACAATTCATTTTACCCATATTATTTACAATAATAATTTCTAGCATTCTTTCATATTTTGTGTTTTTTTTAGAATTTGAGGAGAATAACTCAGCTTCTTTATTGTATGGGTTTGAAGACTTTTTTGTTGCACTAAATATTGTTATTATAATTTTGGTCTCAATAACGAGTTTGTTTATTTTTTTTCGATTATTTAAAAAGAAACAAAAATTAGCAATAAAAATCTTGGTAGCAACTTTTATTTTAAGCGGAATTCTTTCGACATTACTTTTTGTAAAACTAATGTTTAAGTCAATATTTGTGGAATCACCGGTAATTCTTATTATTGCAGCGTTTGTTACATATATTGGAGCCTATTTTGCATATCTGGTCCTGGTTGAAGCACTGTCTGAAAGAACAAAAAATCTACTTTTTGTAATTTGTAGTGGAGCTCTTGGATCATTCGTAGGAGTGTTAGTGCCGTCAACACCAATTATTATTGTCTCATTATTTCTCTCTGCGGTAGATATTATTTTAATTAAGAAAAAAAGTGTGGAAAAAATTGTTGGAGAATCCGAATATGAAAAGTTGATAATAGCAATAGCGTTTTCCAACAAGAAAGGGGGCATAGGAATAGGGGATTTAACGTGTTATTCTATGGTGGTGTCAAATACTTTTGTAAATTTTGGGGTAATTGGTGGGGGTGTTTCTTTATTCATGATTTTACTTGGATCTTATTTTTCATTATTAATGACTTTGAGACAAAGTAGGTTTCCTGGCCTTCCTATTACTTTGGTTCTGGGTTTGATTCCTTTAATATTACTGTCATTTTTATGATTAAATAGATGGTTAATAATATTTTATCAAGCCGTAAAAGAAAATCCTAATCTTTAATGTAAAAAAATAGACTAGGGTTTTATATATAAAAATATTTTTTATTACCTTAGTTAAATAAAAAAAAGAAAAAAGGGAAAGTGGAGGATTTTAGCTTTGGCGTTTTCTGATGAAGTAAACTGCTCCAACTGCTACTATCACAGCGACAACTGCTACTCCAACATAGAGGCCATATTCCTCAAGGAAATCTTTTGATGGTGGTGCAACTCCAGTATCATAACCGGCTGCTGCAAGCAAAGACTTAGCCATAGTAACATCGTAAGAGTATGGTGTAATACTTGAGTCAAATCCGAATGTTAGTGTTGTAATCGGTGTTGTTACACCTGGAGAACCATATCCGTCTAGTATCTCGTTTATGATTTGTTGTCTAGGAACTAAATGGCTTATAGCTTGGCGAACATAGCGTGCTGCCTCTGCTGCTCTAGATGGATCTTCTTTACCTAATGGTGTGTCAACACCCGTACCAAAGATCGGGTGCGCCATGTTTATTCCCAGTTCTTGTAGACCGAATGCATCATAAGTTACGTAGTCTCCCCAAGGTTGTTCAATGCTACCTAATTTTGCTTGAAGACTGTATTGTGCATCAAGAACATCAACTTCACCAGTCTTTAAAGCTGTTATAGCGGCGTCAGAACCTTCGATGAATGCAACAACATATTTTTCAATTCCAAACAATCCGTCTCCAAGTAATCTCTGAGCGTCCCAGTAATCATTATTTTTAGTAAGAGTGTTTGTAAAAGTAGTCGGGTTGTAATTGTCGTACTTGTAGGGTCCTGTTCCGATTGGTCCGCTAAAAGTCTGACCATTCGAAGTATAGCTGCCTACACCTGTGTTAAATGGATGGTCTCTCCATTCATCATAAGGTACGTTTTCAAGGACGTGTTTAGGTAATATCCATCCAGTTGATCCTTCAGATACCAAACCTGAAGCAAAGAATGCATATGGTGCTGGAAGATGGAATTTTATAGTGTAGTTGTCAACTATCTCAATGTTGTCTGCTGAACCAATGATTTCTTTTACAAAAGCACCTTGATTTGATGCTAAATCGTCTGCCATAGCTGCAGAATAGGTGAACTTGACGTCTTCGGCGGTAAATTCAACACCATCATGCCATTTTACGCCTTGTCTTAAGTTGAACGTCCAAGTTTTGTCATCGTCTGCGACTTCCCAGCTTGTAGCTAATGAAGGAATTAAGTCCAAAGTCTCAAGATTTTCTCGTCTAGTTAGACAATCGAAAACTACGCCGAATACATTTAGGTCATAGTATGACGTTGAAACCCAGTTGTTTAGGCCTTCTTCAGGAGCTGGACCAGTTTGAGCTAATACGATTGTATCCTGTGTAGTTTGTGGATTTAATTCCCATTCTGCAACTCTAGGCCAAACTGGATAATGTAGAATTTCAAATGGATCCCCCACTAGAGCTGTTGGATCAAAGACTAGCGCTTCTTGATCGTACTTTATTGTAATTGAAGGCTGTTCAGAATGTCCTAACTGTTGCCATTCTTTTACGTATTGTAATAGTTGGTCTGGGTCTACGGTTTCTTTGATTAATTTGCATAGTCTGTCATTTTCTGTGTTAACCCAGTTATAGTAATTTTGTCCAGGTGGAGTTTGACTACTGTGATATAATGAAAATGGATCTGGATCTATACCCATGGCATAGCCTACAAACAACATATCATAGCCGCCTTCATCAAATGTCTTGCCTACTATTTCTGGGGGCGGATCTAGTGCTCTATCGTATATTGTTCCCCAATCTTGTATTGCTCTGTCGACAGAAATTCCTGCATCTATCATATTTTGGGCGATAACTTCAGACCATAATTGTCGTGACGGATTTGTTGATGGAACAGTTAAGGTAACATGAAATAAGTTATCTTGACCGCTTACCATGAAAGTTGTTGGAACCAAAAGTATACTTAAGGTTAGTAGAAAACAAATTATTCCCAATTTTAATTTTGTTTTGGACAATAGTTTTATCCCCAGGCTATGTTTGAATGTTTTTGCTTTATAACTTTTACCACATAATATGGAATTATGTATAATAATATACAAAAAGCATTCTTTTTGGTTGTTTTTTCATTTTTGAATAAAAATAGTCACGATTTAGAGGCTTTTTGAAGAATATTTATATATTGATTGAGTTGAGAGGTTAGTTTTGGAATCGTGTCAAAATTTGTCGATGATTCGGTATATAGTACGTAGACTTCTCTATTTGGTACCTTTATTTTTTGGAATCTTGATCATCGTTTTTGTAGCATCACGAATCGCTGGAGACCCTATAGCTCTTATGACTCATCAAAATCCGCACATTACAGCAGAGGCGAGACTTCGTTTGGCAGAATATTATGGTCTTGATAAACCTATTTATGAACAGTTTTTTATTTTTGTTTGGCAATTATTTCAAGGTAACCTGGGCAATTCATATGCGATTAGAGGCGGAACAGCTGTTTCAACCCTAATTAGCGATTATGCATTGTTGACATTTGAACTGCAACTTTCTGCTCTTATTTTATCCCTTCTTATTGCAATTCCTGTAGGAATAATTTCTGCAAAGAGACAATATTCTAAATTAGACGTAACAGTCACAACTACATCTCTATTGGGTACCTGTATACCTGTCTTTTATATGGGGATAATTGCAATAATCATTTTCTCCTTTTTCTTAGGATGGTTCCCAGCTGGGGGAGCAAATTCAATTCTAGTAGAAAGATACCCCTTTGGAAGCCATTTAATCGATAGCTTATGGCACATGATTTTACCTACAGCAGTACTAACTTTTGCTATTTTAGCTCCTGTAGTTCTACTAGTTAGGTCAAGTATGCTTGAAGTTTTACGACAAGACTACATATTAGCTGCTCGAGCTAGTGGATTAAGTGAACGGACGGTCGTGTATAAGCATGCTTTAAGAAATGCACTTATCCCTGTTGTAACCTATGTGGGTTTATTTTTTGGCGGTATGCTCGCAGGTGCTCCGATAACTGAAAAGGTCTTTAACTGGCCTGGTGTAGGCCGACTTTTTGTTGAAGCTACAACAAAACTTGATTTCCCAGTAATAATGGGTGTTACTGTTTTTATTACAATAATGACTCTTATCGCAAATTTAGTGACGGATATAACATATGGATACATTGATCCAAGAATAAGACTTGAATAAATGAATCTGAGGAATAAACTATTGAAAAGAAAAGGGCTTACAAAAACAATGTCTCCTAATACTAATGAAAAAAAGAGAGCTATAGGTGTAAGCCAATGGAATATTGCTTGGCGCAGGTTTAGGAAAAACAAGGCTGCTCTAGCAGGGGCATTTATCATTGGGTTCGTGATATTCTTGGGAATTTTTGATGCACTTATCGCACCGTATTCACCAAATGAATCGCCTGGATTTTACGTTGGAGAAACAAGGGTTCCGCCCTCCCTGAAATATTTGTTTGGAACTGATGCTGTTGGTCATGATGTTTTCAGTCAAGTAGTCTATGGTGCTCGCTCAGCGCTTTTTGTGGGGTTTGGTGCAGCAGCTATTGCGATGTCGTTAGCAGTATTGGTAGGGCTTGTTTCGGGTTATTATGGTGGAATTATAGATAATGTTTTAATGCGAATTACAGAAATTTTTTTAGTAATTCCTTTTCTTTTAATTTTGCTTGTTTTCTTAAAAGTCATTACCGCTGTAGCTCCATCAGGTGTAGGTGGTTTATCAATGGTTACTTTGATGATTGGAATCTTTTCTTGGGCTGGAAACGCAAGAATTATTCGAGGTGAAGTCTTACGTGTCAAAGAGAGTGAATTTATTGAGGCTTCGAAGTCATTGGGAGCAACTACAAGAAGAATAGTTTTTAAACACGTTTTTCCAAATGTTCTTCACCTCGTTATCGTTCTAACTACACTTATGATTGCGAATGCAATCTTGACAGAGGCGGCCGTAAGCTTTCTGGGTTTTGGTGATGCAAATTCTATCACTTGGGGGCAACTATTACAGAGAGCGAATGAAGCTGTAAAAGAAGCTTGGTGGGAGGGAGTTTTTCCAGGATTGTTTATTACATTATTGGTTCTGGGATTTAATCTGCTGGGAAATGGATTAAGAGATGCTCTTGATCCGCGTCTTAGGGAGTAAACTGGTGGAACAGAAGTTTATGGCATCAAAAGAAATACTTAAAATTGAAAATCTAAAAACTTACTTTGACACTTTTGCAGGATTAGTGAAAGCTGTTGATGGAGTCAGTCTTGAAGTTAAAATGGGAGAAACATTGGGTCTAGTGGGGGAATCAGGATCAGGCAAATCGGTGACAGCATTGTCAATCCTGGGTATAGTGCCTAGGCCAGGTAAAATTGTCGATGGAAAAATTATTTACAACGGAGAAAATCTTGTTGATAAAACTGAAAATAAACTCCAGAAGATTCGAGGAAAGGAAATTGGGTATATTTTTCAGGATCCGGCAACTTCGCTTAACCCGGTTCTTAATATTGCTGATCAGTTGACAGAAGTAATAAGGCGTCATCAAGATGTTACTAAGGAAGAAGCTTTGGAGCGAGCAATTGAATTATTTAGATTGGTTGAGATACCAGATCCAGAAATTAAAATCTGGAGTTATCCTCATCAGTTAAGCGGAGGAATGAAACAACGTATTGCGGTTGCTCGAGCATTAGCTTGTAAACCAAATCTTCTTTTGGCGGATGAACCTACGACTAATCTTGATGTCACCATTCAAGCGCAAATTCTTCAACTAATGAAAAATTTGAAGGATAAGTTGGGGATGTCAATGGTTTTAATTACTCATGACATGGGTATTGTAGCGGGAGTAGCTGATAGAATAACTGTTCTGTATGCTGGAAGAGTGTGTGAGAGTGCAGATACTAAAACAATTTTTTACAAACCTCGTCATCCATATACTAATGCCCTTCTAACCGCTGTACCTAATCTGGCTTTAAGAAAAGAGAAACTTGCGATGATAAAAGGAGCAATTCCAAACCTTATCGATCCTCCTTCAGGATGTAGATTTCATCCTCGTTGTGAATATGCTAAAGCAATATGCTCAGAAAAAATTCCAGTACTAGAAGAAATTGAGTCTGAACATTCTGTTGCTTGTCATCGTGCAAAAGAAATTGATTTAGAATCTCCTCTAGGAGCTGAAGCACATGAGTGATCAACCTTTCTTGGAAGTTATACATCTGGTGAAACATTTTCCAATATTTTCCAGAGGAATTCTTTTCAAAAAACAAATTGGAGATATTCATGCGGTTGACGAATTGAGTTTTTCAGTAGATAAAGGAACAACTTTTGGGTTAGTAGGAGAAAGTGGATGTGGAAAAACAACTACAGCTAGAGCAATATTGTATTTGGATCCTCCTACCTCTGGTCACATCCATATTGATGATGAAGAAATAGGTGAAATATTCAGCTCAAAAAATAAGATCGAAATTCTACGATTAAGACGCAAAATGCAGTACGTCTTTCAGAACCCCTATGCGTCACTTGATCCAAGAATGACGGTAGCAGACATAATCATGGAACCGCTTATGATTCATAAACATGTTCCAAAAAATAAATGGCATGATAAACTTTACGACCTGTTAAGATTAGTTGGGTTAGAAGAATACCATGCGGAGAGATATCCACATGAATTTAGTGGAGGACAAAGACAAAGAATCTGCATAGCTCGAGCACTTGCGGTAGAACCACAATTACTTATCGCAGATGAACCTGTTGCATCATTAGACGTTTCTGTTCGTGCTCAAATCCTTAATTTATTGAGAGATTTGCAACATAAATTGGGAATTACTTACTTGTATATTTCCCATGACTTGAGTACAGTGCGACATATTTGTGATCGTGTAGCTGTAATGTATTTAGGGAAGTTTGTTGAAATCGCGGACACTGACGAGCTTTTTGATTCTCCTCTTCATCCTTATACGCAAGCATTAATTTCTGCTATTCCGATTCCAGATCCAAAATTGGCAAAAAAAGATAGAATTGAACTTTCTGGAGAAGTCCCGAGTCCAATTAATCCTCCTAAGGGTTGTAGATTTGCACCAAGATGTAAGTACGCCAAAGAACTCAAGTGTATGGATAAACCTCAAAAACTAATTGATAAAGGAAATGGGCACCTAGTGGCTTGTGCAAGAGTGAACTAAAAGCTTCAAAGTTTCATTAAAGTTTAAGCAACATTTCTCGTGATTCATAAAAATTCGTGTGAAACGCGCACATCACAGATTTATTTAATCGAAATAATGAATACACACAATTCTTAAATAACCATACAATTTTTCTTAGATAGATGAGGTGTTTACTTTGACTAAACTATTGCCAACAGGCGTTCCAGGTTTAGATGAGTTACTAAATGGAGGAATCCCAGACAGAAGAGTTGTTTTAATAGTTGGAGGACCAGGTTCTGGAAAAACCACTCTTGCTTCTCAATTTCTGTATAAAGGAATTTCAGATTATAACGAAAATGGTATTTTTGTAAGCATAGATGAAGGCAAAGAACATTATTATTCTGAAATGGCAAGTTTTGGTTGGGATTTTGCTCAAGCAGAAAAAGATGGAAAGTTTGCCTTTTTGGATGCTACTAAAATGTCAAGAGCAGCCATGCTTAGGGAGAGAATGAATCTAGACTCCAAGAGTTTAAGGGGTAAACAACTTCAGGTAGATAAACTAATTGAAAAAATAGAAAATATCATAGATGAAATAGGCGCTAAGAGGGTTGTGCTTGACACCCTTGCGACCCTTTTTCATAGATTTCCTGATCCTATTGAACGAAGAGTTGCAGTAATAGATTTGATTGAATCTTTAACTGATCTAAAAATTACGACGCTTATAACAACTGAATTAGGAAAACTTAGTTTAGATCGTGAAGTTACAGTTGAAGAATATCAAGCACATGGAGTAATTTTGATGCAATCCCTATTTTCTTCAGGAACAACTTCAAGAGCATTACAAGTTGTAAAAATGAGAGGAACTAAGACGAATTCTAATTTGGTACCTTATAGAATCGATCGAACAGGAATAGAAATTTTTCCAGACCTTACCTTGTTTGAATCGTAGAATTTAATGAATAAACGTTAATAATAAAATCGAAAAATTTACTTTTTTCATTAAGGTAATTTTTTCATTTTTTCTTTTTGATGAGTACTTCATTTGGAAGATATTTTTGGTTATACATTCGGTTAATTTTTAGTATTTTTTGTGTTCCTCTAGAAGTTTTTCTTTCTTCTAAGGTTATTTCTCCATCAAAAAGACCAAGTATTGCATGTACATCCTGAGGAGAATGCATTAAAGGATTCATAACAGCCAAAGTCGTAAAGCCGTGATTCTTAAAGTCGTTGATAATACCACTTAACCATCTTCGAGTTGTTACTGCATCGTGCTGTAACAATACATCAGACACAATTTCGATGCAAACTCTTTTGCCTTTGGGATTAGGTTTTTCTTGCTTACGAAGAGCTGTTGTTAAAGCAATACTGATATCGGTTAATTTTTCAATTCCCTTTAGTTGGAAAATGTTGGATGATTCTTTTAGTGTTTTATCTTTGAAGGGATTGAACAAGAATATATTAAAGTTTGATTGAGGATCTTGTGCAAGTTGGATTAATTCATTTTGTTTAACTGTGAAATAAAATACGGTTTCTTCTTTGTCAATTCCTGTTTTTAGAAATCGCTTTATTAAAAGATCTCTTTCTTCACAAAATGGTGCTGTTAATATAACTGGATAGGTTTCTGGAATTCCGCCGAATAGAAGTTTATCTAATTCGCGATAACCTGTAGGAACACGATTCAGTACAGAAGGTTCTGAAATTTCAATTGTTACAGGTTCAGTATGATACAATAATTGATTTCCATTTTCATTTATGTAAGTGATTTCAGGTTTAACTTCAAAAGATCCATGATTTGGTGATCTTAAAACTAGCTTTATTTCTTCTGTCACCATTGGATCAAGTCGTTTATTTTTCATATATATGGAAGAATCCTCAATCTCACTATAATCAGGCTTTTTAATCAATTCAAATCCTTCGGGAATTATGTCACTAATTTTTGAAATTTGCACTATTTGGTTTCCAACATTTACAATGTTAATTCCAAGATTGAAATCTTCTTCAGATTTTGCCTGTTGAATTTGAACTACAGTGGCTTGTATATTGGCGCCTTCAAAATTTTCTAAACCTACGGCGTTTTCTTCAGAGGGGCTAGGTGTAACAAAGTTTTCAGTCGATGAAATAATTGATGGGGCTTGTAATATTTCAGTGAGCATTACAGCTAGTTCTTTTTCTTCTTTTATTTTTTCTAGAATTTGCGTTACTTGTTTGGTTTTTTCTGGATGTTGAGCATTAGAATATGATAAAGCTGAATACTGTAATACTTTTTCAGCTATGCCATAATATTTTGTCTTTTTTCCAGGATCGAGTTCCATCTTTGCATTTTCAATATAAACATATGCATCAAAAAGACGCTGAGTTCCATTTGCATATTCAGCTGCTTTCTTAAACCCTGTTTTCAAGTAATTACTTGCAGCAATTTCTAGATATTTCTTAGCTTCAGCATATTTCTTAATATCTCGAGAAGATTCAAAATCGGTTCCAGCTTCCAAAGCTTTACAAAAGTTACTGTGCGCTAGCGCAAGTATACTCATGGATTGATCAGTTGCGTTTTCACAGGCTTTTTGAAACAGGTCTGCTGCTTCACCATAAATTTTTGATGAGCTTTTTATTTCGGCTATTCGCATTTTTTGCCAAGCTTTACATAGATAAATAATGGGTTGCAATTCTTTTTGGATCTGCTCAGATCCACTTTTAATAATGGTTTCAAAAGTATCTGCGGCGAATCCATATTTTTCTGCTCCAGCAATACTATTACCCTGTGCTTCAAAGACTCTAGCTTCTTCAATAGCTATTCGCCCAAAACAGTATGCGCTTCTAAGATCGGAAGCTTCAATTAGTTTATTTATTACATGACTTTCTTCACGATTTTCAATTCGACCAATGAAAACTTGAAGAGAATTCTTAGATTCTCGAAAAAGTTTGTTAGCCTTCTCAAAATATTCAAGTGCTTTTTCACTTTTTTCTTTTCTACTTTGAAATTCTGCTCGTTCAAGATAGGCCCATGCGAGAAAGTTAGAAGAAAGAAATCCCCAATTTTTTGATTGTTCAAGTATTTCTGAACTTTTTCTGTAATGTTTCATTGCAAGAGCGTTTTGTCTCAAATCATGTGCGTCTTTTGCTTTTTCTATTTCACACCAAGCTTTCATGTATAGTGAGTAATCATAGAAGAAATCAGAAAATGCTGGCATTTGTTGAGCAGTTTCTTCATATTTTTTTGATGCTTTTAAGAAATTTCTTGCAGAAGATTGCCTTTCTCGTAATATATCTTGATTTCTAGCAATTCTCCAGTATGTTTCAGCAACTCTATTTGGGGAATTAATTATTTCAAATTTTTTGGCTGCATCTTCAAATACTGTATTTGCTTTACGGAGATAAGTTTCATCATTGATTAAAAGATGAAGATTTTCTAAAAGTTTACCATAAAGGTTTTTGAATATTGCAGTTGTAGCGATTAATGTTGTCTCAGATCGATGGGAAATCCATTTTTCGCAGAAAATTAAGCCTTCTTCTAAATAGGATGCAGCTTCTTTTAGAAGTAAGATTTTTTCTTCGACTTTATTTTCTAATCCTGCTAGTTCAGTTTTTATTTGAGCTGCATATATTTTTCCAAGGCCAAGGATCCAATAATTTGAGGGGAGTGCTGTTTCAATAATTTTTATATATTGATTTCGATTTTCTAAGGCTTCTTGGAGAATTTTGGTTTTTTCTAAAACAGTATAAACTAACATAGAATGGTATTGTAATGCTTTACTAATTGAATGATAACTTTCCCCCATTGCATCTGGAGAATTCGATTTTATTGCATGTTCAAGGCCTTTTCTTCCAATTTCAACTGCTTTCTTTGAGAATTCGAGTTTTTCGATTGGATTTGTTGCAAATTCTTTAGCTAGAGTGGTTAAACTCTGCGTATAAACCATATATGTATCTGAGATATAGTCGTCTTGATTGATTATTTGTAGATGTTTGATGCCATCTTCAGCATACTCTATGATGTCTTGGCAATATTTTTTCTTTTCATCTGGATTAGATTCAATTGGAACCAAATCATCTGTTGCCAACGCTAGAAGATATCTGGATACTCCTTTTATGTAATTATCATTAACAGTTGTTCCTTGTTCAAACATTTTTTGGGCATAATTTAATGTAATTTTTGTTTTGTCGGTGAAAAATAGATGGGTTAATGTGTTTGCGAAAAGAGAATTTGCTTGTGAATAGGGATTTTTAAGTTCTTTTGAAATTGTTAAAGATTTTTCAGCATATTCTAAGCTTATTTGTGCTAATGTATTACAGGCTTCTTCGCTGTCACAAACATTGCCTGCATACCAATGGTGAAGACTTGCTAAATAATAT
>Ga0209536_100004068_pt1 | contig 23229 bp, 21 predicted proteins | sample DeeMarSeWOR28_12_FD_187461 | JGI IMG/M metagenome (GOLD analysis project Ga0209536, IMG submission 187461) | Marine sediment microbial communities from White Oak River estuary, North Carolina - WOR-2-8_12 (SPAdes) (version 2) | ecosystem: Environmental > Aquatic > Marine > Intertidal zone >... | reverse complement strand
TAAAATATTTTGATTTGCTTCTGCTAAAATCCCAGGTTCTAGTGCACCTACACCATGTTTAATTACTTTCTCTACGTTAAGACTTCCCACGACTCTATCTTCTGTAGCTCCAAGGGGAAGATTAATGATAGCCATTTCTCTCTCTTTTACAGAGAAAAGTTCTCCTTTCGTATAAATTTCACTACATTTTTCGCACATATTTGTAGGATCATGAGGATTGCAATTAAAATAACAATTTTCAACTACTTCTAGTTTTGGTAAAATATCAGCTAACCCACGTACTATTGTAGTTTTCCCTGAGCCTTTGGGCCCTTGAATTAACACTCCACCTATTTTAGGATTTATAGCATTAAGCAAGATAGCCAGTTTTAATTTATCAAGTGCTATAATGGCAGAAAAAGGATACGTAACTCTTTTTGGCATATAAATTAGTAATTTAATTTTTCATTATTAAATGTGTAGATAGCTACAATTATGTCTTCTAATCATCCCCCTAATCTGGAAAATGATGCTTATTACATAAGTTTTTTCAATTTATTGTAAAAAGTCTTTTCTCCTAACACCTAAGACCTTTCTATTATTGTATGAACTATATTGGAACGCTTACATTTATTAAGGTTGATAACAGAAAAAGAATATTCATTTATGAACTCAATAAAAAAAATCGTATTATGGTTGATAGCAAAAAAATTACCATTATTACTTAATATAGTAATGGAAATAACCTTGCTGTCTTTCTTTTATATCTTGCGTATTCCTCACCGAATTTTGTACCCAGTACCTCCTCCTCCCGAATCATTCTAGCTCTAAAGATCAAGAAGAAAATAGTTGTATGACTAATAAGCATTATTATACTTCTGAACGCTAGCTCAAGACCAATGGTAAGAATTAATCCTCCCAAATAAAGTGGGTGACGAATATATTTATACATCCCAAAAGTAACTAGGTTTTGTTCTTTATTATCAGATAATGACCCTCCTCCATATGTATACTTGTTTAATTGAAATCTACTACTTAACATTATGATAGCACCCAAGTTCATAATTATTAAACCTATTATACTTACAATTACATTATTGTAAAGTGGAATGTATTCCGATATGATAAATTTGTTCTCATAAAAAGCTAAGAGTAATATTAATGGTCCCGACAAGAAAAAAAGCATGATAATCAAAGTATATTTATCCTTTAATTCCTCTGTTTCGCTTAAGGGCCTTAATATAATATCTCCAAGAGAAATGATAAAATAAAGTAACAATATAAGTAGAATTAGGTTATTTGTTAAAATATCACTTCCTACTAGAATAAACCAGATAAAATACCATATTGGATAAAACAAAAGGAATTGAATAATTTTTCTGATGTAGACAATCATCTATTCATCCGTTTCCAATTAATGTTTGTTCTGAAATCTTATCAATAAATTATATAGTAAGTCTACAAAATTTATAAAATTATTTTGAGATTATCTAGGACTGATAAAATTGATAGAATCTACTTATTTAGATAAGATTAATAATAATCTATCTCAAAATCAAAAGGAAAGAATGCAAGCATACCAATCAAAATTCCTAATACATCGAATTACCTTTAAAGATATTGAATGGAATAAATGAAAAAAATATATCCAGGAGCAAGAATTCATCGATTTGAAGAAGGAAAAGGAGGACATCATACAGTCTTTTATTTCCCTGAAGAATACTATGAAGTGATAAAAAATTTTCTTCTAAAGAAGACTATTTAGAAGACTTTCTGACCCGAATGCATATGAAACCAGGTTGTTTACTTAATTTTTCAAAATCAATCAGATTATAATCTGCAAATTCCTTTGTTGGCAGAGGCTCGATAAATTTTTCTAAAATAAACCCAATTTTACAGAGTAAATTAAGAATATAGCTTAATGGTCTGCGAAAATGAGTCATATCTATCCCAGAGCTCCATCTAATTGTGAATCCTTCATTTAGGAAGTAATTATTAGATAAACTATATTTAAAATCGTGCATTGGATGCCCCATGGAAAAAATAAGAATACCATCAAGCTTTAAAAGGCGGTAAAACTCTTCTAAAGGGATATCAATCTGTTCAATACTATCAAGAACTAATGGGCAAATGATTAAATCAAAAATATCAGATTGAAAAAAATCCAGTTTTTTAGATAAATCTGCTTTTAAAAAATGAGCCTTATTTCCAATACTCTTTTTAGCATAATCTAACATTTTTTGACTAAAATCGATGGCAATTACTTCAGCACCATTTTTTACTAAGAATTTAGTATAGACTCCAGGGCCACATCCTGCATCCAATACTTTCAGTCCACGAACTTCTGGTAGAAGAGACATGGTTGCAGGTCTTTCATAATAAGCATTATGAGGCTTAGTTTCAACTCTCTCTGTAAACCACTCTGCTGAATCATTCCATTGTTTTAACAATTGATTCTCAGGAAATGTAATTTCCTCCTAATTTTAAATACCTTTATTGAACCTCGCTAAATTGCTTTTTAAAAACAGTCTTGTTATGGTAAGGTAATTATGAATAATTAGCAATATGATGAAAAATTAGCTAATAATTTACCTAAAAAGAATGAAATAATGAAAAAACTGAATTTCAGTTAAATCGATTTGAAATCTTTACAATTCGTGGCTTTTTATTAAGATTTTTGAATGCCTTTTTCATAATCTTGAAATAAATTACGACACTTTAAGACGAGTAATGGAGATTGATAGGAATGAGGAAAGCTAATATAATAACAATTACTGTATTAATGGTAATCTTCCTTTCTTTTGGATTTATAACAATGATCAACCAACTTGTCATTCCAGGATTGTTTATGGGATATGAAATACTTGTAAAGGACGAAATAGCATATGTGTCTAAAAATGAAGGGATTGAAATAATAAATATTGAAAATCCTAGCCATCCAAGAATAGAAAGTACTATTCGAATCATTGATGGAGCATTTAATTCATTTAAGGAAAATAATCTTCTTTATATTGCAGGAGATTCTAGTGGACTTATAATAGCTAATGTTAGTGACTCAAAAGCTCCCATAATACTCAGTACAACACCTCTTCAAGGATCAGCAATAAGTATTGACTATAGCAATTCCATTGTATATATCATTTCTAGGGCTGTAAAAGTTCAAATCTTTGATGTATCGAATCCTTTTTCCCCTTTTCCTATTAGTACTTTTTCGACTACTCTAGCGGTTGATTATCGGGATTTAATTGTTGATGATGATTTATTGTACCTTGCTGACTCAAATAAAGGTATTGAAGTAATTAATATCTCTGATCCAATAAATCCTGTCTTATTAAATAGGATTCCTAGTCAAGCAATTGATCTTTATAAATATCAGGATTTCCTCTTTTTAGCGAGTCATTGGATGGGAGTAAAAGTGTATAATGTTTCAAATCCACTTTCTCCTACACTCAAGAAGTCTTATCAGGAACCTGAAGGGGAAGCATATGGTGTTTGGGGAAATTATTCACATTTATATGTAGGTGATCTCCAACATGGTGTTTATTTCATTAATATTAATAATGAAGGATCACCTCAAAAAGTGAATCACTATACTAATGCAGCTCCCCATAGTATCCAGGGAAATAATAATCTTATTTATATTGGGGATCAAGATAGACGGATTATTATTTTAGATTCCCATCTTGATGCTCTTTACAAAGGGCATAAATTAAATTTAAATTACGATTTCCCAATTCTATTAGGCGTGGGATCGTGGATAATATTGATGTACCTTAAATTGCATGAAAAAAAGGCACATCCAAGTCAAAAGAATGAAAACTAAAGATTCTAAGGGAGAAGTCTATTCTAGGGAAAAAAAATTATATTATTTTATTATAAGTAATCCAATCAAATAGCCTATAAAGGAACCTAATAAGGGGAGTATGGTTGAAACACGAATAATAGCTGGGAGTGGAATTGGATGCATTTTTTCTAAGCGTGCTAAGTTTTGTTCATTCACTAAAATTTCAAGATTGTCTGCCTGTTGTAATATTAGCTTGTGTATTATTTCTTGCTGCCTGTTTATCATTAGATTACGAATCCAAATGTATTTACTCCAACTGCGTGAAATCGTGTTAATACTAGTAAAAAATCCAAAGATGACAGCTCCCATAAGTATGCATGAAATTATAAATAAGAATAAGTCAAAAGCGAAGATATAAACAAGAAGAGAAACAATTGTTGAAATGGAGAAAGGAAGAAGAAAAGAAAGTAACGAATTTCAAGTAAAAGTGGAGGAAAAGCATCAAAAATAAATGGAAAAAGCCATTGTATTTGGAAGTCTATTGAAATCTTTTTCAATTTAAAATAAGAAGTGTTTTCATTTTCTTCAAGGGTAATATAATTCTCTATAATCCTTTCTTCCTCTAATCTTCTAATTAAAGCTAGTGTTTGATTGTGAAACCGGGACCAATGAGCTTTTGTTATAAAATACTTAAAAATAATGAAAGCTATTGATAAAATCAATCCAAGAATTGTTGCAAGTGTAGTAATGACCAGTAAAAGTGAAAATTCTACAGATTGGAGCCGCTCAGGTCTTATTGGTTCATTTTCGAGGAAATTAAACAAATAATTAATAAATAAAAGAATTTCATATATTAACAATAATACTAGGAATATTAAACCAATTCATATAAAAAAAAGCTGATTACTTGGACGAAGTTTATAAAAAAATTCTTTCTCCTTCTTAAGATAATCATGAAAGTTATTTATTTTATAATTTGAACTAATTTCATCTTTTATTTTCCAAGAAATCTCTTTTTCGAGGAGAATTTCTCTAGCAGCCAGATCCATGAATATCTCAACTTAAATTAAATTATTCTTAAATTAGTTTTTTGTTATCAGATATTTTTTTTCTTAAAAACCTTTTATTGATTAAAAAGTTAGATAAACAATAATTGGCTCCAACAAGAATTTTTTAAAACAAAATAAAGAATTAATCTAAAGATTCAAAAGGTTTAGAGGAGGACTGGTTTCTCAGATGACCCTTTTGTTTAGAGACACAACTCAATTAAAGATTGGATTAACAGTCATAATTTTTGTTGGTTCATTATTTATTATTGGTGTACAACTCTTCCCTCTACCTTCAGATGATTTTGTTTTACCATCACCGAAAACATCAGGTCATTTGTCTTTAAAAAGTGCAATTCACCAGTCAAATATCAATCCTAATTTAACATCAACAAATCTCCAGCTAGATGAGATCGGTCAATTATTATGGGCTCTTCAAGGAATAACGCATGGTCCAAGTTTTCGAACGGTTCCCTCTGCAGGAGCAACTTATCCATTAACAATATATCTTATCCAAAGATCAGCTTCCCAGTTGAAGACAGGTCTTTACAGCTATAATCCATTTGATCATGCACTACAACCCCATAACTCCTATAATGAAATTTTTCTCATGTCTTTATTAAATGACAAAGATCGTGAAACATTTGACCGGGTCAACACCGTATTCATTATCTTAGCAGACTATTCTCGGACAACTGATCGATATGGAAATCGAGGTATTCAATATGTTCACCTAGAGGTTGGACATGCGCTCCAAAATTTTTTATTACAATTAGTTTCACTCGAATTAAAGTCATGGGTGATTTCAAATTATTCTAGTGTGCAAATGAAACTATCATTGGATACCTCTTTAGAACCTTTACTCCTCCTTCCTGTAGGAGGAGAGAATCCTTCAAACATGATTTTATCAAAAATAAAAGGTTTTAAAGCAAGTATTGAAAATTATATGTCTGTAGAAGAAGCAATTGCTAAAAGAAAATCTACTCGTGACTACATACAAGGTGATATTCCACTTGAAACATTAACTAATTTATTATATGATTCTAATACCATAGATTTAGTATATCCTTATCAAGATCATATTGACATTAGATGTTCAATAGGAGCTGTAGAAGGATTATTCCCTGGAATATATCACTATTATTCTCAGAATAACTCTCTGCATCAGTACTCTTTTGAGGACGCACGAAAGGATTTAAAAAGAGCAGCATTAGACCAACAATGGGTTGAAACTGCCCAATTGGATCTTATTCTCTCTATTAATACTACGTGGATTTATAATCAGGTAAATACAAGCTATTTTAACAAATTGTTCATGTATAGTATCGGAATGATTGCACAAAATATCTATTTAAACTGTGCAGCGTTGAAATTAGGGACAGTAGTAATTGGAGCTTTTTATGAATCAGATGTAAGATCATGTATGAATTTATCAAATTCATTTACCCCTATTTATGTCATACCTGTTGGGTTAACTCCTGAATTTTTCACGGAACTAGCTCCCTTTATTACTCCAATTACTGAATTAGCAAGGAATCTAGGATATTATTCATTCATATTTTTCTATTGTACTCTTTATACTGCTTTACCGATAGTAAAAAAACGATTATTAAAAAAAGAAAGATGGATCCATTGCACCTTAGGCTTCATACCATTTTTTTGCCTTATTTTTCATTTTATGATTATTCATGGATATATAAAATCATTATGGGGAATTTTTTCATTTGAATCTCATTTAAATGCTCTAGTTGGAATCATTAAGCATCTTATAACAATACCTACAACAAGATATGACTTAGGATTATTATTAGCTTACTTGACATTATTTTTTGGTATTCTAGCAATCATTACTGGTACTGCTATTGCTTTAAGGCTCTTCATGAAACCTAAAACTCTTAAATTAATCCATAAATGGGTTCTCTTTATAGCACTAATGTGTGTCAATTTACATGTATTACTTAATGGGACTGTATTTGCTATTAAGCCTTTATTGTTTCTTTTTCTTAATATCTTGGCTTTAAATTTTTATTATCTTGGTAAACTATATACTGAATGGACTGTTATTGCAAATAAGAAAGCTCCCTCATGAATCGGATTCATTAAAATTAAAGAAATTAAAAAGCAAAGAAATTATAAAGAATTATGATTAAATGAACAACCTACATTTATAAGACCAATATGACAGAGTGGTGACTATCAGTTGAATCAGGAACGATTTTGGATGAAATCATATGATGCAGGAATAGAGGATCTTGAACCCAGCCTCTGGGAAACAAATTTTCCCCAAGCTTTGAGGAATACATTTGAAAAATTTTCAAATAAATTAGCCCTAGAATATATGGGTGTAGAATTAACTTTTGGGGAGCTGGATATTTATTCGAATAAATTCGCTCACTTTTTACTTAATGTAGGATTACATAAGGGAGATGTTATTGGGCTGAATTTAGCGAATATGCCTCAATTTGTCATAGCGTTACTCGGAGCGATGAAAATCGGCTGTGTAGTCACTGGAGTAAGCCCGTTACTTTCTGAAGAACAATTATCCTACCAACTCAATGATTCGGAAGCCAAAGCAATAATCACCTTGGATGCAGTCTTCGAAAGAAAATTAACAAGAATTGCAACAGATTTAAAGTTTTTACAACTGATTGTAACCACAAATGTTGGAGATTTTTTACCAAAATATAAACAAATTCTTGGCAAGCTTACGAAAAAAATTCCTACAGGGAAGGTTACCCCTCTTAATGGAATAATTATCAAAGATTTTTTTGATGTGCTTAGAGCTAAAGAATATTCAACTTTATTACCAAGTAATAATATATCTCCCGACGATCTTGCTTTTATTATTTATACTGGAGGAACTACTGGTCCTCCGAAAGGTGCTATGTTGTCTCATCGAAATATTATGGCAGATTTAATTATGGTCCATAAATGGTTAAATTGGGAACAGGGTAAAGGTCTAGCACTATCTGGGTTTCCCTTTTTTCACGTAGCAGGCTTATTTTTTTGTGAAAACTGTTTGTACCTAGGCTGGTCTCAGTTACTGGTACCGAATCCTAGAGATACAAACCTAATTTGTAATCTAATCGCTAAATATAAACCAACAGCATTAGTTAATGTTCCTTCCCTTTATCAAATGCTTTTGGCTAATCCTAAATTTAAAACTTTAGATCATTCTAACCTGGATACCTGTATTTCTTCAGCCTCACCTTTTCCAGTTGAATCTCAGAAGGAACTGGAAGCAATCGTTGGAAAAGGAAAATTACTTGAGGTGTATGGGATGACTGAAACCTCTCCACTAACAGTCATGAATCCTTATCGTGGTGTAAAAAAATTAGGAACCATAGGGTTACCTCTCATGAATACAGATATTAAACTTGTCGACCCTGGAACCCAAGAAGTAGTTAAAATTGGAGAACCTGGAGAAATGTTGATAAAAGGACCTCAGGTAATGAAAGGTTATTGGAAAAAGCCAGAGGAAACTTCAAATACCATTGATGAGGAAGGATGGCTTCATTCGGGGGATGTTGCTGTTTTTGATGAGGAAGGATACCTTAGATTGGTTGATAGAACTAAAGATATGATTATAGTAGGTGGATTCAAAGTTTTTTCCAATAAATTAGAGAATATTCTTTCAGAACATCCAGCTATTCATATGGCTGCGACTATAGGTGTACCAAATCCTGAAAGACCAGGATCAGAATTTGTGAAAACATATCTTACTATTTCTCCTGATTATCAATATGATAAAGAAAAGCCAGAAATGCTTAAGCAAGAAATAACAGACTGGATTAGAACTAAGGTTGCTCCTTATGAAGTTCCTAAATTTATAGAAATCCGAGAGGAATTACCTCTGACTCTTGTGGGTAAAGTAGACAAGAGATTACTACGTAATGAAAAATAAAACTTCTCTCCCTTTTCTAAATTCAATTTTTATCTCAATTTTTTATTACGGAATCCAATGCAAATAGATATACTTATTAATGCAAAGACAAACCATTCTAAGGTAAACACAGTAGTCTGAGCTTTTGTTGTTGTCTTTCCCGGGTATACTATTGGATCATTTTGACCAATCCATCCACTGTTAGGAGCAGTATCTTTTACGACTAAATCAACTCCCCCATTTCCAAAAGCTTTAATCCATTTAAATGCATCTGTCCCCGCAGGTCCTTCATACTGAATTGCATCTGTGATGTCAAAAGAAATTGTATTTGCACTAACTACTGCAACATCCTGATTTGGATCACTTGCCACCCATGTTTTGGTTTGTATATTCCACCACCAAGCACCTGTTTGCTTCTGGTAATTATCATTTATCCAATATCTAGACGTACAAAAATAAGACTCATTAAACCATGATCCATTAGTATAATACCATTTGAAATGGGCACAATATTCCCAAACTTCGTCGCTTGTAGACGGAGTTGCACTACCACTTGTATCAACGAAAACATTATAGGTATACCATGAATGTTCAGTATGATTAAGGGAGGGGGTTTTGGCCAGTGTAATCTTTAGCTGTGTTATACCAACATCGAGTCGAATAATATCTACATCTGATACTTCTGAATCCCCATTTGGATCTGTACCATATCCAGCTTTTATGAGAGTTATTGATGGAAGTATGGTCATCATTAGAAAAATCAAGAGCAAATTTTTAATATTAAATAGGTTTTTCATATTTATTCCTTATATTTTTTAATCAACACTTGATTAAATACATATGTAAAGACAGTATTTAAATCTCAAGTATTTAAACAATCAGTAATGAAGACTAAAACAGATTGACGGGAAAATATTAATGGCGATTCAAAAATTAGAAATTCAGATCTTAGTCGAGAATGTTTCTGGACCTCCAGGTACTCTTGGTGAAGGTGGATTTTCAGCTCTAGTGATAGCCCATTCGAAAAGCGAAAAATATAAAATTTTATTTGATTCAGGGCCATCAGCAGTTTCCATTTTGAATAATATAAAGAAGCTACAAGTGGATCTGACAACTATAAATGCAATAGTGTTAAGCCATGGGCATTGGGATCATGTTGGAGGCTTAAATGAGATTATACCTTTAATAAATAAGCGTGTACCTCTGATTTGCCACCCCCAAGCTCTTTCGCCAAAATGGTTCATAGATAAGGGAGAGTCAATAGATGTGGGAATTCAAGGATTTATTAATTCACCCGAAGAATTGAACGAGCAGACAAAATTAATGATGACGACATCACCCTATAAGTTTACCGAATCGATAATGACAACTGGTGAAGTACCACGTATTAATAATTTTGAACTTTTATCAGGTAAACTTGAGGAGGTTAAAACTCTGATAGATGGAAAAGAAGTACCAGATCAACTTCCTGATGATCTCTCCTTAATATTTCATTTAGTAGATGGTTCAGTGGTGATTCTCACTGGATGTTGTCATTCTGGTATTATAAACACCATTGCGAAAACAAAAACCCTAATGAAGTCTAGTAAAATAAGGGGAATTATAGGGGGATTACATCTCCATGATGCGTCTATTAAAAGGTTAAATGAAACAATACGAGAATTAAAAAAATATCCAATTAAAGAATTAGCTCCTTGTCATTGTACAGGATTAAAAGGAAAAGTTGGATTGTTCAATGCATTTAATAAAGAGTTTATAGATACTACGGTTGCCTCCGTGATCACTATTGAAGCTATTGATGATGTTCTTCAATCTGACTAGTCGATTGAGTGGAAAAATAGCCTGAAAGATATCGAATGACACTGATTCGAGAGAAACCATACTTCTGACTCTTAAGATATGATGCAATTTTTTTTCCAAGAAGCAATCCACTAGAAGATAGACTCTCACAATTCTTAGAGTTTGAGGTCTTTTTAAACTTTGGATTGAACCAGATTAAGACGTGAAAAGAATTTGCTGGAGCCCTGAAATCAAGTGAAATACACTTATACGACTCCTGTAGGTAATTCTTATTAAATTAGTATCTTTTTGAAGAACTAACTGAAACGTACATCACATTCATAGATAAATTTGTTAGAAACAAACATCCAGATGAAGCTAAAAATTTTTAAAAATGAATTTGAAGAGAAAAAGTAAATAATTTTATTCTTCTAAAAGACTCCAGCACCTTTTTTGGCAAATATATTGCTTTGATCAATTTAAAAAAAAATCCAACATCTAGTTATTAAAAGTACATGTAACAATTAGAGCTCTCAGATTAAGAGAATCATATAAAAAAAATATCGGTTTGGTATAGAATATAAATAAAATTATTCAAATGTCCTTTAGGGTAGAATTGTTATGATAAAATGCGATTTTTGTGGAAGAACATTTTCTGAATCAAGATGGAAAGGAATCGGAAGGAAATATTGCTCTTCTGATTGTTACATGAAAGGTAACGCTCTTGTGAACCTTATTTTATCTCTATTATTTTTTATACTTGCTATTACAATGCTGCTTTATTCCTCAACAATTCCACTTACAGATATCACCTATCTAGTTATTGGTGGTTTTTTATTAGCATTAGCTCTTTTTCTTTTATTTTTTGGTTTTTATGGGTATATCCAAAGGAAAAAGCCTAAAGATTTCTAGCTCAAAATTTAGTATAAAATTTGATTAGAGCTCGAAATGTTCAGTTCTTTGAATAATTTCATCTTGAAGTTCGGAAGTTAGATCAACAAAATAGTCCGAATAGCCTGCAACGCGAACAATTAGATCTCTATATTGTTCTGGATTTTGCTGAGCTTTTCGTAGGGTTTCAGCATCAACCACGTTAAATTGGATATGATGTCCATCTAATCTAAAATATGTTCGTATTAAATTAACTAGTTTAGAAATACCTTCGTCAGTAGCAAGTAATTGTGGGGTGAACTTTTGGTTTAAAAGAGTACCTCCTGTTCTGAGATGATCAATTTTAGAGGCAGATTTTATTACAGCTGTTGGACCTTTTTTGTCAGCAGCTTGTACAGGAGAGATTCCTTCTGATAGCGGGGTATTAGAAAAACGACCATCTGGGGTAGCACCTGTTTTTTGACCAAAGTAAATATGAACTGTTGTGGGTAGAAGGTTAATTCTATGGGACCCTCCCTTTGTATTTGGTCTTCCATTTATCGCATTATAATAGCTTTCAAAGACCTTAATCGCAAGATTATCGGCATAATCATCATCATTACCATATTTAGGCGTTTCAAACCTCAATTTATCTTGTAAGTTTTCAAAGCCTTCGAAATTATTCCTTAATGCTTCTAAATACTCCTTAATTGCTAGGGTCTTTTGATCATATAGATGATACTTTAATGCAGCTAAACAATCAGTAATTGTACCAATTCCAACACCTTGAATATAGGAGGTATTATAACGTGCCCCTCCATCGTTATAATCTTTACCATTCGTAATACAATCATCGATCAATAATGATAAAAAGGGTGAAGGCATATATCTTGCATAGAGTCGTTCAATTATATTATTTCCCTTGATCTTAATGTTAATAAAGTGATTTAACTGTTTTTCGAAGCTATTATACAAATCCTCAAAATTTACCCATTCATGAGGATTTCCTGTATCGATCCCTATCTGTTTTCCCGTTAAAGGGTCTACTCCATTATTCAGGGTAATCTCAAGTATTTTAGGTAGGTTGAAGTAACCAGTAAGAATATAGCTTTCAGTTCCGAAGGCTCCAGTTTCAACGCAACCAGATGCTCCACCATTACGAGCATCTATGAGGGATTTTCCCTGTCTTAGTAATTCTTGAACTATTGCATCTGTATTAAAGATGGAAGGCTGGCCATAACCAGTTTTAATAATCTTCAAAGCCCTTTTAAGCAATTGATCAGGATTTTTCTTACTAACCTGTACCATAGAACTAGGTTGTAATAACCGCATTTCTTCTACAACATCTAAGATTAAGAATGATAATTCATTTGTAGCATCTGATCCATCTTCTTTCAAACCCCCCACGTTAATTAATGAAAAGTCCGTATAGGTCGCACTTTCTTGAGCTGTAACTCCAACTTTAGGAGGGGCTGGTTGATTGTTAAATTTAACCCAAAAAGACTGTAATAATTCTTTAGCAAAATCTGGAGTTAAAGTTCCATCTTCTAATCCCTTTAAATAAAATGGGTGCAGGTGTTGGTCAAGTCGGCCAGGATTAAAAGAATCCCATGTGTTTAACTCCAGCGTGACTCCTAAATGAACAAACCAGTAATACTGGAGTGCTTGCCATAAAGATTGAGGTTTATTAGATGGAACATTTTCACAATTTTGTGCCATCTGCAACAGTTCTATTCTTCGATCTGGGTCAGATTCTTTTTCTGCATGTTTATATAATGCATTGGCATAACGATTTGCATAAATAATAAGTGCTTCTGCTGTAATATCCATTGCTTTTAGCTCTTCTAGCTTATCCAGAGCTTCAGGATCATTATAGAAATCTAATTTGTCTATTTCATCTTTAATTTCTTTTCTGAGATCATTAAATCCTTTTTGATAGATTTTTTTTCCTAAAACAGTATGGCCAGGGGCACGCTGTTCCTGAAATTCGGTAAAAACTCCAGCTTCATAAGCCCCAATCCATTCAGAAGGAACAACTTGAAAAATACGTTCACGAATAGTTTTCCCTTTCCAAAATGGAATTATAATTAATTGATAAAGACCCTCTGTGTCAGGGGAAACTTTGAAAGAAATTTTTTCTCGTTCATTTAGTATTTTCAAATCAGAAGTTGAATGGATACAAAGTTCTGGATAAGTAGGAGTAGCTTTTGGTTTAGAGCCTTTTTCTCCGACAATTAATTCTCCAGGATTAATACATAGATGTTTATGCTCTAATATATACTTAAAAGCTAAAGCTCTTTCAACAGGAATCGATACTCCTCTTGCTAATTCATTTTTATAGAATTCTGTCAAAAGTAAGGCTCGTTCAGGATCAAGAGTGGGTATAGCTTTCAAACTTTGCTCTTTTAGTAGCTTTATCCGTGTATTCATTATTTAACCACCGATTTTTACCGAAAATCCGACATCTTGAAATTTTTGGGCAAGAATCTCTATTTCTTGTTCTGTTGGTGGTTCCAAAGTTTTTAGAATATTATCTCTTCTTAACCGTTTATATTTGGATAATCCCGTTTTATGATAAGGTAACAAATGAATAGCTTTAATGTGTTTTAAGTTAGCCATAAAATTAAGAATTAAATCAATATTTTTAGCTGTATCAGTTATTGTAGGTATAACGGGAAATCGAATTATTACTTGATTTTTCTTAGCATCTAGCATCATCAAATTTTCAAGAATCAATTTATTTGATACTCCAGTATATTTAATATGCTCTAAATCATCCATAAGTTTTAAATCATAATAGATTCTTGTTATTTTATCTTTTACTCGAATAATATCAGTCCATTCAGTATATCCACATGTATCCAAAGTTGTATCAATATCTTGGCTCCAACAATACTCAGATAATGCTTCTAAAAAATCTATCTGAAGGAGGGGTTCTCCGCCTGAGAAGGTTACTCCCCCCCCTGACTCCTCATAAAATAAACGATCCTTATTAATTTCATTGATCATCTCTGAAACTGAAACAGTATATCCGATTGTTTCTACTTTATTCAAAGGTGATATAATTCGATAGGATGGCTTTAAAACTTTTTCAGGGGTAATCAATTGGCTTTCAGGATTATGACACCATGTACAAATTAATGGGCATCCTTTGAAAAATATAGTAGTTCGAATTCCTGGACCATCATGTAATGCATACTTTTTTATATCAAAAATTGTTCCAAAATTCTTTAAAGCAGATTCCAAGCCAAAAGAACTCCTTTAGGAAAGTATCATTTCGATCCAGTTTGTTTATAGTTATTCTGTTAATTTAATTATAAGAATTTAACGACATATTTGATAACATTTATTCAGTATTTTCACTCATATCTTTATATCTACTCGTCATTATTTTTCTTAAAAAGTGATTAACCTTTATGAATTTAGGAAGTCCATTAACAATTTATATTGGTCTTTTCATAAAATGAAATGTTTAGAGAGGGAATTGAACCATATATTCTCTTAATAATGATTTATAATAAATTCATTTTTCTAAGATAAAACCAAATAGGTATTATTAGAATCATGCTAAAGATTAAGATAAACCAAAAAGCTAATGGATCTTGGGTACTTGCACCAAAAGGAAGCATTACATTCATTCCATATAGCGAAGCTAATAAGGTTGGAACCATTAATATTAGTGAAATAGAGGTTAAAACTTTTATTAAATCATTCTGATTATTTGAAATGACCGATGCATATGCATCTAAGCTACTTTCAATTAAATCACGATAAATTGATAATAGATCTGCTTGCTGACGTAAATCAATAGAAAGATCTTCTAAGTCATCTAATAATTCTGGCTGTTCTGCAAATTCTTTAACTTTCTGTAATTGGTAAAATACTCTTAAATTACCTCTTAAAGCAGCATCTAAATATGTTGCATCTCGTGATATCTTAAATACTTCGCTAACCTTTTGTGTTTTTACAGATTGAAATATTTCTTCTTCAATTTGTGATAATTCATGATCGATGCTATCTACACTTAGCTCAAAAGCCTTTACAACGCTTTCTAACCAATCCAACAAAACTAATGTCGTGGGAGAAGTTCGACGTCTTCGAGACCCTATAGGTTTTCGAACTCTCTTAGTAGCCAAGATCTGCTTTTGAATAGTAATTAAATGATTAGGAAGGAGGAATATTACTGCAGGGCCTGTTGTACGAACGACTGGATAATCATTTCTAGATGCTGGTACCCTAAGTACAATTTTAGTGAAGGGAGGATCATGTTCAGGTTCATATTCGAAGCGAGGACGTTCATCTTCATCTAGGGCATCCTCTAAATCTTCAAAAGGAATTTGAAATGTTCTTTGAATCGTTTGTAATTCATCACGTGAGGGATCAGTACAAATTATCCATGTGGGGACATTAGGAAGGATTCCTTGAACAAATTCCGTGTAAGTTAATCCAGTCTCTAAATTCTTTATTTCGATCATGGGTACACCTCCTTTAGGAAAACACAGCTTAATTAATTCTCTTCACTATAATGAATGAATTATCCTCTATTTATTAAGCTACTTGAGGAGGTAATGTTCCTCTAATTTAAACCTTCCTTTTATCTATATGTTATTTAGAAAAGGAATCGAGGTTTAAACTGTTCCAACACTGTTCTAATTTGATTTAGATCTTCTTCTAATAATTCAAATTTTCCTGCATTAGCATTCGCTTCAATTTGATCTAAACTTTTGGCTCCAGGGATTGCAGTGACTGCGACGTCTTTAATTAACCAGTTCAATGCTACTTGAGCAGGTGTAACATTGTATTTATTTCCTATTATATTAATGAGATCTAATAGCGGTTTTCCTCTTTCAAGATTCTTTTTCCGAAATAAAGTATTAGTTCTTCGTGTTCCCTTAGGAGTATTATTAGAGGAATATTTTCCAGTCAGAAAACCTTGAGCTAAAGGACTATAAGCCATGAGAGTTATTTTCTCATTAATAGCATAAGGGAGGAAGTTTTTTTCAGCTTTGTTTTTAGCCATAGAATAATTGATTTGATTTAACTGGATTCGATGAGACCGTATTTTTTGTTGAGCTGTTTGAAATCTCTTCTTGGAAAAATTTGACACACCAATGAACCGAATTAATCCTTCATCAACCATGGACTCTAAATGATGTAGTGTTTTACCAAGAGGAAGGATTGGATTGGGCCAGTGAATGAAATAAATATCTATATAAGATGTTTGTAGTCTATTCAAACTTTTTTGAAGGGCACGGATACTAGAGGAAGGACGGATAGTTATTGGCATGAATTTTGTTGAAATAATTAATTGTTCCCTATCATAACCTTTGATTGCTTCTCCCACAATTTTCTCTGAGTTTCCCCGGCCATAAACCTCAGCTGTATCGATTAAATTAATCCCAAGATCGATAGCTTTGTGAACAATTGCAATCGCATCCTCTTTTGTAAAATCTGTCCCATAACCCCATCCTGAAGATCCAAATTGCCAAGTTCCTAACCCAATCTGAGAAATTTTAGTTGACGTATCTCCAATTGTTGTATATTTCATTTCTATTCTATTTTATCTAAAAAAGGGAAATGCCTAAATCTATGAGGATAAATCATTCGTATCTTGAGAAAGTATTTTATACATCAAATAAGCATACTTATCCAAATAATAGATTTTTAGGATTTATTTTATCAATGGTATTAACCTCAATAAGTGATGATCACTTAAAGATTATCTCGATTATTGCTAATTCTCCAGTCCGAGATAAAGGATATACTCGAACATATTATAGTTATCCAGCAAAATTTTTGTCCCAATTACCTAAAGAGCTTATTAAGATTTTTACCAAAGAAGGAGATCTGGTATTTGATCCATTTTGTGGAGGAGGAACAACAGGCTTAGAATCGATGCTATTAAATCGTCGCTTTATAGGATATGATATTAATTCTTTTGCAATTCATGTTTCAAAAGTTAAATGTACCTATATCAATCCAATTGATCTGATAGATTGCTTAAAAAGTATTAGAAAAAATTTTAATCACCAGTTAAATGTAGAAACTAGTCTTTTTGATTCTGATGAAATATTTTGTTTACAACCAGAAATAACTTCTCAAATAGATAAAATTTTTGCCTTAGTTTCAAACTTTGAGACCAATATTAAGAATTTTTTCAATTTAGCCTTAATACATACTATAAAAATTATTGGTCGACGGGACTTCATAATGTCCACAGAGAACTCAGATACTTATGTTTTCAAATTATTTTATCAAAAGTGCCATAAAATGATTCAAGGAATGGAAAAATTACCGACAAACGTTCCTTATCTTCCTGAATATTATTTAGATTCAAATTTTAAAACACATCTTCTGGATAACTCTGTTGATTGCATTATCACCAGTCCACCATATAAAGATAAAGATGTAGAATACCAAGAACTACAGATTCAGCGTCGATCAATCAATCGGAGTAAAAGAACCCATGTTATTTCCCGAATTTTAGGAAATTCACCTTTACCAAAAAGAGTTCTAACTTGGGGTGGTGAAAATGGAAATATATATTGGAAAAATAGTTTAAAGTCAATTCATGAATGTTATCGTGTTCTAAAAACCAAAAAATTTTCTTTCTTTTGGACAGGGTTTAAATCAAAAGTAGATAGAGACCGATATCTTAATCAGCTTGTAGATTCTGGTTTTAACTTAATAAAAATTATTCCTGCAAAATTAAGCCATGATCGGGCCGCATCAAGTCGCTCTACACATCATCTTCGACCAACCAAAATGATGCAACAAGATTTTCTGTGTATTATTCAAAAATAATAAAAATATTTTACCCATAATATGCAGGTTGATCCTGTTGTTCCTGTTTTACATTCTGTGGGCCAATATTTATTTCCCCATGCTGTTGTTCATATCTTTTGACATGTTCGCCCATCCAGAGCATCATTCTTTTAAAAACTGCTGGACTCATTTTGATTGTAGCCACGAATTTATGTTCAACTGTATCTAATACTATTTGACCTGGTTGTTGGCCAATTTGAGGTACTAAATGATCCTGAAAAAAACTTACATGAGCTTCGTTCGGATTAAGTCCTCCAAAAAATCCTGAGATAGCAAAGCATGGTACATCATCATATTTAACTTCTCGGTGAGGTTGTCGGTGCATGATTTTTCCCTTCAATTTCAATGGATGTAGATTTTTGTTTTGGTATTTTGACTTTTCCAAATATATAAGCATTAGGTTCATAGCTTCTATATATGTGGAGTTCATTTGCATTTTGATTATCATGGCATATTTTTTTTTGATGCACATGATAAAATGTGTGATGATATTAGCGAAGCATATGAGACCGAAAAAAAGGAAATACAGCTCATTCATGGCTCCCATAAAAGTTGATCCATAAAAAATAATATCTGGGGTCACGATGGATTGCAAAAAGATCTGAAAGTCATCAAACCAGAAATAAGAATATAGATAGTTAAGGGAAAGAGTAAAGGGGTGACAAGAATTATCTTCTTAAAGTAAAAAACTCTTATATTCATTCATAGCAAAATTTAACCAAAAACCTTTGAACTATTATGAAATTCCCCAACAGGTAAGGGATTCATTTATTTGATTCAAAGTATGCCATTATTAGTGCAAGTGGATAGAAATGGAATTTATCATTGGAGTTTTATTAATACTTATAGCTCTAAGTATAATTTTTGCTCTTTCTATCTATTCATTAATCCAAGTAATGTTTTTGGGACGTAAAAGATTCCTTTTAACTCCAATTTCTAGAGCTAAAAGAGAAAAAGGGGCAGATGCTGTATTAAGTGGGGCTGATCTTTCACGAGACATGACTGTAACGCAGGCCACAATGACAGGGGTAGGAGCTATGATTGGGGCTGGTATTTTTGTCTTAACTGGAATTGCTGCTGGAATAGCAGGGCCTGGTTTATTAGTCGCTTTTGCCTTTAATGGCGTGGTTGCCACATTAATTGCTTTAGTGTACGCAGAACTTGGTTCTGCAATACCAGAGGCTGGTGGGGGGTATGTTTGGGCTCGGGCAGGTTTAGGTGAGCTAAATGGATTTTATTCAGGTTGGATGAGTTGGTTTGCTGCAGCAGTTGCTGGATCCCTCTATTCTTTAGGATTTAGTGCTTATTTTATCGAATTTCTCGGGAATCTTGGTTTACATCTCTCAAAAACTGAAAGCTTTATTCTCCAAAAATTGATTGCTGTTATAGTAATATTCATTTTCTTAATTATAAATCAATCTGGCTCTGCTGTAATGGGAAAAGCAGAAACATGGATTTCAGGGATTAAAGTATTAATTCTTGCTTTTTTTATTTTAATTGGATTGACGATTATTTTTTCAAATCCACGAACCTCTATGACTAATTTTGAAGACTTCTTTCCAACAAAAGAAGGATTTTTCTCTATATTTCTTGCTATGGGCTTCACTTTTATTGCTTTTGAAGGCTATGAGGTTGTCTGTCAAACAGGTGAGGAAATATACGACCCAAAGGTTAATATTCCAAAATCTGTTATTTTTTCAATTCTAATAGTTGTGCCTATTTATATTTTAGTTGGTATTGTGGCATTAGGAGCTTTTACTGTAGAAGGGCAATCTACATGGCAATTTCTTGGAGAGAATCAGGAATTAGGGCTCTTATACGCAGCAGAAAAAATACTTCCGGGATTAGGACTTGTTGTAATATTATTTGGGGGAATTTTTTCTACCCTATCAGCACTCAATGCAGCAATTTATTCCTCTACTCGTGTTGCTTTTGCTCTAGGCCGTGATGGTTCTTTACCAAAAATTTTAGGGACTGTTTCTCCCAAGAATCATACACCTAAAGTTTCAATCGGAGTAACTGGATTTATTATAATGTTAATTGCAGTGATCATACCAATTAATATTGTTGCAGCTTCAGCAGATTTAATCTATATGATCTTATTTTTTCAAGTTGTAATAGCAGCTATTATTATTAGAAATAAGATGCGTAAATCCAAAGTTGGCAAATTAGACTATGGCTATAAGACTCCCCTTTTTCCATTGGTCCCAATATTGGGAGGAATAATATTAGTCATTATTTTCAGCTTTACTATCGTATTGCATCCTGAAGCATTAGTTACAACCATTCTTTGGCTTTTGTTGGGTACTATAGTATATTTCCTTTATGCAAGGAATAGAAAACCCTTTGAAGCAATTTCCAAGCTTGAAAGACATGCGCTTCCAAGAGCAGATTATATACCAGAAGAATTTTTTACTACTTACCTTCACAAGATTTTAGTTCCAGTGAGAGGGATTCGAGAAATCGAATGGGATGCTATTCGTATAGCGATTTTTATTGCTCATGAATTTGGTAATCAAATCACGTTGTATCATTATGGTAATCAACCCAAAGAAGTCTTTAAACCATATTGTGATGAATTAGATCGTTTAAGAATAGATCATGAGTGTAAAATCGTTCGACCTCTAACAAAAAAATTATCAGATAACGATCTTATTCAACATTTGATTGATATCGCTAGTACGGGGGAATTTCAATTAGCTGTAGCACCCACTCGGGTAAAAAGACGTTTTTGGCAAAAAAGTACCTCTTTTCATGCACTTCGAAAGATGCCTATTCCTGGCTTACAGGTAATACCAAATAAAGAACCTTCTACTTCAAATCTTCTTTTCTACAAAGTTGGTGTATTAACTCCAGGTTCGAAAAGAGATCTGTTCCTACTTCAGCTAGGAATAGCTGTTGTATCCTCTATTAAAATGTCAGAGTTAATAGCATACCATTGGACCCGAGTACCTAATTTAATCACTCCCAAAGTAATGGCTGAAGCTCCTGGAGTTCAAAAAGATGTAGCAACATTTCTCAGTCACATCGGTGAAGCTCTTCGTATGGGAGTTCCTATCGAACAAAGACATGTCTTGGGTCATGATTTCATTCGATCTATTGAACAGGTCGTTAATAAGGACCAACTTGATCTTCTACTCATGGGTTACGGAAAACCGCGCCTTGGAAGGAAACCTTCTGATCTATTAGCTAAAAAAATTAATTGTACTATCGTTATTTTTCATGGTCGTCCATTTTTTACAAAAAGTTAACTTAATTATTTTTAAAATTCAATAGAAAAAGTTATTTGATTGTTAAAATAGCATCTTCCTAAGACTTGAAGAATTTTAATAACTATAATCTTTGATAGCTTAGTAGATTAGGAGGAATTAGACATGGCTTTAGAAACTCCCGTTTCTATATATTTACAAGATAAGCATGATATACCACAATCAATAGAATTTGCGAAATATGCAGAAAAAAAAGGTTTTGAAGCAGTTTGGCAAGCAGAATCACGATTGGCGCGAGTAGCTACAATACCCTTAGCTGCAATGGCTGTAGTCACACAAAAAATAAAATTAGCAACAGGGGTGGTTAATAATCTTACCAGAAATGTCGCTTTAATGGCTGCTACCTTTTCTACCATGGATCAAATGGCTCCAGGAAGATTTATAGCAGGAATAGGAGCATGGTGGGAACCTTTAGCAACGAAGGTCGGAACACCTCAAAAGAAACCACTTAAATTAATGGAAGAATATGTCACAGTAATGAAAAAATTATTGAATATGGAAACTGTTACATACAAAGGTGAATTTGTGAATGTGGATGGAATTCGTTTAGACATTGTCCATGGTAATCCAGATAAACCTCGAGAAGTTCCAATACTCATTGGAGCCACTGGAATGAAAATGATGGAATTAACTGGGGAATTATGTGCAAAAAAACTATGTGATGGAGTTGTGCTGAATTATATGGTAACTCCTCAATATAATTCTACCGCATTAAAACACCTAGAAATTGGTGCAAAACGTGCAGGTGGTTCACTGGATGATATTGATAGACCTCAATTAATTGTATGTTCAATGGACCATGATCGTGTTAAAGCATTGGATGCTGCTCGTGAATTGCTTACTCAATATATGGGACAACAACCACATCTTATGAAGGCTAGTAAAATGCCCCAGGATATTTTAGATAAAATCCATGCTGAACTTACTTGGCCAGCCACTAAAGAACAGATACGAAAGGCTATGAAACATATCCCTGATGAAATTGTGCAAAAAATTACTGCCAGTGGAACACCACGAGAGTGTTTGGAACAGGTTCAACAATGGATTGATGCAGGATGCACATGTCCCGTGTTATATCAATTAAGTGATGATGTCCGCCTTATGATTGATACTTTCTCTAAAACATAAGAGATTGTCACTTTGCTTTTTTTCCTTTCTACCCACCAGAAACGATTTCGACAAAAAGAACTAGAATCCCTACTAAAATTCCTGCTAAGACCATTTTAAATCCGTAATAAACGATATTTCCTTTTGATATCTTTCCTAAGTAACTACCTAAAACAAAGAGGGTAATAGAAGTTGCTACAAACGATAATAAATACGCTATATTAATATCAAGATTTAATACTAATGAGAATACAAAAGGGATGAGACTGATAGCTGCAGCTATAAAAGGACTTATCCCATCAACTATTGCGACTAATATAGAAGACACATACGCTGCTTCTGTTACAATAGTATTATCAAATGATTCTAACATAAATTCTTCAAATTTTGCTATTTCGTCTTTTTTAACAGCAAGTTCAGTCAAATAAGCTCCAAAAGCTCCTGAAATACCCATAGCAATACTTGCTCCAAACCCTGCAACAAGTAGAACTCGAGCATCGGAAACGCCTACAAACCAACTTCCAATTATAATACCTAGAACCGTTAATGCTCCGTCAAATGAGTTCATCACCATGTAACGACGGGCTATTTCTCCTGATCCTCCTAGAGAAATAAGTTTCTTCAAATTATCAAAAGAGTTCATTATATATTTTTTTCATCCTAATCTAATTCATTTTAAATCTTAAG
>Ga0209536_100004067_pt1 | contig 23235 bp, 22 predicted proteins | sample DeeMarSeWOR28_12_FD_187461 | JGI IMG/M metagenome (GOLD analysis project Ga0209536, IMG submission 187461) | Marine sediment microbial communities from White Oak River estuary, North Carolina - WOR-2-8_12 (SPAdes) (version 2) | ecosystem: Environmental > Aquatic > Marine > Intertidal zone >... | reverse complement strand
TCCCATCAAAAGATCCCATTCGATGGGCACGACGAATAGGGTCAGAAAGGTGGCGGTGCAGAGACCGGTTACAAAGGTGGAGGCCATACTGCCCCAGACCACTGAATAGCTTGGAATGCCGAGAGCCATGGGGGCAAGGCCCAAAGAAGTGGTGAGAGTGGTAAGCAAGATGGGTCGCAGTCGGATACGGATGCCGTGGTTGATAGCTTCCCGGCGTGACATACCGCTACGGTAGCTCCTGTTGATGAAATCTATGAGTACCAGTGAGTCGTTCACCACCACGCCGGTGACGCCCACAACAGCTATGAAGCTGTTCACGGTGAAGAGGCCTTGGGTTAAGAATTTCCCGAAGACGACGCCGATCAGCGAGAAGACCACGGCAGATATGATAATAAGGGGTTGCAGGTATGAGCGGAATTGGGTAGCCAGGATCAAATACATCACGAGCAAGGCAATGCTAAAAGCATAGGCCAGGGAGGTGTAGGAGCGCCGGGTGGATTCGAACTCACCCGAGAAACTTATCTCAGCGCCCGGATATTTTTCCTTTATTTCCTGGTAGTAAGCACGGATACTATTGATCACCGCGGGTGTAGATGTTGGAGCACCGGGTCTAATGTTGGCGGTCAGAGTAATGGCACGATTGGTCTGATAACGGTCGAGTTTGTTTGGCTCAATATATGATTCTGTTGCGGTCAAGTCTCCCAGCCGCAATGGTCCTGAAGGGTGTTGCAGTATCGGGATGGATAGAGCTGCTTCAGGGGCATCGAGATATTTTTTGTCTATCTTGAGTTTGAGGTCAACATCCTCGTCGTGGGTGCGGAAATCGCCCACGAAGCGGCCGTCGAGTACTGAAGCAGCAAGCCTGGAGACAGCAAGGGGTGTGAGCCCGTATTCAGCGGCGCGCTCCTTATTTACCCGGAACCTGTAGACGCGGTTCGGCCTCCCCAGATTGTCACTCAGGTCGATCAGGTAGGGTGCGATCTTGTCATTGCTGCTCAGAAAACCATAGACGTCCTGTGCCAGTTCTTTAACCATCTCAGGATCAGGGCCGACCACTCTCACGTTAATGTCCTTCCCAGTGGGAGGTCCGCTCTTTTCCGGCCGCACACGGACAGTCCAGCCATCTTGTTCAAAGCGAGCAAGCTGCTTGCGCACATAGTCCAGATGGACAATGGGATCGTTTTTGTGATTTTCAGGGAAATTCTGCTCATCTTTCCTGGGCATTTCCACGTAAACATTGCCCAAGTTACTGCCAAAGACCGGCTGGTAGTCCTCGTTGACATAGAATCCAGCCATCGCGGTAGCGGATCTTAGCTGGCCGGGCCTGCCGGGCAAAATATACTCGGTGATTTCTTTGAGTTTTCGGTTTGTGGTTTCGATGGGCGTTGCCACCGGGCCATCCAGCTCAATGTAGTAATAGGTGTACTCATCCGGGAAAAATTTGATTTTGATCAAAGGAATTTTCCCCGTTATTGAAACGGTCAAAATGAACACCGAAGCAACAAAGGCCACCAGTACCAGAGCAAGACTTTTGAAACGGTGGCGAAAGCTGAAATCGACGAGCTTGTTGGTTCCTCTTAAGAGCAAGGACATGACCCAGCGTTCTTTGCTGGCCGGCTTAGGTTTGACAGCCTCTTTCTCAGCGGACCGCCAGCCCGGCCAATCAATGAAATGCGACGGCAAAATGATGAGGCATTCGAACAGCGAGGCAACAATGGCGGCAGCAACTGCGATAGGGATCTGGGCAAAGAATTCTCCCGTGGACCCGGACATGATCAGCATGGGCAGGAAGGCTGCCACAGTAGTGGAAGTCGCAGCAATCACAGGAGCTGCAACCTCTGAAACCCCATTGATTACAGCCTCCTCGAGGGGCTCGCCTTCTTGCAGGTGGCGGTAGATATTTTCAACTACTACGATGGCATCGTCAACGATGATGCCGCTCACCAGCACAAACGAAAACAGGGTAATTTCATTCAAGGAACTGTCCACGAGCCACATAATAATCATGGTCACCAGGAAGGAGAACGGGATGCCAACCATGGTGAGAATAGCATTGCGCAGCCCCATGAAAAAAAAGATGAGGATACTGACCAGGCCGATACCAACGAGCAAATTCATTCCCAAGGTGGAAATGGAATCGTCTATGTAGACGCGTTGGTCCTGGGTCATTACTGCTTCCACTTCCTCCTTTTCCAACAGCGGCCGGAAACGGGCCATGATTTCTTCCACCATGGGCATGATGTCAAGGGCATTTCCGTCTTCCGTTTTAATAATTCTCAAAGTGACGCAGTCTTTGCCGTTCACCGAGGTGATAACGTACGGGTCCCGGTAGGACATGTGAGCCGATGACAATACGTTGCCAACCTTTAAAAAAGAGCCGTCGCTATCGCGTCGAATAATAGTTTCAGCGATTTGCTGGCGGGAGCGGTAGCGTTCATCCACAACTATGACGAATTCGCCGCCAGCGTCGGTGTAGTCACCGGCTGGCAGGGAAATGTTTGCCTCGCTGAGCGCCCGTGCCACCTCGTCGAATGTGACCCCGTATTTGTCCAGGAGTCGGGGATTCAAATAGACATGGAACTCCCTGATATATTCCCCATTCAGTTGTACTTCCTTGACGCCGGGTATCTGGCGCAGATGAAGCTTCATCTCCTCTGCCATCAAGGAAAGGGCGCGGTTGGTACGCTCGCCGATGAGATTCACCGATGCTACGGGGAGCCATTCGCTGACTCTGATCTCGGTAAAACGTGGGGGGTCGATGCCGTTGGGCAACTCGTTAATGATGCTGAGGACTTTGAGGCGCAACTCCTCATAAAGCCGATCATAGTCTGTGTCATCGATGAATTTTACCATTATCACCGATCGTTCCCGGTAAGAGGTGGAGCGGATGAACTCTACAGACTCCAGGTCATCCAAGGCCTCTTCAATTTCATCGGTAATAAGGTTTTCTACCTCTTCGGGAGACGCGCCCGGCAGTATGGTGTCTATCTGCACCTTGCCCATCTGGACATCTGGATAGCGTTCAACAGGCAGATCAAAAAGGGAGAACAGGCCGACGGCCATGGCCAGCACGAAGAGCAAGTTGACCAGGACGGTCTGTCGTAGGACGTAGCGAAAGAAAGGTTTCATGGGCCTTTATTGAATAAAGAAAACCTCATACTCTGGGTGAGACGAGAGCAACATGCTTTGCCAGTAAACACACTCAGCGGTTTTGGAGTACTGGAGTGTTGGAAAGAGGCTGAGTCCCGAATCTCCACTAAAGATAAGTCCTAGCATTACTCCATTACTCCACCACTCCATTTCTCCAGCAGACATCCGCGTGAAGGAAGACGCTAATAGCCTCCTCTGGCTTTTGATCAAAGCCAGATCCCCTGTAGCTAGATTCTTTACTTGGGCTTGACCCTGAATCTGTCTCCGGGCTTCAATTCGGAAGCGCGGACCCGATAAGTGTTATCCGGCCCATCACCGAGAAATAGGACTCTAACCCTCTCACCATTGGCCCGTGTGAGCCAGAATTCCTCATAGCGTTCTGCAACTGCTGAAACAGGAATCAGAAACGCTCCAGAAGGGTCGGGAGTCTTAAGAGTGAGTTCTGCTCGTAAGCCGCCCCGATTTTCAGGGAGGCCGCTGCCCACTGCCAGTTCTACATTGATCTTGCGCGTTTCCGGGTCGAAGGCCGGAGAAACCCGTGCCAAAGAAGCTTCGAGTGTAACAGTGTTCTGGCCCTCGTCGGACAAAGACAATTCTATTGGCCCTTGGATTCTTTTGAGAGCGCGGTATTCCTCTGGCGACAGGGAGAACGGCACCAGCAGGGTGCGGAAATCGCCTGCTTTGCCAAGATGTTTGCCCACTGATATCCATTCGCCTGGCTCAACTTCTCGCTGGATGACCGACCATCCCTGAGGAATTCTGATGAAATGACGACTGCGCCGCTCTTTGAGTTCAGCCTCTTGTACCTGGAGCGTTTGGATTTGAAATTCAGCCTGGTCCAGTCTGTTCTGAATCTCATCCAGTCTTGACTGGGCAGCGGTCTGACGCTCTACCAGCTTTACAAAACGACCGACCTCTTTGGCGTGAAAATCGATCATGTTTTTAAACCGCTCTTGATCCACCCGGTTTTTCTTTATGGCGAGATCGATGAAGGTTGTGTCCAGCACGGCAAATAAACCGCTTTTTCCTATTTGGTCTCCCACATCAGCGGCGACTTTGAAGCAACGCCCGGCCTCCTCACTGACGATATCCATTACGTATCTTGCCCTGGTATAACCGGTAAGCGTGACCCTGCGCATGGCGGGCCTGGCGACAACAATCTCTCCTGGTGCTGATGCCGGCGGCACAATTTCGCTGCCCACCGCTTCAAACGACTGGAGGCCAGTGATTATGGCAACAGCAAATACAATTATCTTGCACAGAGCCGTGGTCTTCATTTCAAATCCTTTTAGGAAAAACTGAATCAACCCTAATGTTGCATACCTATGTCGAGAAAAAACGCGCTAGAGTGCGTTCCGCCGTAGGCGGACTGCGCACAGACTCGGACAGGTCTAGGCGTACTTGATCGTACGTGAAGTCCTGTTCCGAGCACAGCCGTCCCGCCAAAGGCGGGACTATCGCGCGAGCGCAGCGGTTTTGACCTGCTTAGATATGCAGCATTAGGGTTTACTCCCCCCTCTTGCGTAGACTAAAAGCAAACGCTTGTTCAACAACTTCAGTTAAACTCTCTTCAGGCAGAAAGCGAAGTCGCCCCTTGATCAGTAGTGACGCAAGTCCATGCAGGGTAGCCCAAAGAGCGATTGCGGTGGTTTCCACTCCACCATCTGAAAAAACTCCCGCATCTAAACAGTCCTTAACGTTTTTCGCGAATCCTCGGAACGCCCTCAGGGGTGCGGCCTCTTCATCTGGGCCAGAGTCCCTGAGGACTTCTGCGGTGGCGAACATCAGTTCGTAGAGCTTGGGATTCTCTAGGGCGAAGGCCAGGTAATAGCGACCACCAGCTGACAGTCTCTCCAGTGGGTCCGCTATTTTTTGCAGATTATCCTGGTGGGCCAGGAGGCGCTCAAAGCCCTGGTAGCAAAGATGCAGCATGATGTCGTTCTTGTTTTGGAAATAGAGATAGATAGTGCCAGGGCTGTATTCGATTTTCGCCGCTATGCCACGCATGGTGACATTGTCGTAACCGCCTTTGACAAACAACTGCATAGCAGCCTTGAGGATACGAGCTTGCATCTTGTGCGCATCACGTTTTTTTCTCTCTTTAAGGCCCATAAGCAAAATTTTACTAAACAATGATCATTTTGTCAACGTCGTTCAGAGTGGAGCTCATTCCAATTTCGAATTTCTAAATCCGCAATACGCAATCTGAAATCCCTTTAAGTTGTGGTATATTTAAACAGGAGGTCAAATCGGAAGAGGAGGAAAAACAATGGCGGTGATAGTAGTATCCAGGAGTTTTGCCTCAGGTGGTAGAGAACTTGGCCGGTTGCTTGCCAGAAGGCTCGGTTATAACTATGTTGACAAGTCTCTCTTTCAAAAAGTTGCGCAGGACCTACATGTTTCTGAAGGAACTCTCGAGTCTTTCGAGCAAGGCCGCGAGTACCGAGTCTCCAATCTTTTCTCAAACTTGTTCAGCAAGAACTACATCCAACGGATCGTGGGATACGACAAGACCGTGGTGGAGGAAACAGAGTATCAGGAAAGCCTGAGAAAGTTGATTCTCGGAGTGGCCAATGAAGATGGCGCGGTGATAATTGGGCGGGGCGCACACTATTTTTTGAGGGAGATGGGAAATTGCTATCGTTTCCGGCTGATTGCACCTTTGGAGTGGCGGACAAGATATGCGGTGGAAAAACTTGGTTTATCTCGAGCACAGGCAGAGAAGGTATTAGATAGGAAAGACAAAAATCAGGAGTGGTTCCACCGTTTAGTTTGTGGGGAGGGTTATGACGATCAACTCTTATTCAACTTAATTATGAATATGGGCCTGGTTTCTGTAGAAAAAGCAGCAGCGATTGTATTGTCTGTTCTGGGGAAGTAAGTAGTCTCCTATCAGCTCTTCAGCGCTGCGGCACTAGGGTTATCTCTATGCGCCGATTTTGACGCCTCCCTTCAGGGGTGTCATTGGAGGCCACTGGCCTGTAATAACTGTAACCGGCGGCGGAGAGTCTTTCCGGTTGCAACCAGCCTTTTTCTTGCAAAATACGCACTACCCCTATGGCTCTGGCAGCCGACAATTCCCAATTGGTGGGATATCTTTCCAACAACATGAGCCCGATGGGGACATCATCCGTGTGTCCTTCAACGATTATGTTGTGGTTCTTGTTCTCCCGCAGGGAATCTGCAAGTTCTAAGAGTACCTCCTTGCCCTTCTCACTAACTTCCACCTTGCCGGTGTCAAATAGAATCTTGTCCACCAGGGTGACTTTCAATTTACCCTCTATTTCCTCAATCTTGACTTCTTGTGCTTCTATCTGCTCTCGCAGGCTGGATTCTATTTTTTCTTTGGTAGTGTGAAGCTGCCTGATGACTGCGGTCTGCGCAGCAATGGTTGACTCTCTCTTTTGGAGATCAGTCTCCATATCTTCGAGTTCTTGTGAGAGTCGCTTTTTCTCTTCCTTGAGTCTGCCCTGGCAGTCTGCCAAGCTGTCAATGCACTTTTCTCTGCTCTCCTCAGTGTAGCTGAGTCTATTTTGTTCTAATGCCAGCTGCTGTTGCGAGTGAGCAAGTTCTGCCTCAAGCTGCAAATATTTGTTCTTGGAGACACAACCGGAAAGTAGAAGCAAAAATAAAGATAAGAGAAAGAGCAATTTTTTCCAGCACATAATTTCTCCCTTCAATACCATTGATTCAAGATCGAAAAACTGGTCCTTTGGGCCAGGTCAGAGTTCAATGGCTTTGCCGGTAAAGGTGGCTAGTGGTCTTGGAGTATTGGAGTGTTGAAAAAAGCTAACCTCCAAAGTTAAGTTTTAATAAGTCTTTGCTTTACTCCATCACTCCACCACTACAGCAGACTCGCGCCTGAGGTAAAGACCATTGAAACCCCGTATGGGGGCGCCACCCTTTCGGATTGACTTATGGATCAAAGCCCTCCCGGCGTCGGGAGGGATGCTTTACCCTGAGATGTCGAGATCAAGCTATGTACGATAAGATAGTGAAATGATACTTATTCGTCAATAGTGGAAGTGCAATTTAAACAGTATATCAAGAATAGAAAACCTGGTCCTCCCACCGGGCCGTAGGCCCTATGGGCCGGAGGCTGGGCCAGGTCAAATTGCAATAGCTTTACCGGCAGAGCTGACGAGCGGTTTTGGAGTGCTGAAGTATTGCAGTGTGAGAATGACAAAGAATTCCAGACAAAAAACACAAAGAGTAAAGTTTCAGTGTTCAGGATGCAGTGTCCTCGGTTTTACTCCCTGAAACCTGACACCTGAAACCCTCAAATGAGGTAGGGTAAAAGTATAAATTTTAACACACCGAGTAAAGGGCAGGATACGGAGGATTGTTGATCAAAGCAGACTGCGAGTAACCGGCTTGATCCTTCTAACCTCGTTCGGCAGCAAGCCCTTGGGGACGTAGAAGGCTCCAAGTGATTGCGAGAACTGGTAGCGCGCACAAGACGGGTAGTTTCCATGGCAGTATTGTTGGAGCAACTCAAATGCTTGAGATTGCGGATCTATTTTGTTTTGATAGAACCAGCACTCAGCATATATTTTACAGCGAGTCATTTTATCACCTCACCTTAATACTGGGCTCCAGCAAGGCTCTGGCTGCTAAAGTATTTGCTATCTCAGGAGAAGAAGAGTCAGTAGCCTTGAGTAGCCAGGAAATACGTATTTCAGACTAAATGCAAAGGGTGTGCCCGATGGGGGATTTTAGATTGCGGAATTCGGATTGCGGATTTGAGGAATTGGGAATTGAGGGATTTGGGAGGGCATAGGGAAATACAGCTGGCAGATTGCAGCGGGCAGCCCCGCGACAAACTCGGGACAGGCAGGCAGAAATCAGAGGTCAGAGGACGGAGGACAAAACGTGAATTATTTACCGCTCACTGCTCACCGCTTACCATTGACGATTTGACCAATCGACTAATCAACTAATTAACGACTTCAACGATTTGAACGGTTTGAACGACTTCAACGTTTTCTCTTTTTGAAGCGCTTTCTTTAATGCTGCTATGTGTGCGTTACCAGCAAAATGCACGGGACTCTTCCCATGGATCGGGTCCCACCCAGAAGGATCTGCAAAGCAGAAATATTGGGTCTCAAGGCCTATGCGCGTTAAAGCTTCATCCAAAGGCAACCCTTCCACCCGTTTTGCGGCCTCCCAGGTTGCCCCACAAGGCGCACCCCGGAGCACCTCAATGCAGGCAACCTTGCCGTCGGCTAGCTCCACAGCATATTCCGGTGTGCCGAACAATTCTCCATATCGACCCAGGCCGACCTGCCTGGAAAGACCGCATCAGGTTGGAGGGGTAAAGATCCCATCGACCCGCAGTTTCTTGCCTGAGGCTACAACGGGGATCTTTCTCTTGCTGCAAGCAACGGCAAGGTCATGGGATAGGTCTGGATGCTTCAAGAAATCCAAGACCAGGTCCGCCTGAATATCGCTGGGCAAATAGTCCCTGGTGTCGTCAAGAATCGGAGGCAAGGAACCATCAAGGGAGATAATCTCAATGGTAAAATGGTCTTTGGCGTAACTTCTGACGCCCTGTATTTTCCGTTCACCGCTTCCGTCTTGCTGGAAAACCAGGATTTTTTGTCTGGTGGTTGGCTGTAGTGATTTGACTTCGGAGGAAGGTTGACAAGATTTACATTTCCCGCCACTCATTGGTAACCACCTCGAAGTGTTTCCACTGGGTCTAAATCAGAATAGTTAGTTTTCAGATCTGCCTAGCAAAGGCTCTCATTATATCCCTGTAAACGGGAAGTTCAAGCCTCTTATATCCAGGAGCTTTCCCATTCTTTTGTTGGAATCAGAGTATAAAGAATAGAGGAAAGGTCTTTCAGCAGCAACACAGCAGAGCTTCTGTGGATAGATTGGACTGGTGGTACAGGTGAGGGAAACGGTTGTGTCGCATTCTCCTCTGACTGGCTTACTTGTTATGCTTCGCTGTCGCCGATAAGGTCTGAAATAGTCTTCTCGATAAACTGGCGATCCTCGTCAGACATTTCAACGAAGCGAACTCCCATCCCGAGCGCCAAGACCTTGCCTGCCCACACAACTTCAGCGGTAATCTCAAGGGATGATCCGGTTGGGGGTTGGAGTGTTAGGGCAACGATTTCTCCCGGTTCCGGTGCGTAGTCACAGTGGATGTAAGCCCCAGCAACCCCAAGATTTCTAAGTTTAGCCTCGATGGTGTCTTTAGCGGTCTTGATGATAACGGGCCATCTGATTTCGGCTCTCGGGTTGATACGTCTTTCAGCGTCTGGAACCATGTTAACACCCCCAGATCTCGAGAGTCCTACCACCACCCTTCCGGGGCGAAGCAATCCATTATTTTTTCTGAAAAAGCTGATTTGATCCTATTATTTGTACAACACCTGTCCCTTACAAACAATGATTTTCTTCAAGAGAGCTCAGCTCTCATCGAGCTTCGCGTCATGTGCCTTTGGCGTCATTATGCATAACGCAGAGGGAGAGCACAAATATTCTTTGATTGTTTTGCCTTGTGCCCTGTGCCTTAAGCCTTGAGCCGTTTCCTTGCGGGTAGATCAAGGCCGGGTACTCTGGATTTGTTATTTGGCCAAGAATCGAAAGCGATGTGGAAACAAATTAACGGCGGGCAAAAAAAAGGCCCCTGAGCAAGTAAGATACGATAATAACCTGGTGCTAGGGGCCACTCTAAATGGAGGGGATCGCCCTCCTTTAGAGTACTTCGATATTTAAATCACAAGCTCTATATATGTCAAGAAAAAAATGGGACAAAAGACAAGAAAATCCTAAGATTCTAGAAATGAACGGGCTCCGTGGCGACTTGCTGGAACTACCCTCCCCCCAGAAATGGAAGAAAAGTGACGTTGTCTTTGTTTTCCAGTATCCTCTCCATGGAGGAAATCTTGTCATTTACGGCCACAAAAATAGCGTCTTCGGGAAAAGGCAGATCGGGATAGCGCTTCTTTATGTGATCCAAGATGTCAACAACTCGGGTTTCCTTTGAAAAGGAGATCCGAATCTGGTCGGTGCGAGCTTGCGCCCTCTGGAGGCCCAGGAACGTTACCAATACATACATGATCAACTCTCTGCGAAAGATTATCTCGAGCAACTAGAGATTATGGTACGCTTGACACTAGGGACTACGGACTACGCACTAGGCACCAACGGGCCAACTGTAGGGCGGGCACTGCCCACTGGACTAGTCTCAAGCTGCCAAGTGCCTAAAATGAGCTAAAATGCCTAAAATTTAAATCAATGTTTAGACTCCATGGGCTTTTAGCAGTGCTTCGGCCTTTTCGTCTAACAGGTCGAATTTTTCCAAGGTTTCCCTCAGAGGCACTGCGTCAGAGTCATACCCTTTGGCCTTGTAGACCTCGTCACAAAGCTTTTGATACGCTTCCTGCCTGAGCTTCATCAGGGTCTGGTGCCTTTCCTCTGGCGAGTCGGGAAGGTGCTCTCCTGTTCCCAGATGTTCCCTCAACCATTCATCATAATAGTCACTACGTGATTGATACTCGTTGAAATACGCTGGGCCCATGGCCCTCTGGGGTATCTGATCGAAACCTCTGGTCCCTTTTCCTTGCCGCAGATTGATCATCTTCTGCAGGACATGTAGTCTCTCAGAGTCATCGAGGAGGTCCTGGACGGTCTTAGTTGCGCCTGTAGTACCACTGTAATATTCGGCGTAGTATTCAAGGGTGGGCTGATTCTGGGAAGGATTATCCGTACTGGCTGCCTCAGGGTGGCGCACATCGATCCACGGCAACTTGCAAAGTCCCACGGCATTGAACCAGGTGCGGATCAGAGGGAACCATTTTAGAGCATCCGCTTTCATTTCAAATGTGGGTATCTCATTATGGACCTGATCTATGAAAATGAGCCAGGCCTCATCGTGCTGCGGTCCTTTGAGGGAAAAGCCATAGCCTCCCTGCTGAGCCAGCGACTCTTTGCAAATATACAAAGAAAACTCCAACCCTTTGACTTCCATGCCGAACTTGTCAAGTTCGCCCATGGTTTCTTCTGCGGATGCTCCTGTTTTGGCCGAGTATTGTTCAGCCACCCACTTCTTGGCCCGCAGCACTCCTTGCCCGCATATCTTACCTAGCCCCTCCCCTCTCGCTGTTTCATGCAGGAGTCGATCGGCGCCGTCAATGTTGCCCCAGGATAAATCATAGCCCGTGTCATCAATGGACAGATAGCCCCGCTGAAAACACTCCATAAGAAATGCGGCAGTTACACCCATGGAGATGGTATCGAGACCATACTCGTCACAGTACCAGTTATATTCCATGATAAAGTGAGGATCAAATATCCCCTGGCAGGTGACAGCCCCGAGAGTCTCATATTCAGGGCCGTCAACCCCCACTCGTGTGCCAGCCTGAGGGCCCCTGGTAAGGGTTACGTCTTCGGCCCCCTTGGCGCATGCCAAATTACAGCCCAGATAGCAGCCGTCGGGTACTTTCTTGTTGAAGTAGCGGTCCAGAAAGACGTCAGCAAATACCGCTGGCGCCTCGGGATGCTGGCCGAACTGATAGTTATTTACAGGTAGCAGGTGAAACTTGTTCATGTATTCAGCCAGGACAGGAGTACCCCAGGCAGCGAGGCGAAGTTGTTTGGGGTCTTGTTCACTGATTACCCTTTTCAGTTTTGCACCCGCATTCTGGACCGACTCCTTATTTACAGGGTGATTGGCCTTGACCCGAGACTGGCTGGAGCGGACGATTACTGCCTTTAGACCTTTGAACCGCATAACCGTGCCGGTCCCACCGCGACCAGCCTGCTTGCTGCGGATCCGGCGGCGACGGCGGTCGTAAAACAGGCTGTTTATTATTCCAAATCTGGCATGAAGAGCACCACTGCCGGTAGTTACCGCAGCTACATTTTCCGTGAGCTCATCAGCGGTAAATTTTCGTAAGAGCGCCTCACCATAGTTGAGTCCCCCGGCGTCAATGTCCTCACCAAAGGAAGGAGCTTTGACGATTGTTATGGTGGATTCGTCACCATTCACTATTACTACCACTTCTTCATTAGAAATCCCCCGCACAGCTAGAGCATCGAAACCGCAAATTTTTAAAAGGGGCGCGAAATGTCCGCCAATATTTGAATCTATGAAGGTATCAGTTAATGGAGAGATGGTGCCGACGACGAATTTCCCGGTTCCAGGAAATCTAGGTTCATTGCCAAGGGGACCACTGGCCATCACCAGAATATTATCTGGACTGTCATACCTGGTATCTTTGGTCGTCTCATCCCAGATCATTTTCATTGCATAGCCGCGACCGCCCACGTATTTTTGCCTGAAATCAGGCTCCAACTCTATTATCGAGGTTGTCAGAGTGGTCAAATCCAACTGTAAGATTCGGTCCGTGTAGCCACCTTGTACAGCGGTAGCTTCATATTTCATTGATTCCAGTACTTTCATCTGCTCCCTTTTCAAATTTGAGTTTAAGTCGATCCCGAAAGCTGCAGAAACTCCCACAGAGCCAAGTGAAGAATCCAGGTCCAGACGACCTGCTTTGAGCTGCCTCCGGAGGGGGCTTATATGGTCTTTCCTTCAGGCGGAAGCCTGCTGGAATAGTGGAATGGTGGAGGAAGGCGAACTATGAACCCCCAAACTCCAAGCACCAAATCTAAGGGTTTTAGGTGTCAGGAAGTAAAAGCGAAAAAACTGAAACCTCAATCCCTCCTGAACACTGAAACCTTAGTCATTGTGATTTATGTCTTGTTGTCTGTGATCTCTTGTGGTCTCAAATGTTCTCCTCCGTGAGATGAGAACGGGATGCGAGAGCCTTTGCTCATGTATTGAGTCCAAACAATCGCATTTTTTATAGGAAAATCCAGTGATTGTCAAGGGATTTATGTGATGGGGACTCGAGCAGAACGTTCGTTTTTAGCAAGACCTTCATAGCCGCTTATGGCCTCGAATCTAATTTACCTGTAACCAATATCCCAATGTTTGCGCATTTTATCTCTTTCCTGCATTATTTAGGCATGTATTTTGCTGTGTCTAATTTACAATTCAACCACAGCCGACATCTTCTCTCTCACACCGACTAAGTGAACAAAGCAGGTATCAGGCAGGGTGATCTCGATAGTACACTCTGGGCCCTTTCAGTGGTTGGAGGAGTGGTCGTCGTTTTAACCCGGACCGAGCATTACCATTCTCCACCAAGAAGGGAGGATCTGACTCATGATTCTTAACCCAATACTGGGCTGGTTTTCCAACGATTTAGCCATTGATTTGGGCACAGCCAATACCCTTGTCTATGTCAGGGGCAACGGCATTGTGCTGGACGAACCTTCGGTTGTGGCGGTGCGCCGGAATGGTCGAGGAGGTAACAAAGTCTTGGCTGTGGGTCAGGAAGCCAAGATGATGTTGGGCCGCACTCCGGGTAATATCGAAGCAATCCGACCCATGAAGGAGGGAGTCATTGCCGATTTTGAGGTGGCAGAGGCAATGCTCCGATATTTTATCAAAAAGGCCCACAACCGCCGCGCTCTCATTAGACCGCGCGTCATCGCCTGCGTGCCTTCGGGTATAACCCACGTGGAAAAAAGGGCGGTGAGAGAGTCTGCACAATCGGCTGGTGCGAGAGAGGTTTTCCTCATAGAAGAACCCATGGCCGCAGCCATAGGAGCTGGTCTGCCCATCACCGAACCCACGAGTAATATGGTGGTTGATATCGGGGGTGGTACTACAGAGGTGGCAGTGATCTCACTGGCCGGCATCGTCTATAGCAAGTCGGTGCGGGTAGGTGGTGACAAAATGGACGAGGCCATACTGCAGTACATCAAAGGCAAGTACAATCTCCTAATCGGCGAACGGAGCGCAGAGGAGATCAAGACCACCATTGGTAGCGCTTACCGGGCCGATCAGGCGGAACAGATGAAGATCAAGGGACGTGATCTGGCCAGTGGTATTCCCAAGATAGTCGGCATCGACTCCGACGAAGTTCGCGAGGCCATAACCGAGCAGATTAAAACCATTGTGGAGACTGTGAAGAGTGCCCTCGAGCAGACCCCACCTGAACTGGCTGCTGATATAGTAGACAACGGCATCGTCTTGACGGGCGGTGGAGCGCTTCTTAAAGATCTCGATAAGCTACTGCGAGAAGAGACGGGGCTTCCCATTACCATAACCGAAGAGCCACTGACCACCGTGGTGCTGGGCTCAGGGAAAGCTCTCGATGAAATTGACACCTTCAGAGAAGTAATGATATAGCTCGGATTGCAGATTTTAGATTTTAGATTGTAGATTTTAGATTTGCAATTTAGCCTTTAAGCTTGCGGTCTTAACTAAAGGCAAAGTTTGCAATCTGCCTTCTCCGCATTTTTAAATCCTCATCTCCAAGTTCCACAACAGTTTCACACCCTCAATCCGCGATCTAAAACCATAGTTGTACTCTTAGCCAGCTTTGAGCTTGCTGAAAAAGGAAACGCCGCGAAGAATCTCAAGCTTTTGAAACGGCGAGATTCTTAGCGGCGTTTATCCTGAGTAAAACAAAGCTTCAGAGTGCCATGAAGGGGCGCCCCGACCACTTTCTACATTCTGCAATCTAAAATCTCAAATTTAATATCTCCTTTTATCCTGCCTTGGCCACCGGTTTAATGATAACATCAATCCGACGATTGATAGCCCGTCCATCTGGAGTTTTGTTTGAGGCCAGTGGCCGCTTGGACCCGTATCCTACGGCTATTATTTTCTCCATAGGCAGAGTTCCATTAGCCACCAGATAGGCCCGCACTGCTTCTGCTCGTCGCTGGGACAGATGCTGGTTGCGCACCTCTGAGCCAGTGCTGTCCGTATGGCCCTCGATGACAAGACTCGGCTGGCCGAAGGTTCGAATGGCTCGTTGAGCTTTGCTCAGCAGTGAGTAGTTGTTGGGCATGATCACATGTTTGCCCACGGGAAATTGAATAGTTTTCAACCTGATTACAAGATCAGATCCCTGCTTGTACACCTCTGCTTCATTGGGCTCGAAGTAGGCTCGGACCTCTCTGAACAGCAGGTTGAAACGCTTTTCCGCAGCCAACCGTTTTTCAGCACTTTCTCTTTCTGCAGCCAGCCGTTCCTTTGTTGCCATGTGCTTTTGGGCTTCTTTTTCTAAAAAGGCTATCTGTTTGTCCTGTGCTTGGATCTCATCCTGTTGACTTTTTACCTTATTGACCAGGAAACGGCGATCTTGCTGCAGTGCTTCGATGGAGCCGAGTATATTTTCCAACTGGGTACCCAGAGGTTGATCCCGCATGTCTGGCGTAGTGAGTTGGTTTGAAGTGTCGTATAGCATTCCCTCCACCCAGAGTGTGATGTGCTCGGGCCGCATTGTTTTGATCGTCTTGGTCTGCCGCGTTACCTGAAGCAACCGACCAGCCTGCAATAGCGCCTCGTTGGCCATATTATGCATCTTCAATTTCTGGTAAGGATTCTTGGATATGAATTTATCTACTTCCAGCAGCTTCTGCTGCACAGCAGCATAAGTCTTCGGAGCGGTTCTCTTGGCGCCCTCCTTCTCAGCTTGCTTGATCAGCTTACGGGCTTCGCCCAGGGTCTGGTCTTTGATTGCCCGCAACTCTAGCGCTCGATACTCTTCGACGACCTTCGGTGAATTTTTTCGAGCCCGCTCTACCTTGTCTTTCTCAATCGCTTTGGTTAGCTCAAGGAATTTACTCTCTGCTTCATTGTAATCTTTTTCAAAGTTGGTGGCGCCTGCTGCCCGGGCTAGTTCCCTTGCTTTTATCACTCTGGACAATTCACTTCTTGCACGTCGAGATACTTCCTTGGCACGCTGGAGCTCCGCCTGTGCACTGGCGATTTTATCAAAAATCTTTGAATGTTTATCGCCACGGTCCAACCTTTTTTTGGCGTCAGCCACCAGTTCTTCAGCTTCGGCAAACGACCTTGGTGACAAGATATCCACTTCATCGTTTCTGGCGTTGCGAAGCTCATGCTCCAGCCAGTTAATCTGTGCGGTTAGATTAGCTGATGTCTGGAAGGGCTCTGCCATCAAAGTGCTTCCGCCACAGAGGCCCAGGAAGCACAAAACGGCGAATACCGCCACAAGTCCAAATTTTCTCCTGCTAAGCATTGTCTTCCTCCTCTCTTCTACAATGCAGGTGCTCGTCTCAATAAGGAAGAGTCGCATTGCAGCGACCTAGACGCATGCCCAACTGGCCAATTTAGGCTGCTTGCAGAGCACTTTCCATGTAGTCGAAGATATTCTGAACGTTAGTGATCTTCTCTGCTTCTTCATCGGGAATCTCGAGGTTAAATTCCTCCTCCAGGGCCATGACCAATTCCACCACATCCAAGGAATCCGCACCCAGATCGTCCACTACGCTGGCGTCGCCAGCAACGTCTTCTTCCTCGATTCCCAACTGATTAGCAATAATCTCAATGATACGGTTCTTGATTTCTCCCATGTTCATACCTTCCTCCTTGGTCAGGTAAATTATTGACCTCAAAATACAATAAAGACCGCAAATTGATTGGTTTCGTTCTCTAAATGCAAGAATCATGCAGGTTGGAGCAATTTGAGCAAAGGGTTTCAGGTGTTGAGGCAATTTTTCGGATGGTAGGAGGTGTAACAGAGGCAAGTATTGTCCACGATTGCTAGAGCGGACTGCCCAATAACCAAAGGGTAGATATGAAAAAGTGAACATTTTGAGGAGAAATTCACGGTATACTGACTGTTATCTGGATGGTGAGACAAGTCACTGTTTTATTTGAATCAACTGTGGCCCGAGCTTATTTAGTCTCTGAAATCAAAAATCTCCAATAAAAGAATATAGTAGTCAGTAGTCAGCGGTAAATAGTAAGCAGTAAGCGGAAATTCGTAGAAATCGTCAAACATTTCCAAATCCCAAATCCCAAGCAACAAATTACAAACAAATACCAAATTCCAATATTCAATGACCAAAACAAACAACACGTTTGGAATTTCTAATTTTGGTCATTGTGATTTGTTTGATATTTGTGATTTGAGATTTGAGATTTTCATCAACTTCCGCTTCTCCGTGTCTCCGTTTCGGTCGAATCTGCCCGCTGCCCACTGCTCGCTGCCACCTGTTTTTGTTAAATCCGCAATTCGAAATTTCTACTTCCCTCGAGGTCCAAAACAGACCCCCCGTTCTGAGTTCTTGATAAAGTCCAAGAGATAAACCACTTCCTTGGAGAGGGAGTTCTTGCTTTCCAGTTCCTGGATTGCCTGGGCCAGGTTGCGCCGTCGGCGAAAAAGTTGGGAAAAAGCCTTTTTGAGTTGGCGAATTTCCTCTTTGCTGTACCCTGCCCGTTCCAATCCCACTTGATTGATGGCCTTTACCGTGTGGGTGTCATCCATCACACAGAAAGGCGGGACATCCCGACTGGTGCGGGAGAGACCTCGCAGCATTGCAAGCTTGCCTATGCGTACAAACTGATGGACCACGCAGTTGCCGGAGATAAAAGCTCCCTCTTCCACCTTCACATAGCCGGCCAGAAGCGCACCTCCCGCTATGACCGTGTGGTTGCCCACTTCGCAGTTATGGGCCACGTGTCCTTGGTTCATGATGAAGTTGTCGTTGCCAATAATGGTTGAACTCTCCAACATGGCTCCCCGATGGATCTGTGCATGTTCTCTAATTATATTGCGGTGACCTATCTTCAAATATGTTTTCCCACCCTTATAATCGGTATCCTGGGGCTCATGCCCGATCACAGCCCCCATGTGGATGATGTTGTCCTCACCAATTTCGGTCCAGCCCGTCAGATAGCTATGTGCCATCACCCGCGTTCCGCGGCCGATCTTTACCGGACCGTCAATGATCACGTAGGGACCAATCTCGGCTTCTGGATGGATCTCGGCCCTGGGATCAATTACTGCGGTGGGATTTACTCTCGAATTGGACTCTGAGGTGGCCATTCCTAGATCCTCCTAGAGAAAAAAGCGTGAGTCAGGGTGCCGACCAGATTACCTCGTCTGCATGATCTCGGAGGGTAAAACTCGGCATGCCATGGTAATCAATTGCCACCACCGCGCTACCGTTATCACCCATGAGCTTGATTACAGGCTCTTTATTTGTCAACTCCAGAGTTACTCGCGATACCTGGTTATCATCGAAGAATGTCATCACGGTGTTTTCAGAAGAGGCATCGATGGAAACCCGTTCTTTGCCCTCGGTGTCGGCAAGGCTCAGTTTTCGGGTCACAACTTCCCAGGCAGCCACTCTAGAAGAACGTATTTCATATTGAAGTTGTCTCAGGCGGCCATAGATTAGAGCTGCAGCGGCGAATATTAGCAGCGGCAACGTAAATGTCCTCATTTCCACGTCCATCCGATCGTAGTACCCTCCAATAAGTACGAAGAAAATCACAAAAGCTATTAACTTTGGCCAGTCTTTTCTTATAGTCATCTATTTCTCCTCTCAACACAAGTCAGATCGAGCTCTGGGTTATGATCACGGGGCATATATGCCGGCTTATGTCCATTGCTCTGAAGTCAAACCTGTTCCTGCTTAACAAATCAAAACCTTTTGTCAAGCAGAAACAACCCAGGACTTCACCATTTTTTTTCTCCTCCGATTAACAAAATTGGATTAGGACGCTTTTCTTGTTTGACAGCAGAGGTTATAGAGATATGAGACTTAAGGGGTTTGGGAACCTGTTGTCTCTTTAGCGAGATAGACCCAATCATTCAGACGAAACTGTCCCAGGAGGGGCAATCATGTATATTGATGAAGTTATCACAGCAAATAACATTGATGAAGTAAAAAAGAACCTGGGTGATTTTGATTATGTGGCAGAAATCGAAGTGGGTGATGTTATCTCTGTAATGGAGTGTGGAGATGGATACAGGATAATCGTCTGGGACAACCGCTATGACGAAAGTAACGCCGTGATCGATTTCGGTGACGATTATCTTTGGGGCGAGTGGGATGGTGCCAGGATAACTGTTGAGTATGGAGACGAACTCCTCACCTACGACATAGACGGTGAGTGTAGGTTCTTGGGGGTAATATAGAAAGCTCCAGTAGTGGCAATCATTCTATCTTAATCAAGTGGTGATTTACGGTCATTAGGCCATCATGACGCTTCGCTGTCATTATGCCTTCGGCGTCATTTGTTGTAATCGGGTCACAACGTTTATCTGTAACTTATTGTCACTCATCTTGCGACCTAATGACGGGCGTAAGCCCAAGTGACTTAATGACGGCGAAGCCAAATGACGTGATAACTAATACGGTTGGGATGACAGCATCGTTATACATTCACCAACCGCATCCCTGCCTCCGGATAACGCGATCCCGCGGCCACACCCGGCGGCGCGATATTGTCAATGCGTTCCAGGTCTTCCTGAGTTAGTTTCAGGTCCAGGGCTGTGAGGTTCTCTTCCAAATAGGACCTCCTCTTGGTCCCGGGAATAGGGACAATATCCGTCCCCTGCGCCAACACCCAGGCCAGGGCGAGTTGTGATGGAGTGCAGCCCTTCTCCGCTGCCATTTCCTGAATTCCTCTCACCAGCCTCCAATTACGCTGGAAATTGTCGCCCTGGAAGCGTGGTGAGTGACGTCGCCAGTCTTCTTCTGACAAATCATCCAACTTTTTGATCTGACCGGTGAGAAACCCCCTGCCCAGGGGACTGTAAGGGACCAGACCAATGCCCAGTTCTCGACAGGTGGCGAGAATTTCATCCTCTACATCGCGACTCCAGAGGGAATATTCGGTTTGTAACGCAGCAATGGGGTGAACCGCTTGAGCACGACGGATCGTTTTTGGGCCGGCTTCAGAAAGACCAAGGTATCGAACTTTCCCTTCTTTTACCAGTTCGGCCATGGCACCTATGGTCTCCTCGATGGGTGTATCCTGATCCACGCGGTGCTGATAATAAAGGTCTATGCTCTCGACGCCGAGCCTGCACAGACTCGCTTCGCAAGCAGAGCGGACATATTCAGGCCGCCCATTAATGTTGTGCTGTTTGATGTCTTCAGTCCGGACGATACCAAACTTGGTGGCCAGGACAACCTGACCACGAAACCCCCTTATTGCTTTGCCAACCAGTATTTCGTTCTCTCCTTTGCCATACATGTCAGCAGTATCAAAAAAATTAAGGCCCAATTCAAGGCCGCGATGGATGGTCTTGATCGACTCGTCGTCATTGCGTGTGCCGTAAAAGTCCGACATACCCATGCAACCCAAGCCGAGAGCTGAGACCTCGAGCCCGTTTTTTCCTAACTGTCGCTTTTCCATAATCAAAGAATCCAGTAGTCAGTAGTCAGTAGTCAGTAGTCTATTAACAAATATTTAACTCGTCAAATCGTAAATGGCAAACGGTAAATGGCAGAAACTTTAAAGTAGTTGAAATTGTAACATCGCGGCTGGAAAGCCGCTCCCACAGAAACATCTCGCAGCCGACTTCTGTACTCTGCCGTCTGATCTCTGCCTGCCTGTCCCGAGCTTGTCGCGGGGTAGCCCACTGCAATCTGCCAGCTGCCTTCTGACCTCTAATCTCCTTCTCGCCGTTTCTCCGCGTCATCTTATTGTGCCTAGTGCCTAGTTCTTAGTGCCTAATTTCTGCCTATGCCCTATGCCTTCTCAAATCTACAATCTCCAATCTAAAATCTGCAATCCCTCAATTCCTTAATTCCTCAATTCCTAACTCCCACATCTACCGAAATGTAACTTCCTCCACCGGTTCTTCCATCGCAGGGGGGAAATCAGTGAAGGGGAAAGGACGTTGGTTCTTATTAAGAGTAAGATAGCGCATGACGTCGTATGTGTAGGTAGACAGCTTGTTGGAAAAGCTTCTAACGGCATCATTGTGGCTGCGGGTAATGAAAAGATAAATGTACTGAAAAACAACTATGATCTGAATAATGAGTTTTATAATCTCAAACACCAAAAGATAGAGTATGGTGTACAGAAGCCGGACTAAAATATCCTTTCTAGATACCAAAGTCTCCTTTACATCCTGCATTTTTTCCTCCCCTTTTTTGCCTAGTAGTTTCGAAACTCATCCCGATACTGCCGGAATGGTATAATCTAAATTTGCTTGTGACTTGATAATATCTGATTCGCCTCATGAATCCAAAGCACAAATACAAATTAGTCGCAAACAGAATCAACTCCACAATCAAAGGGTAAAGTGTTAAGATTCAGACCGTATATTAGTCCATTACCATATTAACAAGATTTACTTCCCCGGGATAACATGAGTATTCTTCCAGACATAGAGCAATTGGCTGACAGAGTGGCAATTATTTCCGACCCCCATGCTAATCTGCAGGGACTGGAGCTATGTTATAACAAAATAGGGGATCTTGGAATAGAACAGATATTCTGTTGCGGCGATCTGGTGGGCTATGGGCATGAGCCAAACGAAGTGGTAGAGTTTTTTCGCGAACACGAGATCCGAACGATTTCTGGAAACCACGACCGGTTGGTTTGCGACCAGAGTGACCCGGAAGGTTGGAATCCATTTGTGCTGAAAAAGATCGAGTGGACCAAATCCGTGCTCACCGATGCCAACTTGGGCTATCTGTCCGAGCTCCCCGTGAGTCTGTCTGCAGATAATTATTGTTTGGTTCACGGAGCTTGGAGCGATCCGGACAAATACCTTTTTGAAGAAAGAGATTTCTTTGAAGAACTGGAACAATTGCCCTCCACCCTGGTCTTTTACGGACACACACATATGCCCAGCGTCTTTCAGTTTCTCCTTGCCGAAGGGAAATTTGACTATCGCCATCTCGTACCCGATCAAAATTCAGATGTCACAGTCAAGCTTCTGGAAGGAAGCCCCATCATGCTGGTTTCCTTTATCAATCCTGGTACAGTTGGTTATCCTCGCGGCATGAGCAATCAGGCGACATTTTTGATCTGGGAGAGGAAGACCGGCCGGATATCGTATCAATTCTATGACCTGTTTTAGCCGGTTTAGCCAGTTCAGCCGGTTTTGCCTGTCACCAATCTGCAATCTGAAATCTAAAATCTGCAATCCCTTAATTCCTCAATTCCTTAATCCTTCACCTCACAGTTACCCTGAGGTAGAGGTTTCCCCGGGTGCTGTCCTGCAGCTGCTCACCCGCCCCCGCAAGACGGAGAATTGTTCCATCTCGAGACCCTGGTGGGACGGTGACTCTGAAAAGCCGCCTTTTGGAGCCCGCAGTCACATGCACTAACTTACGAGTTCCCAGCTGAGCTTCCAGGGGGGTAATGACCAGGGTGCCGTAGGCAGGTGGGTCATCGCCGATACCAGTGGTGGCAGCAGGTTTGATAAACTGCACTCGATGAGTCTTCTTCTTGGAGGTCTTCTCCCGTATTTGTCGGCTAAAACCGAGTTCAGGAGCTCGTTGAAATATTTTCAGAAAAATCATTCCGAAAACGAAGCCACCAATGTGAGCCCACCAGGCTATACCTCCACCTCCAGCAGGGGTTCCCGCAGCGCTCAAAAATTGAAGCAAGAACCAGAGGCCCAGGAAGAAAAAGGCTGGGATCTCGATGAAATAAGGTATGAAAAAAATAGGGATGAAGGTGAGAATCTTTGAGTGTGGGTAGAGCAAGAAGTATGCACCCATCACTCCGGCAATTGCTCCGCTCGCCCCCACTGTCGGGAGCTGGGAATGCCAATTTATGAACAGATGGGTGAGTCCTGAAGCAAAGCCGCAGAGAAGGTAGAACAGGAGATATTTCACCGGGCCCAGCAGTTCTTCCACATTGTCGCCGAAGATGTAAAGGATCCACATGTTACCGAGGAGGTGCCAGAAGCCCCCATGAAGAAACATGAAGGACAGGAATGAAAAAGCCTGTTCAACCAAAGTGAATTGGGAAGCAATCCCCGGCACTGAGTACCGGACTGGAACCAGCCCATAGGTAATAACGAATTGTTGAAGCCTGTCTGCCTGCGCCGGCTGTATTAAATATACTAGAACATTGGTGACGATAATCGCAGTGTTGACGACAGGGTAGCTCTTGGATTGAATTGTGTCTCGAAGGGGTATCATGGAATAAACTAGCCGCTTAGTTAAGAAGTATTCATTCAGTCCGTCTGTAACCTGAGACCATACTTTAGAAAGAGAATAAACTCAAGATCGACCGAATGATTGTAGATTTAAGATTGC
>Ga0209536_100004065_pt1 | contig 23246 bp, 20 predicted proteins | sample DeeMarSeWOR28_12_FD_187461 | JGI IMG/M metagenome (GOLD analysis project Ga0209536, IMG submission 187461) | Marine sediment microbial communities from White Oak River estuary, North Carolina - WOR-2-8_12 (SPAdes) (version 2) | ecosystem: Environmental > Aquatic > Marine > Intertidal zone >... | reverse complement strand
GACCACATGGTTCTTACTTATCACCTTTACTTCATGGCAAGAAACATTGGACACGATTCAGCCTATTCTCCGAGCCAGTCATCCTCACTCGTTTCATTTTTGTCTTCAATGTTACAATGAATCCATTTTCATCATATCAGTATACTGTGACTAGAGAAACAGCCCAAGATGATGACACTTACAGGTTGGAAGTGTTCATTATGGGACGCCACACTGCCACAAGCCAGATCTATGTTGACAATGTCACAGGGCACTTCTCACTTGATCAATATGGGATTATAGAAACTCAATCCACTCAATTTCAACTAGTTATAGGTGGAGCTGTGGCTGCTGTGCTTGCAGTTGTTGTGGTCGCACTGGTTTTTCACAGGAGAAGAAGAGTTAGACTTGAGCAGATAATCCCATATTACAGACCAGATAGCTAGTGCATCTGTTAGAAATGACCACATTTGACAAGCTTTAAAAACACAAGTCCAGCAGGAGAAGTCAGGATGTACAGCACGAAGTGCTTGTACACTTTTCATAATGGACAGGAACACTACGTGAACGTGGGACTGTCAGACCAAATTTGGGGAAATAAAAATGGCACAAATGTCTGGAACACCCGTCCTGATTCTAAAGGAGGGTACAAGCAGAACACGCGGCAAGTCCGCACAAGCCAACAACATCATGGCTGGTATTGTCATCTCAGACGCAGTGAAGTCAACACTGGGTCCCCGAGGGATGGACAAGATGCTCGTCGATAGCCTTGGAGATGTCACCATTACCAACGATGGTGCTTCAATCTTGAAGGAGATTGACGTACAGCACCCAGCAGCAAAGATGCTCGTTGAGGTGGCCAAAAGCCAGGACCAGGAGACCGGCGACGGTACAACCACATCCGTTGTGATTGCTGGAGAGCTCCTGAAGAGAGCACAGGAGTTGTTGGAGAAGAAGATTCATCCGACCATCATTGTCGGAGGTTATCAGAAGGCTGCCGAGAAGGCTACTGACATACTGAAGAAGATTGCAGTATCAATGGAAGGACGGGACAGAAAGATCCTGACCGGTATTGCTTCAACATCAATGAACAGCAAGTCAATCAGTGGTTCAAAAGACCACTTTGCAAAGATTGCAGTCGATGCAGTTCTTCAGATCACTGAAGAGATTGATGGTAGAGTCAGAGCAGATATCGAGATGATCGAGATCATCAAGAAACAGGGCAAAAGCCTCACTGAGACCGAACTTGTGAATGGGATGGTCATCGACAAGGAGATTGTTCACGCATCAATGCCAAAGAAGATCGAAGCTGCAAAGATCGCACTGGTCGACACAGCTATCGAGGTCGAGAAGACCGAGTTTGATGCAGAGATAAAAATCGACAGACCTGAGCAGATCAAAGCATTCCTAGATGAGGAGCAGAGAATGCTAACTAACATGGTGGACAAGATCGCGGCAACAGGAGCAAACGTTCTGATTTGTCAGAAGGGAATCGACGATGTGGCTCAGCACTTCTTGGCCAAGAAAGGAATCATGTCCATCAGAAGGGCAAAGAAGAGCACACTCGAGAAGCTCAGTAAGGCAACAGGTGCAAAGATAGCAACCAACCTTGATGAGTTGGACAACGACTACCTCGGAGTTGCTGGAATAGTTGAAGAGGTCAAGATTGGTGACGATAAGCTCGTCTACGTCAAGGACTGCAAGGATCCAAAAGCCGTATCTATTGTGATTCGCGGAGGAACCGAACATGTCGTTGATGAGGCAGACCGTGCACTACACGATGCACTCTGTGTTGTCAGGAACGTGGTCGAGGACGGAACCTATGTTGCTGGGGGTGGTTCAACCGAGATTGAAATCGCCAGGCAACTGGAGGCGTATGCAAACAAGGTCGGCGGCCGTGAGCAGCTGGCAATCGAGGCATTTGCTGAGGCTCTCCGGATCATTCCAAAGACCCTAACAGAGAATGGTGGACATGACCCCATTGACCTCATCGCAGACCTGAATAAGGACCATTCCAAGGAGACTGGTACCTGGTACGGTGTTGATGTTTTCAAGGGCAAGTCTGTTGACATGATGAAAGAAGGTGTCATTGAGCCAGCCAGAGTCAAGAGTCAGGCTATCCGCTCAGCAGCCGAGGCAGCTCAGATGATCTTGCGAATTGACGACGTCATCGCAGCCAAGGCAACAGCAGCTCCACCACCAGGTGCTGGTGGGATGGGCGGAATGGGTGGCATGCCCGGCGGAATGCCTGGGATGATGTGATTTTCGAACAATGAAACTTGGAGCCGCAAGGCTCCACTTTTCTCTTTTTCATCGAGGTTGATGACTTGACAAAACGTATCCTACTGGTGGGAATGAACACCTTTGACAGTGGGAAGACAGAATTGGCCAAGAATCTTGTCAGTTACTATCGTGAAACTGGTCTATCTGTGGAATACTTCAAACCTCTAAGTGGACACAACTACTGGTTTAACTACGAACATTCGAAGACATGCCTTAAGGAAGGATTACTTGTTTCCAAGGATGCATGGGAAGTGACAACTTTCTATCCTTCGAACATTCGAATAGAAATCACGAACCCAGTTCATACTCTTTTCGTCCCTCTTAGGATTGAGAGACCTCTCCAAACACTTCCCAACACACTAGGACTTGCAGGTTCCAGTTCCATCCTGACATTGGAGAGGTTTAGTCGACCGAGTGGGTCTGATGTCGATACAACAATCCTGGTTGCACAAGAGCTTCTAGAAGAAGAGCGACTGATGATTGGTTTCGAGGAAGTTGGTCAACTCACGAGGGGTGCAGCCATAACTGAGATCAATAATCTTGAAACTGTACGAGCATTCGAAGGGCAGTATTTTGAACAGTTTGTGTCCGAGTGTTTTGCAATCATCGAAGACACTGCTGATGTGGTGGTTATTGAAGGCTTCAATGATGCAGCATGGCCATGGGACAATCTTGAATCCGTTGATGCTGTCCTGGTTGTTGCTCCAGGACATGTATTCAGCTATGACCCTGAGAAGTTCCGAAAGGCTGCATATCTGATGGTCCGTGGAAACCTGCCTATACGTGAAGTTACTTTCAGTAGAATGTCTGACTTGTTGAAACCCATTGGACGAATCGAGGTCACACCAGAAACGAACTTAACATCAGCAGATATGAAAGAGCTCGGTCTTGATTTCCACACAGGAAAGAAAGATTAGGCACAAATTCACGGAAAATTATGACCAGGACAGACTGATGGAGTACTTGACGTGACCGAAGATCTTGATTGGGAATTGATCATCATCGGCGGCGGTCCTGCAGGTATGACTGCTGCCATCTACGGAGCACGTTATGGTCTAAAGACACTCCTTCTGGAATCGAAAGTTCTTGGAGGTGCACAGGCAACAAGCCCTGGCATTGAGAACTATCCTGGCTACACCTTCATTGTAGGTCTCGAACTAGCAAACAAGATGAAAGAACAGGTCAAGAAGTGCGGTGCTTTCATCAGAGAGATCACCGAGGTGAAGAGCGTTGAAAGAGAAGGTGAAGATGGAAACTTCCTTCTCGACACTCGAAGAGGTGTGTATCGTGCTAAGGCAATCATCTTTGCCACAGGAGGCGGTCATAAACACCTTGGTGTCCCTGGAGAGGAGCTACTGACAGGTAGGGGTGTTTCATATTGCGCCACCTGCGATGGTCCATTGTTCCGAGACAAGACTGTCGCTGTGGTTGGAGGAGGAAACACTGCGGTCACTGAAGCACTCTATCTCGCAGAGGTCGTAGAGAAAGTCTACCTGATACACAGACGAGATGAACTCAGAGCAGAGAAGATCATTCAGGATTACATATTCAACTCCAGTGTAGAAATAATCTGGGACACTATTGTCAAAGAGATAAAGGGTGGAGACTTGGTCAATGAACTGGTCATTAAGAATGTGAAGACCGGGGAAATCCAAACATTGCCTGTTGAAGGAGCTTTCATAGCATTAGGATCTAGTCCAGAGAGTAGTCTTGCCAAGAGCATCGGTGTTGAAACCAACAAACGTGGTGAGATTCTCGTCAATGCCAAACAGGCCACGAACATCCCAGGTGTGTTTGCAGCAGGCGATGTTGTTGAATCTATGAAACAGATTGCTGTTGCTGTTGGCCATGGAGCGATTTCCGCAGACTCCGCTTACTCATACATTCGAAAGATACAGAGAGGACCTATCGGATACGCGTGATACTGTTTTGATAGTACATCCATTGTTGGGGGGAAACCTTAATATCCAGACCTCGGCCCGAACCTCCAAGCGCTGAGTCGTAACCTCAGTGATATTCATATTGACCGTGATGTATCCATGAAGAAGGTCAAAGTAGTAGCAATCGCTCTTGCATTTACTCTAGTCATTGTAGCTTCAGCTGCTCAACCAGTAGCAGCTGCGAGTCGGTATGATCTTTTGAGAACATACATGACAAATCATTACGACACTGTAAGGGGAGGCTACTTCCCACCTTCTGATAGAGTCACCCGAATCAACCCTACATACGGTGCACTCAGCATAATGAACGAAGTAGGATCTCTAGCATCGAGACCCCCGCCAATTACCATCACGGATGTGTTGAATTTCGTCGAAACCCATCAGTTCGTGTCCAGCGAGGATGAACCTGAATATGGAGGTATCAGTGACTATACACTCGGGCCAGTCACAAACGAATTCAACTACAATGGACTTCTTTTGTGGGACATCCTGAAGGATCCTAGCTTGAGTGATATCCCCGGAGTAAACGATTATTCAATCAATGCATCCGCAAACGCATTATGGATAAACTCGACACTGTCTGAAGATGGCGGATATGGAGCATATCCAGAAGCAGACCCTGACCTCATCTCCACATTCCGAGCTCTAGCATCATTCAGAATCATTGAAGAGATGTATCCTCTCGAACATGCTTGGGACACCTATGTCAATGAAACCGGAGTTCTTGCATGGATAGAGAGTTGTAGAGATGGAGCTGTTTACAAACTCAGCCCTGATGCCAGTAGGGCAGGTGTGTCAGCCACTGCTGCAGCAGTAATGGCCTATGAGGCTATTGATCCAATCACCCTAGTTCCAGGAGCGACAACTATCCAGAACTGGTTGCGTGAAAGACAGCTGTTGGACTTCGAGGAGCCTGAGTACGTAGGCGGATTTGAAGAGGGGAACGGTACGGCTGCACCCAGCCTGATGAGCACCTACTATGCGTTGACTGCTCTCGAATCAATGAATGCGCTTTCAGGTGTCAATGTATCAGCTGTTGAGAACTTTGTCGTGAACTGTCAAGCAGAAGATGGTAGTTGGGCTAACAGTCCAGGATTCAGTAGAGGATCACTACTCTATGCTGCATATGCATTTCAAATTCTTGACATGGATAGTCCTGGACGTGCCCTGAGTCTCCTCTCCTCATTGGCTGACCCATGGGAGCAGGGGCCATCAACATTCGATTGGAGAATCCTTATCGTATTAGGCATCGTTGTTGTGGCTGCAGTTGTAGCAATCTATGCACTGAGGATGGATTAATCGGGCAATAGCTTTATCTCGTTAGCGTTGCTAATGGCCTAGAGGGTCCAAGACGAGGCCCCCAGGTGTTTAGCATGTCCAAGGTCGACATAGATGAAGAGTCCATTCCTAGATACAAGAGAGGATACGAGTGGTTCTCACACCTGGCCAATAGTGAGATGTCAAGAAGACCTTGGCGTCGGATGGGCATCTTCTCATTCTATGATGCACCTTTTGCCGAGAGTGACCTGTTGTATCTTTCACCCAAACAGGTCATGCTGACTCTGGCAAAGATAGCCAAATCCAAGGAATCCGGATTGGTTCTCGTTGTAGATGCTATGGAAAAGGGAGAGATGGGACTCAGTACTGAACCCGGGTTCGATCAGTTCATGGAGATCTTTGATGGTCTATTTCCAGACTCATCAAAGTTTTACTTCGGGTCTAAGGATTCAGACAGGACTTGGCTACACGAGTACACCACTCTGAAGATACCGTTACAATGGCTAGTGAAGAGACCAAATGTCTTCGCAGAGGTCCTTTCTGATGCCTCTCCAGTAGGCGAGAATATTGGACCAGGCGACGCATCATTCGAAGACTTCACTGGTATGATTGAGGTTCTAGTCGAGAAGCTAGGACCGCCTTCTCTTTCGGAAGAAGTATTGGGCAAAATCCGCAGTACTGAAGCAAGTGAGTATGCGGGTGAGGCTGTTGGAATGATGACTGTCTTCATCAGTCCTGCAACTGCCGTTTCACGAGGTGTGCGGTATCTTGGGAAATTCATGAGTATGGTAAAGGACAGGAGAAAGAAAGAGGTAAAGGATGTCTACCATGAGTGGACACAGCGTGTCAAGGACGGATATTCCGAGGAAAAACTGAAACGGTTCTTTGATGACTCACCTGACTTTGATTCAGGACTCGTGAAGTCAGTCGCCTCATTCAAACCTGTACTTATCGTTCTTGAAACAAGAGGAACACTGTATGATCTCTTCCTTCCATTAGTCCTCCAACATTTGGTTGAAGAGATAGGATACATTCCACCACATCGAAGACCAAAGAAACAGACAGACGAGAAGAAGACAGGAGATGAAGAGGAGGAGTGGGATAGTGAAGCACTCTCCTATGAGTCTATCGAGGGCATTGAAGATGCAGACCTCCCACCCGTGACAGACCAGCTCATTCAGTCTGTTATCGAGAAGGAGGACTCCTTGAGTGGGGCTGCAATAGACATGTCAGAGGACCACTTTGAGGGAAAGCCTGAGACTATACTCTTTCTTGATGCTGCCACTCATCTATCCAAATTCAACCGTTCGTTTAAGTTCGCGCTAAACCTCCCTGAGAAATATCCTAACATGTCAGTAGCCGCTTCGTTCTTCACAGACAGAGAGAAAATTAGTCCAGCACTTCAGGAGGGTGTTTTAGACTACGTGAAGGAACAAGCGCTCATCTTTGATCTGCATCCAGCGCTGTTTGACATGGTCACCGCCAGAATGCCAGTGTCAAAGAAAGCCTGGCTTAATGGGAGACTACAGGACATGGAACGCATCCGTTCTGAAGGAGAGGTGGCATTCTTGGAGTTTTCGAGAACTGACTCACCTCAATGGGCGTTAAGAGTGGTTGAAAAGCCTGAGTTGGAGGCTCTTGCAAGGATTCGTAGCTGGTTTAAGAGAGTAAGTTAGTATTTCAACCTCTCCCGCAAGAGATATAATCACCACAAACCCTCATGACAAGTGACTGTCCGGAGGCAGAAACGATTGAGTAAAGGTGACATGACGCAGGCACGAGTGTTGAAGATCGAAAAAGGCGACAACATCACTCTGCCAGCTGAGTTCGTTGACAAAATCGGCCATAATTTTGGACTAGTGATTCTCGTAGTCAAGGATGGCAACGTCAAACTCTACCCAGTTGACAGCGAAAGAGTGATGTATCTGAAGCTTGTCATCGAGAAGCTCAGCAAGACATTCTTGGAAGAGTTGACTGAAGCCTTCATGGAAGTATCACTCGAGGACATACTTTTCACGAGTGGCATCTGTCAGGCAGCTGACGAATGTTTCTATGAGTGCTATTTCACGCCAGAACAACTGAATGTAGATGTAAAGAACCTGCATTCGAAGCTGAAGGGAATCACTGGTGTCAAGCAAGTCATGTTAGAAGAAGTCAAGACTTGAGCACTATGCCAGGTATAGTGGGACTATTTGCACGTTCAGAGCAGATTGAAACTCGTTCATCACGTAAGATTTTCAACAAGATGGCAGACCGTCTATCGCACAGAGGACCTTTGTCAAAATTCAGTCAGAAACTACCAACAGGGATAGTCCGTTTAGGAGTCTTTTCACAAAAGCCAATCAATTTCGAGAACAAGTTTGGAGACCGCTTTGTACGACACATCATTGTAGATGAGTGTCAAGAAATCAATTTTATTCCATATACTCCCGTTTTTCGAATTCTCGATCCCCGACACCGACAATCTGACATCTATGGTACACAGATGATCAACGCAATAGGTGTGACTGAAGACAACAGGATTCTTGTTTTCAGGTCAGTCGATGGTGCGAGACCCCTCTACTATGCAGAACTCAACTATGGACTGGCTCTCTCATCAGAGAAGAAGGGAATCTGGGAGATAACGAAAGAGGAACCAAAGGTCTTCGACCCAGGATCAATGCTCACAGTGCTAGAGGATGGAACTTGGAAATTTGAGAAGATACAGTCCTACACACGTTCAGAGAGGGTGATTGATCCAGCAGCTCTGCTGACTCTGCTTGGTGTTGAACTTGATGATTTTGAAGAAACATTCACGGAAAGAAAAGACGAGATAGATTTCGTGCTTAATCAACTATCGTGGATTTTAAGGAGTCTGATATATCCTCAGCCCCAGGGTAGAATCATTGGTGTGCTTTTCTCTGGAGGTGTTGACAGTTCACTCATTGCAGATCTTGTACGGAGACAGGCAGGGAATAATACTCGGTTGATATCAGTTGCTGCAGCTGATTCGAGGGACAGCAGGACGACAAGACGTGCAGCCTCTAGAATCTCGCTGGACAACATGATTGTGGATTTCGATGAAGATATCGTGTGGAACATATTGCCGGAGGTCATCTATGCAATTGAATCGACCAAGCGCATGGATGTGGAGATTGCCATTCCATTCTTTCTCGCGGCTAAAAAAGCAAGGGAGGAGGGTATCAGGTATCTTGTGTCTGGACAGGGACCTGACGAGCTCTTTGCGGGGTATTCAAGGTATGAGAGGTTTCTTACTGATGATGGAGCTGAGAAAGTTGCTGTTGAACTATGGACTGACTTCTCTGTTTCACATGAGGTCAATATAGTTCGAGATGAGAAGGTAATGGCATACCATGGAATCAACACTATGTTTCCATATCTCAACGTGAACTTGTGCAATCTAGCGTTTACCCTTCCCATTGAGTTGATCCTAGATCCCTCAAAGAAGCCAAGTAGGAAGATTATCTTCAGAGAAGCAGCACAGTGGCTCGATATCCCAGAAGAGATTGCTCTCGCACAGAAACGTGCAACTCAGTTCAGCTCTGGTTCAACCAAGATGCTACGGAATGCAGTCAAGAAGTATGTTGAGAATGCAAAGGTCCTCAGTAAAAAAGAGATGTCCATACTAACCCTGAAGGTGATTCATACAATAGCGTCAGAGATTGGAATGCCAGGAGCCCAAAGACCCAAAGAAGAACTGGTCATGGATATGGGTCCAACTCAGAAACTCATTGAAAGAGTTGGTCGCCTACCCACCCGCAATCTTGGGTAGAATCACTACCTTGTCACTCTCGTTCAGTTGGAAGTCAAGATCCATTTGCTTTCCATTCACAAGAACAACGTGGTCGTCGCTGATGTCAAGTTCACGTAGAAGTTCGGCCACTGTCTTCTGGGTCGTCACTATCACTTCTTGGATTTTGGTTCGCGGAGTGTCTGACATCTTGTCCACCACAATCATCTTCGTTCGTAACCTTATAGAATTAATTCACACAGCATCATGATAATTCGGCAGAATCCTATCCTAGTATCAACAGATATCGGGGTCAAGTCATTAGGAATAAATAGTCGGCGATATCCTAACCTCATCAGTAACCAACGGTGAAAGTCGTTCAACTTTGGACGCCTGACAGCAAGCTTCATATGGGGCTTGACCGCAGGCTGTTGACTAACGTATTTCAACGTACTACAATTCGACATTTAACGTACTAGTATGAGGAGAACGACATAACACTTCAGACAAGGGAGAATGTCAACCATATCACCCATCGAGAAGTGGAAGAAGATAATGGAGGAATAGAAACTGGCGAAACATCGTGCAGGAATAATTGGTTATGGTGTTTACATCCCGCGGTATCGTATCAAGACAACGGACATTGCGGAAGTGTGGGGCGATAAAACAGGACAAATTGGAAAGGGACTTGGAGTGTTTGAGAAATCCGTGCCCGGACCAGATGAAGACGTTGCGACCATATCAGTAGAGGCGGCACGAAATGCTATTAAGAGAGCTGATATCGATCCTATAGACATAGGAGCGGTCTACGTAGGCTCTGAATCGCACCCATATGCAGTAAAGCCGACTGGCACAATTGTTGCTGAGGCAATAGGATGTTCTCATGACATGACATGTGCAGACTTCGAGTTTGCATGTAAGGCAGGAACTGCTGCTATGCAGACTACAATGGGTCTAACATTGTCAAAGATGGTCAAGATAGGATTGGCAATCGGTTCAGATACCGCTCAAGGCAGGCCAGGAGACGCTCTGGAATATTCAGCAGCTGCAGGCGGTGCTGCATTTCTAATTGGAGTGGAAAATCCAATCGCTACAATTGAAGATACTGTGTCCTTCACTACTGACACTCCTGACTTCTGGAGAAGAGAGGGAGAAGACTATCCAAGCCATGGTGCTAGGTTCACCGGAGAGCCGGCATACTTCCGACATGTTGGTGAAGGCGCAAAGTCTCTTTTCAAAAAGACCAAGACAACTGTTGACGACTATGATTATTTCGTTTTCCACATGCCAAACGGGAAGTTCCCAATAGCGATGGGGAGCCAGTTGAAGGTTCCACCTGAAAAACTTGAGGACAGTCTTGTTGTAAGACAGATTGGCAATACCTACTCAGGATCAGCGATGATTGGTCTCGCCAGGCTTCTTGACATCGCCAAACCAGGAGCCAGGATCTTCATGGTTGCCTATGGATCAGGAGCCGGAAGCGATGCCTTCTCAATCACTGTAGAGGATGCGATAGAGGAAAGACGTGGAGAGGTGCCAACTGTTGATGACTACATTGAGAGGAAGACATACGTCGACTATGCGACATATGCAAAGTTCCGAAAGAAGATCAAGGCGCTTTAGGAGGTAGTAAGATGAGTAACAAAGTAGCAGTTATCGGTGTAGGAATGTGTAAGTTTGGAGAGCTATGGGAGCAGAACCTTCGTGACATCACACTTGAAGCAGGGATGTACGCAATCTTCGACTCAGGTGTGAAAGGCAGTGACATCGATGGTGTAGTCATTGGAAACATGAGCGCCGGGAGATTCACAGGACAAGAGCACCTTGGAGCCCAAGCAGCTGACATGGGCGGACTTGGGGACATGGCTGCCTACAGTGTTGAGGCGGCATGCGCAAGCGGAGGAGCTGCAGTCCGCCAAGCATACATGGCTGTCAAGTCGGGAGAGCACAAAGTCATGCTCGTCCTTGGGACAGAGAAGATGAGTGATGTGAACCAGACAGAGGCAATGAACACAATCTCAGTAGCATCTGACTGGGAAAACGAAGGCATGTTTGGTGCGACCTTTCCAGCCCTCTATGGATTCATGGCGCGACGTCATATGATGGAGTATGGAACCACAGAGGAACAGCTGGCCATGCCCACGGTCAAGAACCATGCTAACGCAGCACATAATGAGTGGGCTCAGTTCCAGAGACCCGTTCCAATCGAGGTTGTGATGAAGTCTGGACTTCTCGCAGATCCCCTTAGAGTGCTTCACTCAGCACCTATCACAGACGGTGCAGCAGGTCTAGTGGTCTGTAATGAGGAGATTGCCAAGAAGTACTCAGACACTCCTATTTGGATTGAGTCTTCCGAGCAGAGGAGTGACACACTTGCACTTCACGACAGAAAGTCGATAACGACAATGAACGCAGTGGTCACATCCACAAGAGAATCTCTGAAAGAGGCTAACCTCGAACTCACAGACATTGATGTGTTCGAGCTACACGACAGCTTCTCAATCGGAGAGATAATCCTCACTGAGGATGTAGGTATTGCGAAGAAGGGAGAAGGTGGCAAAGCTCTCGAGGAAGGAATCACCGAAATCGGTGGCAAGTTCCCAGTCAACACCTCTGGTGGACTTAAGGCCCGAGGACATCCTATCGGGGCTACGGGAGTGGCTCAGATCGTTGAGCTGGCTCTTCAGCTCCGGGGAGAGGCGGACAAACGCCAAGTCGACGGGGCAGAGAAGGGGCTTGCAGTGAACATTGGAGGTACCGGTGCAACATCTATTGTGCACATTCTTGGGAGATGATCAAAGATGGCAGAACAAGGAGTAGCACAAGTCTGGAGACGAATCAGATCGATTTACAATGTTCAGGGTAACAAGTGTAAGACCTGTAAAACACACTACTTCCCACCAAGACCGGTGTGTCCAAAGTGCAGGAGGAAAGGTCAACTGATAGATTACCAGTTCAAGGGACTGGGTTCCATCTACACTTTCACTGTAGTTCGTCAGGCTCCTGATGACTTCAAACGACAGATTCCCTATGTTGTTGCACAGGTTGAGCTTGACGAAGGAACACGACTAACTGCTCAGATAGTGAACGTCGACCCAGAGGATGTAAAGATAGGAATGCGTGTCCGTGCATGTTTCAGGAAGATCAAGGAGTTTGGCGAGAGCGGAGTGATTGTGTACGGGTATAAATTCGAACCAACAATGAAAGTCACTGGACACAAAGAGAAATGATCTCAAAGTTCAAGCTCAGTGATTGAATGAGTGGCTGGTAGGGCTACGTTATAGACTAGCGTAGGCCCAATCGCCACTTCATTTTCATATGGATTATGGACATGTCCATGTACAATTAGAGTTGGTTTTCTCTTCTTAATAGCTCTATCCACCCACCAAGAGAAGGACTGTGTATTTTCCTCCAGCGGACTGTAATGCATTAGAAGAACGACTTTTTTGGACACTGAATAGACCTGATTGAGAAGGGCTGAAATCCTGTCCGCGCGTTTCTCAAAGTATTTTCTGATTTCTGTAATACCATCTGAACTCTCATGGACAGCGGATGCACCGATAATCCCGACGCGGTCTCCAGCAATATCTATTGTAGTTGTGGACGCGTCAAGGAAAGTGACTCTGCTTCCAACAAGCGAGATGATTTCGTCTCTTGATTCTGCATACTCCTCATTCCCAAAACAGGCAACAATAGGAACATCATCCCAGAATCGCTCAATGGCATCTACTACAATAGGATACTCCTCAACCGTACCTCGATTTACCATGTCTCCTGCAAGAAGACACAAGTCAGGGCGAGGGCACTTTCCAAGTAGCGTTACGAACTCCACAAAGAATCTGGGACTATGAACATCTGCAACAGCGGCAATATTCATTGTCCTCAATTCCAGAGATTCAATGATGTAATCGACCCAACTGCAGGGAGTGAGACATTCCTGACGAGAGTATTTCCAATCTTTGCCTGGTGTCGGATTGAATTATGGACATGACCATGAATAACTAGATCAGGCTGTTGTTTTTCGACAATCTTGTAGAACTTTCTACTTCCCAGCCAAGAGAATGCCTTGTCATCCTCCCCCTCACATGTTTCAAGGCAGGGGCTATAATGCATCAGGAGAATTCTATAGTCGACCTTCTTGTCCATCTTCTTCAACAGAGACTCGGCTCTTCTTGCTCTCCTCTCGAAGACACCCTTCACACTGGGGATGTTTCTCCGTTGCCAGCTTGTGGCCTTGTCGAGAGAGCCCTGTGTGCCCACGATACCGATCTTGAGACCATTTGATTCGAGTATGGTTGATTTCTCATCAAGGAAGGTCATTCTGTCACCGACGATGGACACGATGTCACTTCGTACTTCGCTATATTCCTCATTGCCAAAGCAACCAATGATTGGAAACGAGTCTCCTAGAACCTTCTCTAGGGTGTCAAGTATTGTCGTATACTCCTCTGCACTCCCTCGATTGATCATATCACCCGCAAAGAGAAACACATCTGGCGGCTCATGTGAGGAAAGATTTCCCTTGAACTCATCCAAGAAACGGGGGCTATGAACATCTGCCGTTGCTAGAATTCTCACCTTTTCCACTTGTCAGTTTGATACCTGACAGGATGCATTCGATGATATTAAGTGTTCCAATTGTTGAAAGAGTCGTGTGAGAAATAAATGGCTGGTACCTGGGCTCTGAATCTATTCGACCGTCTGCACCTTGGACACCAGGTGATGATTGATAGTCTAGCTGAGATGTCAGAGCCGCGGGCATATGTGACTGCAGGGGAGCTTGTTGGGAACGGTCTTGAGATGGAGGCCTTGATTCAGCCAGTTGAACATCGTCTAAGAATCTTGGAGAAATACGTCAGAGATGTTGGTTTGAGTGACGTCATTGAAACAGGAGCTGTCACTAAGATTGATGACCTACTTGCAATTGAGGGTGAAACAACCTTCCTCATGTACGAAGGACCTTGTTGCACCGAGATTGAATCAGGAGCGTTAGATAGACGAAAGAAGGAACTTGGTGTCAATGACAGAATAGACTACCTGAAACCTGTTCGTGCCAATGATGGAGAGAAGATTTCCTCAGCTAGGATCAGACTCGGTGAAGTCGATCGCCGAGGGCGTCGTCTACGTGGGACCAGTGAACCTCCAAGACTACTCCAGTTCGAAGGCAGGGCAGGATTGAAGACCCCAAAGGGGGAAGTCTTCTCGTCAAAGGAAGGGCCACCTGAGAAACCTGTTGTCGAACGCATTAGAAAGGATTCGCCCACTACAGTGATTGCTGTGGGAGATGTGACTTCACACACCATTCTGAACGAGGGATTCACTCCAGATGTGATGATTGTGGACGGCATTACAAAGAGGGGGCCATATGAGAAGATGTTCTCAGCGGTTCAAGAATACGAGTTCTACAACCCTGCTGCAGTCATCTACCCAGAAGCCTGGTCAGTCATCGATACAGCAATCCATGATTCTGAGAAGTCATTGATTACGGTGGATGGTGAAGAGGATCTCATGGGATTTCCTGCTGTGCTTCTTGCCCCAGAAGGATCTGCAGTGCTCTATGGCCAACCAGATGTTGGAATAGTCTGGATTCCGGTGACCAAAGAGAACAAGAAGTTAGCCCGTGATCTTCTTGAAGAGATGCCAATCATCAAGTAGTAGGATATGTTATCCTACCGGTTCATTGGATTCAGGTGGGTCCACAATGACCCTTGGTGGTTGCCGACTTCTCGTGCCAGGGGGATAGTCACATATCCAACTGCAGATGAACCCAGAGATTGGTATCAGAGAGATAATCCAAACCCACAGTAGAATCTCACCAATTACACGATAAGTAGGACTCTCACTTATGACACTCGCAATTCAAAAAGAAGCCGCCAGACCCATAGTTATGAAACTCACAGCCATTGATCCTACACAGATTTTTTCCCAGCGCTTCACCATTCGTCAAAAACCTTGTGTATGTTTTCGATACAGTCTGTTGCCACAATGTGGTCGCCATACTGGTCAAACGCCAATTCCCCAGCATTACCGGAGATAAAGGCGGCTGCGGTCGCAGCTTGATAAGCTGTTGCGCGTTGACCTAGCAGTCCTGCTGTTATTCCAGTCAGAACATCACCTGTACCTCCAACTGTCATAGCAGGAGCACCCTCACGGTTGAGCTTAAACCTTCCATCAGGATGAGCAATGACATCGACAGGACCCTTGAGAAGGATAACAGAGTTGTACTTCCTACCACACACAATGGCGTTATCAATGCGGTTCTGAAGAGATTGTGGGTCTCCCAGGTCTTTATCCATGAGGATCTCCAACTCTCCCCAATGGGGAGTCAACACACACTGCTCAGCATCAAGTGTGATGCCAGACCCAGTGATTGCTTTCAGACCATCAGCGTCAATCACAATAGATTTTGTCCTTTTGACAAGTTGTTCTACGATTGCTATCACAGCGAGTTTTGTCTGCTGGTCGACGCCCAAGCCAGGTCCAATGGCAACAACATTGTTCTCATCTGCTTGGTCCAGGACCTGGTCGATTGATTCTGATGTAAGAATCTGCGTACCAAGGCTTGTGACCATCAGGTTAGGACTGTAAGCGCGGATAGCAGCAGTGACAGGTTCAGGAGACAGAATGCTTACCAAGTCCGATCCAGTACGCAGGGCAGCCATACCAGTTAATGCTGGAGCTCCCGAGTAAACATCACTCCCACCAATAACGAGTATCTTTCCGAAGTCACCTTTCCGAGAGTGAAGGGGTCGTGGTAAATCAAAACGTCTGAGGTCCCCAGGACCAACAGTAATAGCAGCCTCCTTGGGGATACCAATTGACACAATGTGAACTTTCCCAGTGTATTCAGTAGCATTCATCATTCCAATCTTCGGAGCATGGAGTGCAATGGTATGATCTGCCTTCACTGCAACACCATGAACCCTCCCAGTTTCAGAGTCAATGCCACTCGGAATATCGACAGAATACTTGACAGCTGAAGACTTGTTTATCATCTTGACAGCTGTGAGTAGTGGTTCTCTTAGTTTTGATCTCAATCCAAAACCCATAATGGCATCCACAAGAATGTCAGCCTCAGCTATAGCTTTGCATGATTTTACCTCTGTTTCAGTTGTATAACTCAAACTGGCAATTGCATGGAGATGGCTAAGGATTTCCCAGTTTGCCAATGTGTCTTTGTTCCTGATGTTGCTCTCGGGACCAAGTAGAAACACGTCAACATCAGCACCAGCTTCGTCAAGATAACGTGCTGCGACAATCCCATCTCCTCCATTACCTCCTAAGCCACAAAGAATGACCACAAGTTTGTCCTTGACTTTGGAGGTTTCAGTAATGACTCTAGCAACTTCTCTACCAGCGTCATGCATTAGCATACTATGAGTCACACCAAGATACTCTGCATTCAGTTCTAGGATTCTCATCTCCTCAGTTGTAACGGGTTCCATGACAGCCTATCTCCCAACATGAGTATGCTATGACTGTCCCCTCTCATATATCAATTCATTTCTTGGAAATGCGTAGTAAGATTCATTCCGAACCGATGCAATCCAAATTCATGGGTCAATATTACTCTGATTCTTTATCAGCAAGAAATCTTGAGCGATGCTATGAGATAGTGTCTCCGAGAATCCGCAAGTACCTTGACGCTGAGATGGAATTCGTGCAGAAAGCACTAAAACCATCAGATAGAGTGCTTGAGCTAGGATGCGGATATGGTCGAGTTTTAGGAGGACTCGGGAAGGCATCAAATATTGTTGTTGGCATTGACATCTCGTTGGGCAGCTTGCGATATGGTAGAGAAAAGGACCTGACCCTGTCATCTATAGGTCTTCTCCAGATGACAGCTGAGTTGACTGCATTTCGTGATGACTCGTTCGATGTAGTTGTATGTATTCAGAATGGCATCTCAGCTTTCAAAGTAGATCCAGTTTCACTTGTCAGAGAGAGTCTTCGACTAGCAGGACCTGGAGGGAAGGCAGTATTCTCCACATATTCGGACATGATATGGGAGGAACGACTTGACTGGTTCCGTCTTCAGGCTGAGGAAGGTCTCTTGGGAGAGATTGATTGGGAGAAGACAAAGAGAGGGACTATAGTGTGTAGGGACGGGTTTGTTGCGACCACATTCACGGAAAAGGACTTCCATGAGATAGCAGACGAAATAGGGGTTTCCTGTGAAACTAAAGAGGTTGATGCTTCAAGCCTTTTCGGGATTTTCAGAAGAACATAATGTGTCTAGTTACTACCTTTCACAACGCTTTTATGAACCAATCTGGCCGAGCGGTTTCATGCTCGACCCTTCCTCTGCAGAGTTGCTTCAACATCAAGTGATTCCAATGCTTCAGGAAATTCAGGAGCAGTTTGGATACATCCCTTGTGAGGCTGTTGACTGGCTGGCACAGAAACTCAAGATCAGCAAACAAGAGATCTTTGGCGTGGCGACTTTTTACAATCACTTTAGATTGAATCCTCCTGGTAAACATGAGATCAAGGTGTGTCTTGGTACAGCTTGCCATGTAGGGGGAGGAGAGAAGCTTCTTGACACAATTGCAGAGAAGCTTGGAATCAATCCTGGCGAAACTACTGCAGATGGTAGATTCAATTTGGAAAGAGTTGCCTGTGTAGGGGCTTGTGCTCTTGCTCCCGCAGTTGTGCTTGATGACGATGTTCACGGTAGGATGACCCAACGGTCACTCAAACGACTTCTTGACAAGGTTCAGAAAGAGGAGTGATTCGCATGACAGAACAAGAGAATATCGAAGTTCTAGTTTGTCTAGGGACAGGATGTGAGTCTGCAAAGTCAGACCGACTGTTTGATGCTCTTAAGGAGCAGGTGAAGAAGGGGAAGCTCGAAAGCAGGGTGGAGATAAAGAGAATTGGATGTCACGGTCTCTGTGAGCAGGGACCTGTTATTGCCATCGAACCCGAGGGTCTGTTCTATTGCCAGGTAAAGCCAGAGGATATAGAGAAGATTGTTGAGTCACACTTCAAGAACGGAATTCCCATCAGTGACCTATATTATGAATCCCCCAGTGGAGAGAGGATTGCCCACTATAAGGACATTCCATTCTACAGTAGACAACACAGAGTCGTCTTGAAGAACTCTGGACATATAGATCCAGCGAATATGGATGATTACATTGCCCAGGGAGGGTACAAAGGTCTAGAGCGAGCCTTGAAGGAGATGACCCCTGAGGATGTCGTTGAGGAACTCCAAAAGTCAGGTCTTAGAGGAAGAGGCGGTGCAGGATTTCCAGTCGGGCTTAAGTGGAAACTAGGAAGAAACTCGCCAGGGGACAAGAAGTACGCGATATGTAATGCTGACGAGGGAGACCCAGGAGCATTCATGGACGGGTCGATTCTCACAGCTGACCCCCATTCAGTCCTTGAGGGATTGTCAATCTGCGCATATGCGATTGGAGCGGACGAAGCCTATGTCTATGTCCGACATGAATATCCATCATCAGTTGCAGCTCTAAAGAAAGCACTCAAGGATTCGTATGAGAGAGGACATCTCGGAAAGAACATCTTCGGAAGTGGTTTCGATTTGGAGATTCACCTCATGGAAGGCGCTGGAGCCTTTGTCTGTGGTGAAGAAACCGCATTGATGGCGTCAATTGAAGGGAAGAGAGGAATGCCACGTCCCAGGCCACCGTTCCCAACTGAATCGGGCCTCTGGGGCAAACCAACGGTTATCAACAACGTCAAATCATTGGCCAACTCTTCTATTATCCTACGTGAAGGGTGGGAGTGGTTCAAGTCAATTGGCACCGAAGGTTCCTCAGGAACAGCAATATTCTCACTCACTGGAAAGGTGAAAAATACGGGCCTTGTAGAAGTCCCAATGGGAGCAACTCTCCGAAACATCATCTTCGATGTAGGTGGTGGTGTCAAGGAAGACAGGAGCTTCAAGGCTGTCCAGACTGGAGGACCAGCAGGAGGATGCCTACCAGCTGACAAGCTTGACCTCCCAGTTGATTTTGACTCTCTCAAGGAAGCCGGAGCTATCATGGGTTCTGGCGGAATGATTGTGATGGATGAAACAACATGCATGGTGGATGTCGCCAGATACTTCTTGTCATTCACACAGCAGGAGTCCTGTGGAAAGTGCACACCATGTCGAATGGGCACACTGCAGATGTTGAGGATTCTTGACAAGATACGCGAAGGTCGGGGTGAAGATGGCGACATCGAGAAACTCCTAGAACTATGTGATACCGTTGTGTCAGGGTCTCTGTGTGGTTTGGGTCAGAATGCACCCAATCCAGTTCTTACAACAATACAATACTTCCGAAGAGAGTATGAGAGTCACATCAAGGATAAACTCTGCCCCTCAATGGTCTGCCGCAATCTGGTGAAGTTCACCATTGATCCAGACAAGTGTATTGGATGTACAGCCTGTAAGAGGATCTGTCCCACTGGTGCAGTACAAGGCGAGAGGGATGAAGTCCACACGATAGATGAGAGCCTCTGCATAAAGTGTGGAGCGTGTTTTGAGGTCTGTCCACCAAAGGCTGACGCGGTTCTGAAGGTTCCAGCCTTTGAGAAGGGAGGTGCGCAGTAATGCCAACGATTCGCATTGACGGTAAGAAGATAGAGTTTGATAGCCGGGATGAGACCATACTGGATGTGGCTCGCGCTGCAGGGATCTATATCCCTACACTCTGTGATCACGATGAGCTTGAGTCCTATGGTGGTTGTAGACTGTGTATTGTACAGGTCGAGGGTATGAGGGGATTCCCACCCGCCTGCACAACAGCAGCCAAAGATGGCATGGAGGTCAAGACATCAACAGACGAACTCATGAAACTTAAGAGGAACATACTTCAGCTACTTCTGATGGAGCACCCGAGTGCATGCATAATATGCGAAGAAACAGAGCGGTGCACTGAGTATAGGCCACAACCCTACAAGTCTGGTAGTATCACTGGTTGCACTACCTGTCCAAACAGGTACATCTGTGATCTACGTAGCGTGGTCGAGAACCTAGGAATAAAGGAGTTGGACTATGAGCCCCAATACAAGGAGGTTCCTGTTGAGAGGGATGATCCTTTCTTTGATCGCGATTACAACCTCTGTATTCTCTGTGCACGATGCATCAGGGTCTGTGATGATGTAAGAGGAACATCTGCAATCACATTTGTAAACAGAGGTCATGAAACAAGAGTTGACACAGCATTTGGTGGATCACATGTAGACAGTGGGTGCTGGTTCTGTGGAGCATGTATCGATGTCTGTCCCACTGGATCACTCTTCCCACGTCTAACAAAGTGGACAGGTGCTCCAGACTCTGTTGAAGAAACGACCTGCATACTCTGTGGTATGGGCTGTCAGGTCGAGTTTGACCTGAAGTGGGAAAGAATCATGAGCTCCAAGCCAGGCAACCCAAAAAGCCTGCCCAACAATCATCATATGTGCGTACTTGGAAGGTTCTGTATCCCATCGCTAGTGAATGCACCAGACAGGATGAAGTTGCCCTATGTGAGGAAAGGAGACGACCACATTCCTGTGTCGTGGGATGACGCAATCGGTGAAGTGGCAAGAGTCCTTTCGGAAACCAAGCCAGAGAGAGTTGGTATTATTGGCAGTCCCAACATGAGCACAGAGTCAGCCTATGTACTCACCAAGCTCGCCAGGTCTGTGGTGCAAACCTCAAACATTGACTTTAGAGGTTCTGACTTCCCAGCATTGATCCACAAGGAGCTCGCCGTGGATGAAGATTTTGAGAGGATCAAGACCTTAGACCATCTCAAACATGTAGACTGGATTATAGCGGTTGGCGGAGACTTTGTGAAGACTCATCAGGTTGTCGCCAAAATTGTCTATGGGCAGGTCAGAACAGGGAAACCACTCATTGCGCTGACTGAAGCTGGTCAGAACCTGCAGAGGTGGGCGTCGGAGTTTGTCCCACTAGAACCCAAGAAGCTGGAGAAGGTCTTATCCAAGCTCGCTGATCGAGAGTCCAAGCTACCAGATATGGAGGCTGACCAGGCCCAACGCATAGTAGAAGCAACTCAAAGTGGGAAGGGAGCTGTTCTACTCGGACCTCGTATCTTTGAGTCTTCAGAGCCTGGTAAGATACTTAGAGCACTTGTCAGGATTGCAGGGGAGGATGGAATCCTAATCCCACTCTACCCACTTGGGAATGAAGCAGGTGCAATCAAGGCGGGTCTTCGTCCTGAACTTCTCCCAGGTCCATCGTCCGTGACTGTGAAGGAAACCAGGTCTCTCGTTGAGAAGGCATGGGGCGGAGGAAACCTCGATGATGGCCTAGACATTGTTGAAATGCGTCAGAAGGCTAAGAAGGGAGAGCTAGATGTTCTTTACATAACAGATGGCTCAGTATCGCTCAATGGCTTTGAGAATGTGCCCACGATCATCTATCAGTCCCCCTATCCCTCGGAGTGGATAAACAAAGCAGCAGTCATCCTCCCGTCAAATGCCTTTGTTGAGGAGAATGGCACATTTGTGAACCTTGAGCTGAGAGAGCTGAATCTGAATGCCCTCGCAAAGGCACCAGGTGTAGCCAGAGAGGACTGGAGAATATTCTCAGAAATCGGCAATAAGTTGAGGGCGAACGGTTTCGGATACTCACAAGCAAGTGAGATTATTGATGAGCTCTCGAGGTTCACTCGAAGCATTGAGGTTGGAGGACAGGCTCGTAGGAGCTCGTGGAAACCAGCTTCGAAAGAAGACTGGAGTCCCAAGTACCGCGGAGCTACTATAGAGGACAGGATTGAGGATCTTGCGAGTTTCATCAAGAAACTACCTGAGAGAGAAACACCACCTTCCGAGCTGAGTCTGAAGGAGCTTGTGAAACACGTAGAAAAAGAACGAAAGCGAAAATCCGAGGAGGCGGTACCATGACTGGGAAGATTCTTGTCAATGAAGAGGTAGTGCCCAACGTGCACAAACTAGTAGTGGAGGCTCCAAGGATTGCCAGTCGTGCTCAACCAGGTCAGTTCATCATGATAATACCCGATCCGCTAGGGGAGCGAGTTCCATTCACTCTCTCGGATTGGGACGCAGAAAATGGGACAATAACGATCTATTACCAAGAGGCTGGAGTGTCCACGATGAAGCTCACGAGGATGCACCCAGGTGAAAGTGTCAATGTGGTCGTTGGTCCACTCGGAAGACCCACTAAGATTGAGAAGCATGGCACTGTCCTTGTTGGTGGAGGGTGCTACGGTCTCGGAGCAATCTATCCCCTTGCAAAGGCATTCAAGGAGGCTGGAAACAAGGTCATTGCGATGCTTGAGGCTCGGACCACCTATATCATCTACAACGAGGAGAAACTCAAGGAGGTCACTGATGAGATCATCTTTGTGACAGCAGACGGTTCCCGTGGAACTAGGGGACACATCAAAGATGGAATGAAGGTTCTCGCTGACAGAGGGGAGAAGATCGACCATGCACACTTTGTAGGCTGTACCTTCATGATGATGCTGTCTGCTGAGGCCACAAAGCCCTACAACATCCCAACAATCGTCAGTCTAAACACTCTCATGGTGGACGGCACGGGCATGTGCGGCGTATGCAGAGTTCTGGTAGACGGAGAGACCAAGTTCGCATGTGTTGACGGGCCAGACTTTGACGGACACAAAGTGGACTGGAAAATGGTCTTTTCCAGAAAGAAGGCGTACGAGGGAGAAGAGAATCTTGCCTATCAGTTCTACAAGTGTAAGGCGGATGGGGCCATATCTGAGAAAGCAAAGGAGGCGGTCTAAATGGGTGAAAGAGCAGATGGACTAAGCGCAAAGGAAAGAATGGCCATTCCGAGGGCGAAAATGCCGGAACAGAACCCAAATGCACGTGCTTCCAACTTCGAGGAGGTACCGCTAGGACTTACTCCTGAACAAGCTATGGAAGAAGCCAAGAGATGTCTTGACTGTCGCAAACAGCCATGCGTCCATGGGTGCCCAGTCGGCGTACAGATTCCAGAGTTCATCAAGCTAGTAGGTGAAGGCAAATTTGTGGAGGCGGCTCGACTAATCAAAGAAACGAATGTCTTGCCTGCTGTCACAGGGCGGGTA
>Ga0209536_100004063_pt1 | contig 23251 bp, 17 predicted proteins | sample DeeMarSeWOR28_12_FD_187461 | JGI IMG/M metagenome (GOLD analysis project Ga0209536, IMG submission 187461) | Marine sediment microbial communities from White Oak River estuary, North Carolina - WOR-2-8_12 (SPAdes) (version 2) | ecosystem: Environmental > Aquatic > Marine > Intertidal zone >... | reverse complement strand
GATAGAGGTCGAGTGGCTGTTTCAGCCGGAGACGCTGGAGCGCGACGATTTCGACATGGCCGATGTCGTCGATTTCGCCATCCCGGTCATGCAGGAGGATGCGCAGGCGTCGGAATTAAACCAGCAGGGGATGCATGCGCGCCGCTTCGAGCAGGGCGTGCTGATGCCGGAAGAGCACCACGTCAAGGCGTTCCAGGACTGGGTGCGCGAGCAGACCGGCGACTGAGACATCCGCTTGTACTCCAGCAGAGGTGGATGACCGGGAGAAGTTTCCGCGAATGCCTCGGCGGCTTCGCCGCCTGCGGTTTACTTCGCGGAAACTTCTCCCGGCCATCCACCGCGGGAATACCGTGAATGCTTTCGTGTTTTGGCTTCGGCAAGTGCCGTTGCGATCAAACCCGTTTCAGGTGGTATGACTTGGGGCGCGTCAGCGATTCGAAGCCGACCGTCGACAGGGTACAGCCGCGGCCCGAATTCTTCACCCCGGTCCAGGCCAGCGCCGGATCGAGGTAGTCGCAGCGGTTCATGAACCAGGTGCCGGTCTGTACCTGGTCGCCGATGGCGATTGCCGCGGCCTCGTCCTGGGTGAAGATCGCCGCGGTCAGTCCGAACTCACTGTCGTTCATCAACTGAATCGCTTCTTCGTCTCCACTTACCCGCATGATGCCCATCACCGGGCCGAAGGTTTCCTCGCTCATCACGCGCATCGAGTGGTCGACGTCGACCAGCACCTGCGGCGCGAGGTAGGGCGTTCCCCTGGCGTCGGCCGGGAAACTCGCCGGGTCGATCAGCGCGCGCGCGCCGGCGGCCACGGCCTCGTCGATCTGGCCGCGCGCGAAATCGGCGGCGGCGGTTTTAACCATCGGGCCGAGGTTGGTGTCGGCGTCGTCCGGGCGCCCGAGACGGTAATTGCCCACCAGCGCGGTGACACCGGCGACAAACTCGTCGTAGACTGCGGCATCGACGTAGACCCGCTCGATGCCGCAGCAGGATTGCCCCGAGTTGAACATCGCGCCGTCGGTGACGGTATCGATGGCGTGCTGCAGGTTGGCGTCCCTGCGCACGTAGGCGGGATCCTTGCCGCCGAGTTCGAGGCCGACGCCGATGAAGCGCCCGGCCGCGGCGCGCTCGACCATTTCGCCACCGGGCACCGAGCCGGTGAAGGCGACATAATTGGTGAGCGGCGACCTGATCACGGCCTCGGTGTCGGCATGGTTCAGGTGCAGGTGCTGAAATACGCCGGCCGGCAGGCCGGCCGCATCGAAGGCCTGCTGCAGGCGCTCCGCGCACAACGGGGTCTGCGCCGAGTGTTTCAGGACCACGCTATTGCCCGCGAGTATCGCCGGCACGATGGCGTTCACCGATGTCAGGTAGGGGAAATTCCACGGCGCGATGACGAACACCACGCCGAGCGGTTCGCGCTTGATGTAACGCTTGAAACCTTCTTTTTCCGCGGGATGCAGATCGGCGAGCGCGTCGGGCGCGATCGCGATCATGTGGCGCGCGCGTTCTTCGAATCCCCCGACTTCGCCGGGCGCCTGCGAAATCGGCCGGCCCATCTGCCAGGTCAGTTCCTCCGCGATCTCCGCCTTGCGCGCGACGAAGGCGTCGACGGCCTTGCTGCACACGGCCTGGCGTTCGGCGATGGGCGTGGTTTTCCAGTCTCGCTGCGCCGCGCTGGCGGTCTCGAGGGCTTGCTGGATCGCAGCGGCGCTCGCCGTCTCGCGTTCGACGTAGACGCTGTTGTCTACCGGGGAAATGCATTGAATCGTGCTCATCGGGTGTGCTCGCAGGCCAGGGGTTTATAAGCAATCAGGGTCGGCTATTTTATCCGATCCATTGCCGATGTCGACAGGCGTTCGCCGTGCCGGGGCTGCCTTTGCGATAGCTCCCGTTACAGTGGGTCGTCGATCGAGCGGCTGGGCTCGGTGAACCAGCACGGGCCGTTGGCGCCGATGTAGGCGTGGTCTTCGAGGCGCACGCCGAACTCGCCGTAGCTGCAGATCATCGGCTCGATGGAGAAACACATGCCGGGCTCGAGCGGCAGATCGTTGCCCTTGACGATATAGGGGTGTTCGTGCACGTCGAGGCCGACGCCGTGGCCGGTGCGGTGCGGCAGCCCCGGAACCTGGTACCCGGGTCCGAAACCGGCCGCCTCGATCACCGCGCGCGCGGCGCGATCGGGCGCCGAGCAGGGCGCGCCGATCTGCGCAGCGTCGAAAGCGGCGAGCTGCGCGGCCTGCTCCAGCTCCCAGATTTCGCGCTGGCGCGCGTCGGCTTCGCCAAACACGTAGCTGCGGGTGATGTCCGAGTTGTAGCCGTGCAGCGTAGCGCCGGTGTCGATCAGCACCATGTCGTTTGCGGCGAGCGTCTGCGGGTAGGGCACGCCGTGGGGGTAGGCGGTGGGTTCGCCGAACAGCACGATCTTGAACGTGGAACGGCCGTCCATGCCGCAGGCGATGTGGGCGTCGTCGAGAAAGGCCTGCACCTCGCGCGTGTCGATGCCCTCGCGCAGGATACGCGCCGCGGACTGGTGAATGCGCAACGTGATCGCCTTGGCCTGCGCCAGCAGCGCGAGTTCGGCGGCGGATTTGATGCGCCGGCAGGCGGCGATCAATTCCTCGCCGTTGCTGATGAGCAGGCTCGAGTCGTAGCGCTGCAACCGGCTCGCGGTGAAGAACGGCGTCTGTGGATCGAGCGCGAGCGTGCAGTGGGATTGCGGCGTGCATTTCAGCGCCGCCTCGGCGACCGCGGCGGTCGGGTCCTCGTGCTCTTCCCAGAGCACGAAATCGCCCTCGACGAGCATGCCGGCGCGCGTTTTCTGCTCCTCGAAAGCCGGGCATACGTAGAGCAATTCGCCGCTGATGGAGACGATGGCGCCGTGCAGGCGCTCGCTCGGGTAACATTGCATGCCGGTGAAATAGCGCAGGCTGGTGGTCGCATCGAGATACATGGCGTCGATGCTGGTCGCGCGCATCAGCTCGCGCAGCTTGTGCAGTCGTTGCCGATACTCGTCCAGGCCGATTGCGACCGCGCTGTCGCGCTGCGAGCTCATTGCCGCGAGTTCCGTTGCTGCGGTCGAGCCGCCGACACCCCTGGTCATGATGTTTCACCGCTGGTAAAAGAACCCGCAGATTACCGGAAGTGCAACGGTTTTCACAGTCGAATCGAATCGACGCACAGCAGCGCGAACGGGTGCCGGCGGCGCCTGGCGTCAGCATTGAATTGAGCGGGGCCATCCGCAGGCGGGCGCGGCAAATGCGCTTCACCTTCGACAGCTAATTGCTGGCCCAGCGGCGAAAGTGGCGGCTGATCTTGTCGACGCGGTTGAGAAAGAAGCGGGTGCGCGTCGCCGGATTGGCGGTGGCGGGTGACGGCAGGGTCGCCGCCAGTTCGATCGCCTGGCGCCGTGTCAAGGCGCTGGCGGGGACGCCCCAGTAATAGCGGGCGGCGGCATCGACGCCGAACAGGCCACGGCCGAATTGCGCCACGTTCAGATAGTGTTCCATGATGCGCCGCTTGCTCAGTTCGCGCTCCATCGCCAGTGTCAGCACCAGTTCGTGCCACTTGCGCAGCGGGTTGCGCGAAGGGCTCAGGAACAGGTTTTTCGCGGTCTGCTGGGAAATCGTGCTGCCGCCGTAAACCAGGCGACCGCGCTCCAGATTGTAGGCCATGGCGTCGCGCAGGGCTTCCCAGTCGACGCCGCCGTGGCTGTAGAAACGCGCATCCTCGGCGACGACGACGGCGCGCAGCATGGTGTCCGGGATACGCTCCAGCGGAACCGGGTTCCAGCCGAGTTCCGGCCAGTCGGGATTGTTGCGCTGTTCCGCCTCGTAGTCACGAATGAAGCTGGAGCGCTGAATCGGGCCCTGGCGATACGCCTGCCAGTCTGGCCATATCCACGCCAGGTAAGCGGCATCCAGCAGCACCAGCAATAACGCCAGACGCAGGCACCAGCGCAGCATTGCCGCGATACGCGGCAGCAGGCTGGTTTTTCGAGCAGATCGGGAGGTCATCGGGAGACATCTTAATGCATCTGCTCGCGGGATTGCCATCGATACCGGGCAGCAACGGGGCGGTGATGACGGTTAATCTACGCTGTCCATCACCGCCCCGCTAGCGCCGGTCGTTTAGTTCGAGGATTCGATCTCCTGCCATAAGCGCTGGCGTTCCTGCAGCGTTTGCTGTTGCTGCTGCAGTTGCTGCAGATGATTGTCGATACGCTCGCGCTCCTGCTGCATCAGGCGTTGCTGCTCGTCGTAGCGCTGTTGGCGTTGCTCCAGGGTGCGCAGCTGCTGCTGCAGTTGGTCGCGCTCCTGCAGCATCAGTTTCTCGCGCTCCCGCAGCTGGGTCATCTGCTGGTTCAGCAGCTGGTTTTGCTGCTTGAGCTGCGCATCGGTCAGGCTCGAAGTGCGGGTCTTGAGGCGCTCCTGCTGCTGTTGCGTAAGCCTGGCCTGCTCGGTCGTACGGGCTCTTTCCATCTCCAGTAGCCGTTCGCGTTGCTCGAGCCTGTCGCGGGTGCGCAGCAATATCTTGTCCTGTTCCTGCAACTGCTGTTTATCCATGTCCTGCAACCGTGTCTGATCGCGCAGCCGGTCCCGTTGCTGGTCCAGCAGCCGCTGTTGATCGCGCAGGCGGTCCCGGTCCTGTTCGAGTAATTTCGTCTCCAGCTGTTGCTGCGCCTGGGTATGCGACTGGCTGGCGCTGCCCTTCGCGGCGCCTCCGGATTGTGCACTGCCACTGCTGCCGCCACTACCACCACTACCTCCGCCACTGCCACCGCTACCGCCGCTGCCACCGCTAGAGATTTCCAGGGTCTTTCCCGCGGCGTAGCTGTTTGGGGGCAGGGCCAATATCGATATCAAACAGGCGCCAAGCAGTACATAATTGATTTTCATCGTCAGAGTTCCATTTAGATAAAGTTTAAGGATGCTTCACTTCCCGGCAGGTAAATTACTCGTATCGACGAAGCCCGGATTGATCTGGGTCAAAATAGCCTTGAGTACCTGTAAGCCGGTAAAAACTGCATCAGGATGCTGCAGTTCTCGAGGGCGAGTGTCGCCCCGGGTGCAAACGAAATCGTTGCGGGCAACTGCCGCTGGCAGCGGCGCTTTGGGTCGTGACGACGGACAGGATAAAGGGCATGCATTGCGCGGCTACCGGGGCCGCGACGGGAAGAGGCGGACGGGAAAGCGGTGCCGATATATCCCGGCTGGGACGGCTCCCGAAGCGGGTGAAAAAACGTCAGCGCCGGTCGAGATCCTGTTTCGCCAGGCGCTTTGACTGATCGGTTCGCCAACCTCTAGTGGTGGTGCATAGCTTCGCTCATGAGGCAGCGCCGACCGCCTGCAGGCGTGGGGTGCCGGCGGCGTCCAGGCGCACACCGGCGCGCGCGATAGCATTCAACACCGCGCGCAGCGAGGCGCCGACGATGTCCTCGCTGCATCCCGCGCCGCACACCCGCTGGCCACCTATGTTGAGCTGCACGTAGGCCATAGCCTCGGACTGCTCGTTGTCACCGAGTGTGTGCTCGCTGTAATCGACGATCACCAGGCGCGCGTCGAGGCGCGCGTTGAGCGCGCCGATGAAGGCGTCGAGAATGCCCTTGCCGTCGCTGGCGATTTCGAATCGGCTGTCGCCGCTGACCAGCACCGCGCTCAGCCGATCGGTGCCCTTAGCGCGCGCCGCCTGGTAACTTTCGACCGTCATCGCGGCCTCGACGTCGAGATAGGTGTCGTCGAAAATCTTGCGGATTGCGGCGGTCGATACCTCGCTTTCACTGGCCTCGGCCCGGCGTTGTACGTGCGGGCTGAAGTCGACCTGCAGCCAGCGCGGCAGGATCAGCCCGTAATCCTGTTCCAGCACGTAGGCCACACCGCCCTTGCCCGACTGGCTGTTGATGCGAATCACTTCCTGGTAACTGCGGCCGACGTCACGCGGGTCGATCGGCAGGTAGGCGACTTTCCAGTGACTGTCGGGGCCGTTCGCCTCGCGCTCCCTGGCGTCGATGGCGAGACACTTGTTGATCGCATCCTGGTGGCTGCCGGAGAAGGCGGCGAATACCAGTTCGCCGGCGTAGGGGTGACGCGGATGCACCGGCAGCTGCGTGCAGCGCTCGACCACGTTGATGATGCGATCCATGTCGGACAGGTCGAGCCCGGGATCGATGCCCTGGCTGTAGAGGTTCATCGCCATGGTGACGATATCCATGTTGCCGGTGCGCTCGCCGTTGCCGAGCAGGGTGCCCTCGATGCGGTCGGCGCCCGCCATCACGCCGAGTTCGGCGGCGGCGACGCCACAGCCGCGATCGTTGTGCGTATGCAGGCTGATGGATACCTGGTCGCGATGGCTGATGCGATCGCAGACGGTTTCGATCTGGTCGGCGTAGACGTTGGGCGTGGCCACTTCGACCGTCGCCGGCAGGTTGATGATGATCTTGTTGCGGGTAACCGGTTGCCACACCGCGATGACCGCATCGCAGACCTCGATTGCGTAATCGAGCTCGGTGTTGGTAAAGCTTTCCGGTGAATACTGGAACTGCCAGTCGGTATCGGTTTGCCGCGCGGCATAGTCGCGCACCCAGGCAGCGCCCTGCACCGCGATGCCCTTGATTTCTTCACGCGACATCTTGAACACCTGTTCGCGCTGCACCGTCGAGGTCGAGTTGTACAGGTGCATGATGGCGCGCCGTGCGCCCTTGAGCGCTTCGAAGCTGCGCGCGATCAGGGGTTCGCGGGCCTGGGTCAGCACCTGGATGGTGACGTCATCGGGCACCAGGTCCTGCTCGATCAACTGGCGCACGAAATCGAAATCGGTTTGCGAGGCGGCCGGAAAGCCCACCTCGATCTGCTTGAAACCGACGTCGACCAGCAGCTGGAACATCGCCAGTTTCTGGCTCGGGTTCATCGGCTCGATCAGTGCCTGGTTACCGTCGCGCAGGTCGACGCTACACCATTCCGGGGCTTGCTCGATAACCCGGTCAGGCCAGCGGCGCGCGCGTTTGGCGATCGGCGGGAAGGGGCGATATTTTCTGAAATTGTAAAAAGACACGACGGTTTCCTGTATTTCGAACGGGTTTGGCCAATGGTCGGAAAATATAGCCGATCACGGCTAGGCAATGATTGCTAATTTTGCCTTAAATTCCCTTAAAAATAGCGTAAAAATCTACAATAAATAATAAAATTAGGTAATATTGCTAAAGTTATCAGGCTATAGAGGGATTTCAGTGGAATTGCAGCTCGATCGAATAGATAAACACATCCTCAAGCTGATGCAGGCGAACGGCCGTATCAGCAACCTCGAACTCGCCGATCAGGTCGGCCTGTCGCCGACGCCCTGCTCGCGCCGCGTCAAGCGACTGGAGGAGTCCGGGCTGATCACCGGCCACGTGACCCTGCTCGACCCGCAGGCGCTGGGGTTGAACCTGACGGCCATCGTCGGCATCGCTATGGACCGGCACACGCCGGATCGTTTCGAGTCGTTCGAGAAAGCGATTTCGACCATGCCCGAAGTGATCGAATGCAGCATCGTCACCGGGCAAACCGCCGATTTCCTGCTCAAGGTGGTGGTGCGCGACATGCAGCATTACGAAAAATTCCTGCTCGGCCAGCTGACGCGACTGGATGGCGTCACCGGCGTGCATTCCAGTTTCGTGTTGCGTCACCTGGTACAGAAAACGGCGCTACCGCTGGATTAGCCGGCCTGTCTCGCGCCGGACCCGGGTCAGGATGTCATCAGCGTCGGCAGGTAGAGCGCGATCGACGGGTACATCGTGATCAGCACGATGGCGATGGCGATCATGAAAAAGAAGGGCAGGGCGGCGCGCGCGATGTAGATGATGTTCTTGCCGGTGAGCGACTGGATCACGAACAGGTTGAAGCCGACCGGTGGCGTGATCTGCGACATTTCCACCACCAGCACCAGGAAGATGCCGAACCAGATGGTGTCGATGCCCGCCTGGGTGACCATCGGCAGCACCACCGACGTGGTCAGCACGATGACCGAGATACCGTCAAGAAAACAGCCCATGGCGATGAAAAAGAAGGTCAGGCAGATGATCAGCTGCACCGGCGACAATCCCAGCGACGCGATCCACTCGGCGAGCGCGTTGGGGATGCCGATGAAGCCCATCGCGAGGGTGAGAAAGTGCGCGCCTACCAGGATCAGTCCGAGCATGCAGGAATTTTTTACCGCACCGGTGACGCTGTCGATAAAGCTCCGCAGGGTGAAGCCGCCGAGCACCCTGGATAACAGCAGGGCGCCAAACACCCCGAATGCGGCGGCCTCGGTCGGTGTGGCGATGCCCTGGTAGATCGAGCCCAGCACGCCGCCGATGAGAATCACGATCGGCAGCAGCTTTTTCAACGCCATCAGCTTTTCGCCAAACGAGTAGCGGATGTCATCCACCGCACCGTGCAGATTGCCGCGGATAATCGACCAGCCGACGGTGTAGGCCATGAACAGCAGGATCAGCACCAGCCCGGGCAGCGCGCCGGCGAGGAACAGGCGGGCGATGGATACTTCCGCCGCGACACCGTAAATAATCAGGATGATCGAGGGCGGTATCAATAGCCCGAGCGTGCCGGAGCCGGCGAGCGTGCCGATCGCCATGGAATCGTCGTAGCCGCGCTTCGACAGTTCCGGCAGCGTCATGCGGCCGATGGTGGCGGCGGTGGCCGCCGACGAGCCGGACACGGCGGCGAAGATGCCGCAGCTGAGGATGTTGACGTGCAACAGCTTGCCCGGCAGGCGCGACAGCATCGGCGCCAGGCCCTCGAACAGGTCACGCGACAGCCGCGTGCGAAACAGGATTTCGCCCATCCAGATGAACAGCGGCAGCGCGGTCAGCGACCAGCCGGTGGTCGCGCTCCACGAAGAGGTGCCGAGCAGCAGGCCGATGCTGCCGTTGTCGATCAGCGTGAGGCCGATGATGGCGAGGCCGGTCAGGGTCAGCGCCACCCAGATGCCGCTGGTGAGCATCAACAGCATGCAGATCACCAGCACAGTGCCGACCAGCGTCATATCCATGGCTTATTCGACACCGCTGCTGCTGAGCTCGTCTTCGTTCAGCACGTATTGCGGGATCTGTCCGCGCAGCATGAGAGCGAAGCTGTCGAGCATCGCGATAAACAGAAACAGCGACCCCAGCGCCATCGGCGATTGCACCATCCACAGCGGAACCACCAGGTAGGTATCGGTCACCTCTTCGTAATCATACGAGTCGTAAACGGTATACAACGTGTAAAAAGCGAGGTAGCCACTGATCGCGAGGCCGATCGCCAGGTTGAGAAATTCCTGGTAACGCCGCTTTTTCTCCGACAGGCGCGTCAACAGCATGGTGACGCGGATATGGCCGCCCTCCTGGAAGGTATAGGCCAGGCCGAAGAATATCGTCGCCGACAGCAACCAGCCGGCAAAATCTTCCGACGAGGGGATAACCTGGCCGAGAAAGCGGGCGACGATCTGCGCCAGGATCAGCAGGGTCATGACGACCAGCGAGGCCCCAGACAGTACTGCCGAAGTCAGGTAGAAATATTTACGCAGCGCGCTCATTTAATTTGCGCCCGGTTCGGCGCCGCTACATGGCCCTGTAGGCATCGATTACCTGTTGACCGGTGGCGCCTGCTTCTTCCAGCCATTCCTTGACCATGACGTCACCTATCTGGCGCAGCTCGGCATCGAGCTCGGCGCTGGGCGCGGAGACCTGCATGCCGTTTTCGCGCAGCATGTCGGTATGCTCCACCGCCAGCTTGCGGCCAAGTTCCCAGCCTTTCTTTTCGGCGTTGGCGGCAGCGGTGAGGATTACCGCCTGGGTGTCCTTGTCGAGGCGCTCGAATATCTTCTTGTTGACGAACACCATGTTTTTCGGAATCCACGCATTGATCGTGGTGAAGTACTTGATGTAGTCCCAGCTCTGGCTGTTCACGCCGGTGCTCGGCGAGGTGACCATGGCATCGATGGCGTTGGTGGTAAACGCCTGGGCGACGTCGCTGAACGGGATATTGACCGGCGTGGTGCCCATCAGGTCGGCGAGGCGCGAGGTGGTCGGGCTGTAGGCGCGCATCTTCAACCCCTTGAGGTCGGCGAGGCTGTTGACCGGCTTGTTGGAGTACAGGTCCTGGGGCGGCCAGGGCGAGGTGTACAGCAGCATCAGGCGATCGTCTTCGAGCCTGGCGCTGAGTTCGGCGCGCGAGGCCTTGTACAGTTTTTCGGCGCTATCGAAGTCGGTGGCCAGAAACGGGATATTGTCGAGTTTGAAGATCGGGTCGATGTTGCCGAGGCGGCCGATGAACACTTCGCCGATCTGTACCTGGCGCGACTTCACCGCGCGATGAATTTCGGGGTGCTTGATCAGCGCTCCGCCGGAATGCACCTTGATGGTGAGCTTGCCAGCGGAATTCGCGTTGACCTCGTCGGCGAAGCTGCGCGCTACCTGGGTCTGGTGGGTGCCATCGCCGTAAGGGGTAGGCATGTCCCATTTGTCGGCGGCCGTGGCCGATAAGGTCACCAGGGCTAGAATGATGCCTGATAGAATGCTTGCTGTTTTCATCGAAAACTTTCTCCCCCTGTTAATGGTTATTGTCGTTGCAAGCCGCGGCCACGATGGCGACCGCGAGGAATTGTGTTGCAAGATCCCGCAATCTAGCACTGGTGGCAGCAAAGCGCAAAACGCAATGCGGTGAAGCGCTCCGGGCTCGTCGGAGAGCGGAGAGTGCCACCTGGCGAATCGAACCTAGTGAATCAGCTGCGATTTGATGATCTTTGCAGGAACGCCAACAGCGGTGCAATCCTTAGGGATATTTTGGGTTACCACCGCACCAGCCCCAATTATGGCTCTGTCGCCAATACTCACATTTGGAAGAACCACGCTATTCGTACCCATGTCTACAGCTTCTCCCAATTGACACCCGCCAGTTAACTTGACACTGGCAGCGATGTTGCAAAAATCGCCGACACAAACATCATGAGAAACAATTGACACCCAATTGATATGAACTCCGTTTCCAATAATACAGTCATTACCACATACGCTATTGGCTAACAAAATAACGTCGCTACCCATGCGAACGTTGGGCGCGATAATGACGCTTGGATCGATCAAGTTAGTAAACTGATAGGTTTCGGAGAAGTTGTTGTGCCAGCAGCGTCTCAAGTTTATATCACCGACCGCCGATATTAGAAATACCTCCCCATTTCCTGATTCTCCAAATTCTTCGAGTTGTTGGTAAACCGGCAAGTCATTTAAAGTTCCAGCAGATTCTATGGTTTCGTCTAAAAATCCCAGCACATCGTACTGCTCTGTACGCTGTGCTATCCATTGAATTTGCCTGGCAAAGCCTCCCGCTCCGAGAACAATTAACTTTCTTCGACTTTTTTTCAAATGAACATACCGGGTAGTTTTGTTTCGATAATCCAAGTAGCATCGCAAACAACGCGCCAGCCTGTAAAGATTATTTACTCTCCTGGTGTCAGGAAAATCTTTCTTTTCGTGGATAGTAGATTTGTCAAAAATCCGGTGGTCATAAGCCGGTACCGGTGAGGACCGGCGCTAAGCCAGGAATTCGGCATACTGCCTGCGATCTCCCATACCCGTATCTTTATGCGTAAATTATTCAGCCGAATACCTTTGTCTCTATTGATAGAGTCTAGTCGAACCGCAAACCACTCCCCCGCTGAACTGCCTGGCCGCAAAAATAGTGATGCACAAACTAAGCTGTTGATGTATTTCATCAGCAGCAGGGCCGGCAGGCCCAGCAGCGAGCTGACGATCGCCATCGTGGCTCCGGCTTTGATGTCTCTGCCCCGGACCAGTGTCAGGAAAAACCCGGCGAACGTTGCGATAACGCCCGAACAGGCTGACGTGGTCGGTTACCCGGACAGGTGCCGTGGCGCCTGGGGGGCATACGACTATTCGCACCTGCGCGCGCTGGGCTGGTCACCAACGCGGCTAGCAGTTGCGTTCGCGGAATATGTCGACTGGCTGCGGAAAAAACCGTGCTGATGCTTTAAACTGGTGACTTTCCACATGTCCTCCAACCACGGTCTATTACTGCCATGAGCGAATATTCAAATCATGATCCGCATACCTCACCGATTTACCCGGCAATTGCCCGGCAACGCCGGACCGCTGCGTTGCTCTACTCCGGGGCGCTGGACCGGCGCATATCCATACGCAGACCGGTGACCCATGCAGGCTGACCAGCGACCGCGCGCCCGCGACCTGGGCCTCGATTTTCCGGGAACGCCGGGGACGCACAACGCGCTGACGGATGTGCCGGGAGTGCTGGTCGGCTATTCGACGCTGATGTCCGGCGAGGGACCGCTGGTGGTTGGCGAGGGCCCTGTGCGCACCGGTGTAACGGCGATTCTGCCGCGCGGTCGCGCGGCGCAACCGATCCCGGTGTTTGCCGGTTACCATGCGCTGAACGGCAACGGCGAGATGACCGGCACTCACTGGATTCGCGATGGTGGGCATTTTCTTGGCCCGGTCTGCCTCACCAACACGCACAGCGTCGGCATTGCGCATCATGCCAGCGTGCGCTGGATGCTGGATACCTATGCCGACGCATTTCACGCGCACCATGCCTGGGCGATGCCGGTTGTTGCCGAGACCTACGACGGCGTGTTGAACGACATCAATGGCCAGCACGTGACCGCGCAGCACGTGCGTGCGGCGCTTGACATCGCGGCGGGCGGGCCCGTCGCCGAGGGTAACGTGGGTGGCGGCACCGGCATGATCTGTTACGAGTTCAAGGGTGGCAGCGGCACGTCGTCACGGCGTGTCGAACTCGACGGCGAGACCTGCACGGTCGCCTGCCTGGTGCAGGCGAATTACGGCATTCGCCCGTGGCTGAAGATACTCGGGGTGCCGGTCGGCGAGCATCTGACGGCGGAGCGAATCCTGGAGCAGGGGGAGCAGGGCTCGATTATCGTGGTGATCGCCACCGATGCGCCCATGTTGCCGCATCAACTGCAGCGCGTCGCCAAACGCGGCAGCATCGGCATCGGCCGTTGCGGGTCACCGGGCGGCAATAACTCCGGCGACATCTTCCTCGCATTCAGTGTTGCCAATGCCGAGCCGCTAGCGCAGCGCGGCAACTCCCGGCTGAGCGCGCAATATGTCGACGACGATTGTTTCGATCGCTTTTACGAGGCCGCGGTCGAGGCGGTCGAGGAGGCCATAGTCAATGCGCTGGTGGCGGCCGACGATATGTCGACCCTCAAACTGCCGGACGCCAGGATTTGTCGCGCCATCCCCCACGATCAGTTGCTGGAAGTGATGCGGCGCTATGGACGTTGCGCGTGAAGAGGGCTGGAACGAATTGCGCCGGGGCAGAGCGATGAGTGTGGTGCAAGGCACGCCAGACGGCGGGCCGCAAAATTACCGCGCCAACGTCGGTATCATGATCGTCAATAGCGCCGGCAAGATCCTTGCCGGTGATGCGTTTCACTACCCGGGCGAATGGATGATGCCCCAGGGCGGCATCGATGCGCAGGAATCCAGCCAACAGGCAATGCGCCGCGAACTCTTCGAGGAGACCGGTCTGCGCTTCCACCAGGTGCAGCTCCTGCGCGAGCACGATGATTGGCTGCAATACCAGTTTCGCAAGCCGCAGTACAAGGATGGCACCTACTATGTCGGTCAGCGGCAGAAGTGGTTCCTGCTCGAATACAATGGACCCTTGCCGGATGCGGCGACGGTGCAGGAGCAGGAGTTCAGCTGCTTTGACTGGGTCGATCCCGCATGGCTGGTGGGTCAGATTCCGCCGTTCAAGAAAGACGTCTATCGCAGCGTGGTCAACCACTTCCAGCCGTTTTTTCCGTGACCCTGGCCGCGCACGAGCGGGTTTACCACGGAAGTTGCCGCACGAAGCGTTGTTGCAGGATTTCGCTACCCCATTGATCGCCGAGATATTCCTCGGCAAGTCGAAAGCCGTGACTTCCGTGCAAGCCTGCGCGCCGCATCCAGCCCGCGAGCGGTCCACCGGTGGGTTTCGCGAAACCCGCGCCGCTCGCAAAACGTCAGCGCCTGTGACAGCAGTGCATTGCTCGCAACCTGGGACTGGCGGGTGAAATGCATGCACCGCCTATTCCGGCCGAGATCGGATTGAAAAAATCGGTATACTCGGTCCTGCTTTATTCCGGGGTCTTTGCGGCTCCGCTTTCGTGGAGGATACAGAATGCGCGCCTATGAAATTGTGTCTGCCGACGGTGTCGATGCGCTCGCCCTGAACCAGCGGCCATCGCCGCAGCCGGCAGCGGGTGAAATCCTGGTGAAAATGCGGGCCTCGTCGATCAATTATCGCGATCTTTCGACGATCGAAGATCCGCAGGCGAGAGGCATTGCTTATCCGCGCATACCCAATTCCGACGGCGCCGGCGAAGTGCTTGCGGTCGGCGCCGGGGTTACCCGCTTCGCGCCGGGAGATCGTGTCGCTGGATGTTTTTTCCAGAACTGGGACGATGGCGCCATTTCCACCGCGGCGATGGCGAGCGCCCTCGGCGGTGGCATCGATGGCGTGCTTGCCGAGGAAGTGGTGTTGCGCGAACAGGGTATGGTGCACATACCGCAACATCTTTCCTTCGAGGAAGCCGCGACCCTGCCATGTGCAGGGCTTACCGCGTGGAACTGCCTGATCGAACAGGGTGGCTTGACCGCGGGCAGGACCGCGTTATTCCTGGGTACCGGCGGGGTTTCGATCTTTGGCCTGCAGATCGCGAAAATGCTGGGTGCGCGCGCAATTATTACCTCCTCCAGCGATGACAAGCTGGAGCGTGCGGCAAGCCTCGGCGCGGACGAATTGATCAACTACCGGCGCAATCCCGAATGGCAGGCGCGAGTGCTGGAACTCACCAACGGTGTCGGGGTCGACGTCACTATCGAAACCGGTGGTGGCGGGACGCTGGAGAAGACCATCGAAGCCACCCGCGTCGGCGGCACCATCAGCCTGATTGGCGTGTTGACCGGTGGCACGATCAACCCGGTCAATGTCATGCGCAGGTCTATTCGCCTGCAAGGCGTTTATGTGGGCAGCCGGCGCATGTTCGAAGACATGAATGCGGCGTTTGCATTGAACCGGATTCATCCGGTTATCGACCAGCGCTTCGATTTCGACGATGCGCGCGCCGCTTTCCACGTGATGCGGGGCGCCGGGCATTTCGGCAAGCTGGTAGTAACCATCCAGTAAACGGATAGCATCGACAGGATTCCCGCTTTGCACTTCTCGCGGGAATTTAATTCCGAATCGAATGTCTCAATCAGCATGCACTCAACGGAGAACCCCTGTGGAAAGACGATTGTTTATTGCCGCTGCGATCTGCTCGGCGGCTGGTGTCGCTTTTGCCAGGAGCGTATTTGCCACCACGGACTCGGCTGCCATGAACGGTGATTTCCCAAGTATCAGCAAAACCCGTGAAGAGTGGCGCAAGCTGCTCGATGAGGATCAGTACCAGGTTTTGTTCGAAGAAGCCACCGAGCGTCCCTGGAGCAGCGCGCTGAACAATGAAAAGCGTGACGGCACCTATATTTGTGCCGCCTGCTACCTGCCGCTGTTTAGCTCGCAAACCAAGTTCGACAGCGGCACCGGCTGGCCGAGTTTTTACCAGGCCATCGACACCCATGTCGGCACCAAACGCGACTGGAAACTGGTGCTGCCGCGCACCGAATACCACTGCGCGCGTTGCGGCGGCCACCAGGGGCATGTCTTCAAGGATGGCCCTAAGCCTACCGGTGAGCGCTGGTGCAACAACGGTGTGGCGTTGCGCTTTGTCGTGGACGGGGAAGCTCTGCCGGAATTGCGCAGCTGAACCAGCCCGCATACCGGGCCTGTGGATTGCCTGTTCAGGGCAGCTGGGTTATGCGGTACCCCCTGGCGCCGAGTTTCGCCAACAAGCCGTCTTGTCCGACCAGGTGAAGCGCCCCGACCAGCACGAATTCCACCTGTGCGCTGGTAAACATGGCTTCGAGTTGCGGTATCCAGGCATCGTTGCGATCTACCAACAGCGTCTGATAGACCTCGGGGAAATCCTGTTGCATCGGCAACGCAACCTGTTGCTCCAGCCAGGCCAGATCGCCGCCCCGCCACGCCTGGGTCATGCTTTGCCATAGATCAGCCAGGCGTTCGATATCCGCCAGATTGTAGTTCAGCATTGCGTCCTCCTGGCCGGCCCCCATGTTGGCGATGAAATCGACCTGTTCCTCCACCGTTTCCAGTTGCCCTAGTGCTTTACCGTCACTAACCGCACGCTGGTTGAAGTAGGCGTCGACACCAACGCCGTTTACCCCGAGCCGCTGCAATTCGACGATGGTCATCAGCGTGGCGACCATGCCCGGTTTGAAGTTGTCTATGCTGGCCATCGCTACGCCGCGCTCGGTAAAGAAAGCGGTGAGCGCGGAATAGGTGTCGGCGCTTATCACCTGGCGCAGTTTGCGTCCGTCGTGATAACTGACTGCACCGAGCAGGTGCTGCTGAAATGCCGGGTCCTGCATTTTCGCCATATCGGTTTCGAAAACGATTTCTCCGGATTGACGGTAGGCCGTTTCGAATGCATTCGGCAGCGGGTAGTCCTCTGCCGTCAGGATGTGCATGGTGCCGCCGACGAACGCGCGCGCACCATTCTTTTCGACCATCCACACGGGAGACAGGGCCTGTACCGGTGTCGCCAGCAACAGCGAGACCAGTAAGCAGGTCAACCTGTAGAATCCTGTAATCGAGTTCATGCCGGCGCCTCTACCCTCGTTTATCACCTCAGCCTATCGGGATGCCACTAAAATGCAAGGCTGGCCACCTGGTCAAACTTGCGTTCGTTTTCCATCTACCCATGTGCGGCGGGTGCTGGTCCGACCTCCACTGCGACCGAGCCATCGGCGACCCGTCAACCGGGGTAAAGGTAGCTTTCCCTGAAAATATGCCGCATCGATCCAATCTCGAAAAATTCTGCTATTATTTTCGCTTATCCAGGATTTTCGACTTGCCTGGAATATCTAGTCTCAGCGAACCGACGAGATGACGAAAATATAATGAAAGATAAACAGCGCGCCGACCTCAAGCTCATCGAAGGCCGCACATTCATCCTTGGACGCGAAGGCCATATTTATATCGATTCGCCCACTGCCAGCAAGCACCATGCTGAAATCACGATTATCGACGGGCGCATTCATCTGCGAGACCTGAAATCAACTAACGGAACTTTCTTGTTGAAAAACAAGACCCTGATCCAGTTTCACGAGGGCTACGTCCATCCACGTCAACCCATAGTCATCGGCAAGCATACCTACATCATAGAAGACCTGTTGCTCGTCGCCCGGGATTTCGTGACGGTGGACGATACCAAGACCCACGTGGACCTGACCGGCAGCTGGAAGAAGCGTGTTACGCGTGAATGACGGCCACCTCTCCCCGGAAGATGGGGCTGTCTTGCCGATCGGCGGTTGCGGTGACCCGGTTACCTTTTTATAGACTTTCGTTGAAATAAATCCTGCTGGTGTCGTATACCGGTTACTTGCGGAACTGCAATACGTTTCCGGTGTTGCAGAATTGGCTGCCGAGGTCTGGCATCAGCGATTCGATCTCTGCCGGGGCTATCGCCTTGCTCAACAGGTTTCCCTGAATCTCATTTACCGCGTAGCTGCTCAGCAAATCAAACTGCTCGCGGGTTTCCACGCCCTCGGCGACGACCTTGATGCCCATCGAGTGCGCCATGGTAATCAGTGTCTTCACGATTTTCTGATCGCTGTCGTCGGTGCAGATATCGCGGATGAAGACGCGATCGATCTTGAGGCTGTCGATCGGCAGAGATTTCAGGTAGCCCAGCGATGAGTAACCAGTACCGAAATCATCAATCGCGATTGAAATGCCGCGTGCGTGCAGGCGTTCCAGTGACTCGATAGCCTGGCGGACGTTCTCCATCAAGATGGTCTCGGTTATTTCGATCTCGAGTAACCGCGGCGGTACCTTGAAATCATCCAGGTACTGCAGGATTCGCGGCACGATGTCCGCCTGGATTAATTGCACGCTGGACAGGTTGATGGCGATTTTGCAGTCGTGCAGACCCTGGTCTACCCAGCTGCGCAGCTGACGGCATGCTTCGCGAATGACCCAGTCGCCGATCTTGACGATCAGGCCGCGCTGCTCTGCAAACTCGATAAATTCCATCGGCAGGCACAGACCGCGCTCGGGATGATTCCAGCGAATCAGGGCCTCTACGCCGACGATCTTCTCACTGGCAAGGTCGAGCTTGGGTTGATAATGGAGCGTCCACTCTTCCCGGGTGATCGCGCGATGCAGTTCCGCCTCGAGGTGCATGTGCTTCAACGACAGTTCCTGCACGTGCTGGTCGAAGAACTGGTAACCGTATTCACTCTTGTGCTTCTTGCTGTACTGTTTGGCGGTCATGGCGTTGTTGAGCAGGGTTTCGACGCTGTCCGCGTCTGTCGGATACAGGCTGATGCCGACGTGGCAGGTCAGGTAAACGGTGCTGCCGTCGATTTCGACCGGCTGGTTGACGATATCCATGAGTCGCTTGACGGCCCAGGTGACCTGTTCCTTGCGCGGGACATCGTTGAACAGCACCGCAAATTCGTCACCGGCAAAACGCGATACGCTGAGTCGCGAAACGCCATCTGACTTGCGCACGATGGAGTTGAGCCTTACCGCAACCTCTTTCAGCAACTTATCGCCACCGGCTCTGCCGAGGCTGGTATTGATCTGGCTGAACATCTCGATGTCGATGATGAGTACCGCCGATAGTTGATCCTGCCTTGATCCACGCTCGATGCCCTGGCGGATACGGTCGTAGAACAATTCCTGGTTCGGCAAGCCGGTGAGAATGTCGTAGCTCTTGTTGTACTCGAGTTCGGTGGAAAACTGCGTCGCCATTTCTTCCAGTTCGGCGATGCGATGTTGCAGGTTCTCGATCTTCGGCTCGATCGGCGCAACAGCGGCCGCTTGCGGCGGCGTGGTCGATTTCAGGTTGCTTTCGGAATTCATCGATGCGTAGCTGACGACCCGGTTACGCCCGTTTTCCTTGGCGAAGTAAAGCGCTTCGTCGGCGAAAATGTTGAGCGTACCGGGATTGTCCGGGTTGTCCTTTATGCTGGCGACACCGATACTGGCGGTGACGCGAGGACCATTTTGGTAGCGTTTGGAGGATTCGTCCTTGACCCGCAGACGGATTCTTTCGGCGACCTTGAGCGACTCTTCGATCGTCATCCCGGGTAGCACGACACAAAATTCCTCACCGCCGTAACGTCCAACCAGGTCTTCCTTGCGCGTGTTGGAGTTGAGTATCTGGGCGAGCATGATGATGACTTCGTCGCCGATCGCGTGACCATAATTATCGTTGACCAGCTTGAAGTGGTCGAGGTCAACCATGATGCAGCAAAGTTCGCTGTTGTCTTCGCGGGCGTTGTTGAATGCCAGGTTGAAACTGTCGTTGAAAGCTCGACGATTGAGGCAACCGGTGAGTGCGTCGCGCGTTGCCAGATAAGTGAGTTCCTTGTTCTGTTCCTGCACCATGGCCTTGGTTTCTTCCAGTCGATGCACCATGGTTTGCAGCTGAACGTTCTGTTTCTCCACCTTGGTGATGTCGTCCAGGGTTACCAGCACGCCCTGGACTTCATTAACCTTGTCGCCGGTACCGTGAATCGGAGCCGCGTTGATCGCGTAGTTGATGGTTTCGCCCTTATCGGTGACCAGGTTGAATTGTGCGCCGACGATCGGTTTGCCACTCGCGAGAACTTCTATCCAGGGCAGCTTGCTGCCGGATTTTTCCGGTGACACCCGATTCCATTTCATTTCTGAAGCTTTTTTGCCGAGCAGACCCGATTCCCGGCCGATGCGGTCGGTAAAGGCCTTGTTGGAGAGCAGAATATGCTCTTTTTCATCGATGATCATGAGACCTTCGGAAAGCGCGTCGAAAGCGGCGTTTACCCGTTCCGGAATGACGGCGCTGGGGTCGAGTTGCCGCAGTGTGCGCAGCATGAATACGAGGTATGTAAAGAAACCGATGAGAAAGCAAAAGACCATCAGCCGAAATACTTCTTTCTGCATAAATCCGAGCAGGCCGGCACCTTTCAGGCTCTCGAAACGCAACTCGACGTTACCCCACAACCGATCCCGATCCAGCAGGGGAACGAGGATGTGCGACGAGGTCGAATTCTCTTTGTCATACCCTTTCCACAGCTGCACGTGGTCGGGTGACTGAAACACGACCTTGCCGGCTGTGGTGCGAATGCCGGCCGACAGTATCGCCGGGTTGCGTTCGGCCGTCAGGCGAATCAGGCGCTCGATCTTATCGATATCCTTGGTCGGCTCCATAACGGAAAACTGGATCGCCAGCGACTCGGAAATCTGTTTGCGGTTTTCCAGGGCCTGGCCATCTTCGTCCAGGGTGTAGCCGAGCATATCCGCGGACAGCAGGATACAGGCGCTTAGCAGCGCCAGGGCGAAGCTGATGCGCATCGCCGGACCCATCAGCCCGATGGATTTTTTAATCGCGTTCATGCGTGAACCCGCTGTGTTGCCTATCGGTTTGATCTTTGCCGAACATGTCGTCCACACGCTTGTGGCGTTCACCCACTGGCCCGGTGATTTCGGTGGTGTCGTCATCCTCTTCGACGTCTTCTTCGTCGTTCCTGGTCTTCAGTATCGGTAACGGATCGAAACGATTGAGCAGGGGCACGGTGCTCATCAGGCTGGCCATCAGCGAGCCGGCGCGCAGTACCCAGCTCACGATACCGGCTGTCAGGGTAGTGCTGGCGCCGAGCAGTATCTGCACCTCGATATTGTCGGCGTGTCGAGCGCCATCGCTATCGATGTCATTGCTCATCAGCTCCAGGCGCTGCAACAGTGCCTGTTCGAATCTCGCGTTCAAGTCTTCGTTTTCGCTGACGGTAAAGCTCAGGTTGTCGATACTGCTTTCGAACTGGCGCGATTCGAAAGTCGTCCCGGGACTTGTATTTTCGATTCGCTCGAGCCGTTCCAGGTCGATGAAAAACGACGTGCCCGGAGCGGAATTCAGGGAGTCGCTGATGCCGTCGGGATTCGATTGCGGGTCACGAATCTGGGCGCTGGTGTAAACTTCCTCTGCCTCAGGGTTTGCCAGCAACGTGACGGGATCCACCCCGGTCTGTGTTTCAAGGGAAGTGTTTGTAGACGACGGTGGATTTTCGTCTGGTGGCTGGGAGCTATCGTTCTCTGTACCGCCAATGGTGGCGGTTTCCGGCTCATTGGTGCCGTCAATATTGATTACGATCGGATGGCTGCTGCCGTCGGCCGTGGTGACTGTCAGGGTTTCGACCAGGGATTGGGTGCCGTATAAGGCCTGGATTTCCGAGCTGGTGTTATTGGCGACATAGGTCCAGGCACCGGAAGCGTTGATGCTGAGTGTGCCGTAGAGTCCGTTAATCGTCTCCGCGACAAACCTTGATTCGCCGGTATCGAGGTCATTTATCGTCAAATTGCCGCTGGCGGTGATATCGATGTCTTCGACGACAGTCCCGGTATCGACGCCGCCGATTACCGGCAGGTCGTTGGTGCCGGTGATGGTGATGGTGACGTCCTGGGTATCCGAACCGCCGTTGGCATCTTCGACCGTAATCGTGAATACGACCGTGACCGAGTCTCCGGCGCCGAGGAAGTCGAGATCGGTGTCAGCAATCGTGTAATCCCAGTTTACGGTGCCGGTGTTGGTGTTACCGATCGCAGGGCTAATCGTAAACGCATTTTCGAGCACCGCTTGCTGGGCGGGTGTCAGCGTCTGCGTGGTCGTTACGGATGCGGTGGCTTCGGTCGCCATCGGCGTGTCGGTTAGATCGAGATCGGTGAAGATAATCGAACCTGTCTCGCTGACCGTGCCACCTTCCGTAATCGAGCCTGCGACGTCGACAGGTGTGATGACCGGTGCATCATTGCTGCCGGTAACGGTAATCGTGATGGTCTGTTCTGCACTGGCAGCGCCATCGTTGTCGATTGCGATATAGGTAAAGGTGACGTTTCTGGATGCACCCGGGGCCAGGTCATCAAAGTCGCTACCCGAATCGAAAATGTAACTGCCGTCGGCATTGAAGCTGAGGGTGCCTTGCGCGACGTTGGTGCCGCCGAGAGCATAGCTGGCGATGGTGCCATCGACGTCACTGGCGGGCGGTACGCTGCTGTTCAGTATGATGTTCTCGGTGGTGCCCGTGGTGGCATCTATTGCGACCGGTGCATCGTTGCTACCGGTGATGGTAATCACCAGGTTCTGGCTGCCGACGTTACCGGCGCCGTCATCGACCTGGGCGACGTAAGTGATCGTCAGGATGTCGCCTGAACTCAACCAGTCGAGATTGGCGGAGGCTGGATTGTAGGTCCAGTTGATGGTTTGTTGCTCGCCGTCGCTCACCAGCGGGTCGAAGCTGATGGCGCCAGCTGCGATCAGGGTGCTCACATCGACCGAGCCGCCAACCGGCAAGGCGCCACCATTGTAGGAAGCGGTGGCGTTACCCGTGACGCTCAGGGTCAGCGTGTTACCGAGATCCTGGTCGGTTAGGGTGATCGTACCGGTCGTTGCCGGGATATCCTGCGCCGAGCTGTCACCGGCGACTTCGGCGATCGCGACCGGGTTGGTGGCGCTGTCGATGGTCGGCGTGTCGTTGAGGCCGGTGATCGTGATGACGAGATTTTGTGCGCCGACGTTACCCGTGCCGTCGTCGACCTGCGCCACGTAGGTGATCGTCAGCGTGTCGCCGGCACGCAGCCAGTCGAGGTCGGTGGCCGCGGGATCCCAGGTCCAGTTGATGGTTTGCTGTTCGCCGTCGCTGACCAGCGGATCGAAGCTGATCGCGCCGGCGGCGACCAGTGCGCTGACGTCGACGGAATCTTCCACGGGGACCGCGCCGCCGTTGTAGCTCGCCGTGGCATTACCGGTGACGCTAACGGTCAGGGTATCCCCGAGGTCCTGGTCGGTGATGCTGATCGTGCCGACGGTGGCCGGGATGTCCTGCGCCGAACTGTCGCCGGCCACTTCGGCGATCGCGGCCGGGTTGGTGGCGCCGTCGATGGTCGGCGTGTCGTTCGAGCCAGTGATGGTGATGACGAGGTTCTGGCTGCCGACGTTGCCGGCGTCGTCGTCGACCTGTGCGACGTAAGTGATCACCAGAGTATCACCCGCGCGCAGCCAGTCGAGGTCGGCCGCGGCCGGATCATAAGTCCAGTTGATGGTCTGCTGCTCGCCGTCGCTGACCAGCGGGTCGAAGCTGATCGCGCCGGCG
>Ga0209536_100004062_pt1 | contig 23258 bp, 19 predicted proteins | sample DeeMarSeWOR28_12_FD_187461 | JGI IMG/M metagenome (GOLD analysis project Ga0209536, IMG submission 187461) | Marine sediment microbial communities from White Oak River estuary, North Carolina - WOR-2-8_12 (SPAdes) (version 2) | ecosystem: Environmental > Aquatic > Marine > Intertidal zone >... | reverse complement strand
ATATTGCTCATTCCTGTAATAAACATGATCAGGCGTTCGAAACCCAATCCAAAACCACTGTGTTCCACAGTTCCAAATTTACGAGTTTCCAGGTACCACCACAATTCATCCTCCGGAATATTCATTTCACCCATCCGGGTTCTCAGCTTTTCCAGATCCTCTTCCCGTTGTGAACCGCCAATGATCTCCCCGATCATCGGGAACAACACATCCATCGCCCTCACTGTTTTCCCATCGTCATTCTGCTTCATATAGAATGCTTTGATCTCTCTGGGATAATCTGTCAGTATCACCGGTCGCCTGAAATGCTTCTCAACGAGGTGCCGCTCATGCTCAGCCTGAAGGTCCAGGCCCCACCCGACAGGAAACTCAAATTTTTGTTTCGCATTCCCGAGTATCTTTATGGCTTCGGAGTAGGTGGTCCTTTCAAATGGGTGTTCAAGAATAAAGTTGAGCCGCTCCAACAACTGCTTATCCACCATTCTATTGAGAAAGTCGAGGTCATCCCTGCAGTGTTCGAGGGTGTAACGAATCAGGTATTTGAGAAAATCTTCGGCCAGATCCATGTTGTCATGGATATCATAAAAGGCCATTTCCGGCTCTATCATCCAGAATTCCGCCACGTGCCTGGGGGTGTTTGAATTCTCTGCCCTGAAAGTGGGTCCAAAAGTATAGATCGATGAAAGTGCAAGGGCACCAAGCTCCCCCTCCAGCTGTCCCGATACGGTCAGATTGGTCGGTCTGCCAAAAAAATCACGTGTGAAATCAATCCCACCCTGCTCATCCCTGGGCACCTGTTCCAGGTCAAGGGTAGTGACTTTGAACATCTCTCCGGCACCCTCAGCATCAGAGGCAGTAATGATGGGCGTATGCAGGTAGAAGAAACCACGATCGTTGTAATATTTGTGTATGGCAAAGGCCAGGGCATGACGGATCCTGAATACTGCTCCAAACGTATTGGTCCTGAATCTAAGGTGGGCAATCTCCCTCAGGAATTCGAATGAGTGCCCTTTCTTCTGAAGGGGGTATTTTTCCGGATCTGCATCACCGAGGACGGTGATCCCGCTGGCCTGAATCTCCACAGACTGACCTTTACCCATCGATTCCACCAGCATCCCTGTAACACTGATGCTGCATCCCGTGGTGATTCTTCTCATGACCGACTCGGGAAAGGCCGAAGGATCCGCCACTACCTGGATATTGTGAATGGTTGTACCGTCATTCACCGCTATAAAAGCCACCTGGTTATTTCCGCGCCTGGTCCTTACCCAGCCTTTGAGTAATACTTTCCTGTTTATTTCTTTTGCTCCAAGTAATTCTTTTACAGTCGATCTCTTCATATCCGGGTGTGATTATCAAGGTACAAAAATACAATTTTATCATTTTGTATCCGTTAACTTTATAATCTAAAAAGATTCGACTACTTTTACGTGTTTCCAAATAAAACACCCATGGAGCAAGTGAAGAAATCCATCATGGTAACCTGGGATTTTTCTGCTGTATCTTACCACGCTTTAAAGCATGCCATCAAGCTTTCACATATAGTAAAGAACAACATACTGTTGTTTCACATTGTGAAGGATGAGGCAGAGGAGAAGGAAGCCAGGCCAAAGATGGAAAAAGTGGTGCTGGAGATCAGGAAAGATTTCGGTGAGGAGGTGAATTTTCACCTTTACCGGGGTAAAATCTTCAAAGAGATTGCAGATTTCGCTTCCGACGAGGCAAACAAGATCAATCTTGTCGTGATGGGAACCCATGGGATGAAAGGGAGTCAGAAATTATTTGGGAGCTGGGCACTGCGCGTAGTGGCCGGTTCAGCAGTTCCTTTTATAGTGGTTCAGGACGAACCCGCACAGAAGGACAGGTATACAGATATTGTCTTTCCCATAGACTTCAAATCAGAGAATAAGGAAAAACTGCAGTGGGCCATTTTCCTGGGTAAATACCTGAATTCAAAGATCCACCTTTACAAGGCACCTGTGATGGACAAGGACCTTCAGAAAAAGGTAAATGTGAACCTCAATTTCGCCATCCGGTTTCTCATACAGAACAACATTGAGTACGAGATTCATACATCCTCAAAATCGCGCAACTTCCAAAAGGATATACTGGCATTTTCAAAGAAAATAAATGCCGACATGATCCTGATCACCACCACCAAACATATTACCAAGGTGGATTATATCTTCGGGGCCAAGGAGCAATACTTGATCGCGAACAACGAGAAGATACCGGTCATGTGCGTGAACCCAAAATCAAACTTTGCCAAGGTAGGACAGTTCATGTACGGCTAATCCCAATCCCAATCCTAACCCCTAACTCCTAACTCCTAACAATATTAACTTCTAACTCCTAACTCCTAACTCCTAACTATTTTACATTGTCCATTTCTGTCCAGGATATCACCAAACGCTTCGGGGAGCAGACTGCAGTGGATCATGTATCCTTCAAAGTGGAATTGGGAGAAATCGTGGGCTTTATAGGGCCCAATGGCGCCGGCAAATCCACCACCATGAAGATCATTACGGGAACCCTGCCCCCCGATGAGGGAACGGTACTCATCAAGGGGATAAATGCCCTTTCAGGCCAGAAGAAAATCCGGCGGATCATAGGTTACCTGCCCGAGCATAATCCGCTCTACCTGGAACTCTACATACGTGAATACCTGGGGTATGTGGCCGGGCTTTACGGGATCACCGGTAAGACTGCCGTTCAAAGGATCGTACAGATCGTTGAAATGACCGGCCTCGGTCCGGAAATCAAAAAGAAGATTGGGGCCCTTTCCAAAGGATTCCGGCAACGCGTCGGTCTGGCACAGGCATTGATCCATGACCCGGAAATCCTGATACTGGATGAACCTACTTCGGGACTCGATCCCAACCAGCTGGTGGATATCCGCAGTCTGATCTCCGGCATCGGGAAAACCAAGACCATACTGCTTTCCACGCATATCCTACAGGAGGTTGAAGCCATCTGTGACCGGGTAATTATCATCAACAAAGGAAAAGTGGTCGCTGATGACCAATCATCCCTTTTAAAATCCAAAAAAGAAGGCGCGGCACAGACCATCCTGATTGAAACGGATCGGTTGGTCGATACCAACATCTGGCAGGACCTGCCCTACGTTGTCCATGCCAGGCATATCCAGGGAACCCAGTATTTACTTGAAACCCGTGAAACAAGGGATGTGCGGGGAGAAGTATCAAATTTTGCTGTGGACCAGGGACTTACCATCCTTTCTCTCCAGTTGAAACAAAAAAGCCTGGAAGAAGTTTTCAGAGAAATAACCAGCCAGTAACAATCTGATTTATATTCAGATGGCCAGTAAACAAAATGGCATTGTATTTGTTTACATTATTTATATATTTGTCGATTCTATTTGTTAACAAAATGAGTTACCCTATGAAATTAAGAGCATTAGCCATGATTGCAGGAGTATTGATGGCGGGATCTTTGTCTTCCCAAACCCTGACAGACGTGATCAACGAATTCAATGAAGGCGTATCCAAAATCAACAGCCAGGAGTATGAATCATCCCTGGAGCATTTCAACCAGGTATTGGCTATGGCAGAAGTGGTGGGCGATTCGGCATCTGATTTGAAGATCAAAGCCCAGGAACAAATACCGCTGGCCTATTACAGGCAGGCTACCCTGTTCCTTAAACGTAAACAATATGACAATGCCATCCCCAACCTGGAGAAAACCATTGAACTTTCTGCACAGTATAACAACAATGAGGAGTCTAGCCAGAAAGCGACCAGGTACCTGATGCAGTCATACATGGTGGAGGGACAGCAAAATCTCAAAAATAAGTCGTACGATGCTTCCCTGGAGATGTTCAACAAAGCCCTGAATATGAATCCAGACCTCTACCAGGCACATCAGGGGAAAGGCATGGTATATCTGAGCCAGGATGAACCTGAGATGATGTTGTCCGAATTCAACATGGCCAAGGAGGGTGCAGCCTCCAATGGCAAGCAGGATGTGGTTGATGAGATCAACGGGGTGATCGATAGCTATTACAACAAGTTCATCATGGAAGAGATGGAAATGGTTGATCCAGAGGAAAACGATTATACTTATGTGATCGAAGCCTGCGAAAAAGCACTGGCAGCCAATCCTGGCAATCCACGGGCACTTTATCACATGGCGCTTATAAAAAATAAAGAAGTCGAGTATGATGCAGCCATTGATTATGCACTTCAGGCACTGGAAAATGAGTCTGAAGCGGTTTGGATCTCCGCTATCAACTTTGAACTGGGGAGTGCGTACCAGAATACAGTGGAGTATGAGAAAGCCTGTCAGGCTTTGCAGAATGTGATGGAAGAACCGTTCCTGTCAAGGGCTGAAAGAAAGATGGAATCTATTCCCGGTTGCAACTGATGCAACCAGGATACAAAGATAAAAAGCAGCGCAAAACGCTGCTTTTTTTTGTTCCATGAGTAAAATTTTGCTTCCTTTGTCCGTCCGTGTGGATAGATTTGACTGATTGCAACCACAAAAAAACAATGCTAAACCAGAATTCCTTTCGCATTCGGTCTTTTCCTCCACTCCGGCCTAATAGTTAATTAATCTATTTGAAAAATGCCTTATTTATTTACATCAGAATCGGTATCAGAAGGCCACCCCGATAAAATAGCTGACCAGATCTCGGATGCCTTGCTGGATGAGTTTCTCGCATACGACCCCGAGTCCAAAGTCGCTTGTGAAACACTAGTAACCACAGGTCAGGTGGTCCTTGCCGGAGAAGTACATACAACAACATATATCGATGTTCAAAAAGTCGCCCGTGAGGTAATCTGCAACATCGGATACACCGAGAGTGCTTATCAGTTTGAATGCAACTCATGCGGCGTCATGACCATTATCCATGAACAATCGCCCGATATCAACCGTGGGGTTGATAGGGGGGATCCCATGGAACAGGGAGCAGGTGATCAGGGAATGATGTTCGGCTATGCCACCAATGAAACGGATGACTTTATGCCTTTGCCCCTGGAGTTGAGTCACCGCATCCTCCTTGAACTGGCAGCCATCCGGAAGGAGAAAAAGTTGATGACCTACCTGAGGCCCGATGCCAAAACCCAGGTTACCATTGAGTATGGCGATGATGACACTCCCCTCAGGGTTCATACCATTGTGCTCTCCACGCAACATGACGAATTTGACAGTGATGATGGGCGCATGCTAGCCAGGATCCGCGAGGACGTTCAGAATATCTTGATCCCCAGGGTTGTCAATCAGTTGCCTGACAGGCTGAAATCATTGTTCGGGCATGACCACATACTGCATGTAAATCCCACCGGAAAATTTGTGATCGGAGGGCCTCATGGAGATACAGGGCTCACCGGACGAAAAATCATTGTGGATACCTATGGCGGAAAAGGGGCCCATGGTGGAGGTGCATTTTCAGGAAAGGATCCGTCCAAGGTGGATCGTTCGGCGGCCTATGCAGCCCGCCACATTGCCAAAAACCTGGTGGCCGCCGGAGTATCCGATGAGGTACTTGTCCAGCTCTCCTACGCCATTGGGGTAGTGGAACCGATTGGGATATTTTTGAATACTTACGGAAAATGCAAATTGGATATGACAGATGGTGAGATTGCCAGCAAAATCCAGGAATTATATGATCTGAGGCCGGCAGCCATCGAGAAAAAACTCAAACTGAGGAACCCCATCTACCGGGAGACGGCGGCCTATGGACATATGGGAAGGACACCGAGGGTGGTTACCAAAGAGTTTTCCTCGCAATATTTTAATGACCGTACTGTGGAGGTTGAACTGTTCACATGGGAAAAACTGGACCTGGTGGATACCTTCAAAAATGCCTTCAGCATTAATAAGTAGAAAGGTCAAAGGGAAAAGGTGAAAGAAGGGAAAAGGTGAAAGAAGGGAAAAGGTGAAAGAAGGGAAAAGGTCCAGGGAGAAAAGGAGAAAGAGTGATAAATAGTTATAAATCTGCAACTTTTAACCAAACTTTATACTTAACCTAACCCCTAACTCCTAACTAACATTAACCCCTAACTAATTATCCATGTTTTCAGGAATTGTCGAAGAGGCCGCCACAGTTACCGGATTGAGAAAAGAGCAGGATAACCTGCATATGACCCTGAAGTGCTCATTCACCGATGAGCTTAAAATCGACCAGAGCATCTCACACAATGGTGTGTGCCTTACCGTGGTTGATATTCAGGGGGAGATGTATACGGTGACGGCGATCAGGGAAACCCTGCTGAAGTCAAACCTCGGCCGGCTGAAGGTGGGCGAAAAAGTAAACCTGGAAAGAAGTACCCGGCTGGATGCCCGGCTGGACGGTCACATGGTACAGGGCCATGTGGATCTCACCGCCACATGCACCGAAGTCACTGAAGCGGAGGGAAGCTGGTATTTTACCTTCGAGTATACCCCGCAGAATGAGGAACACATCACCGTCGAAAAAGGATCTGTCTCAGTGAATGGAGTAAGCCTGACCGTTGTTAATTCAAAGGATAGGTCATTTCAGGTAGCCATTATCCCCTACACCTATGAGGTGACCAATTTTCAACAGATCAAGGAGGGCACCGTGGTGAATATTGAATTTGATATCATCGGGAAATACATAGCCAGGATCCTCAAACAGCAGCTCGGGAAATAACCCATCTGCATATGTTATAGAGTACAGAGCGCACTGCGCAACGGCGGGGTTCTGTTTTGTATATTTAGTTTCCAATTTTCTTTGCATGCAGACCATTCTCATTTTGGGAGCCGGGCTCTCATCAACAACCCTGATCAGCTATTTTCTTGAACAGGCAGCCGGTCGGTGGAAGGTACGGGTGGGTGACATAGACCTTCAAAAAGCAGAACAGAGCATCCAGGGTCATCCTTCCGGGAAACCGTTTCAGTTTGACGTATACCAGGCTGAACAGCGCACCAGGGAGATTGAGGAGGCCGACATTGTGATCAGTATGCTGCCTGCCCGCATGCATCATGTGGTGGCCGAAACGTGCGTCGAGAAAGGAAGGAACCTGGTAACCGCCTCCTACCTGACACCACCCATTCGCAGACTGGACAAAGAGGCAAGGAAGAAAGGGATCGTCCTGATGAATGAATGCGGTGTGGATCCCGGCATTGATCACATGTCGGCCATGCAGGGAATCCAGCGGATCCGCGAAGAGAACGGGGAACTCCTGGCATTTGAATCAAATACAGGCGGGCTGGTGGCTCCTGGATATGAGAACAATCCGTGGCAATACAAATTCACCTGGAACCCCAGGAATGTTGTACTTGCCGGCAGTGAAGGGGCCAGGTTCCTACACAACGGCAAGTTTAAGTACATTCCCTACCACAAGGTTTTTCAACGAACTGAAACCATCCAGGTACCGGGCCTGGGTGACTTTGAAGTCTATGGCAACCGTGATTCCCTGGCATACCGGGAAACCTACGGATTACAAAACCTTCAGACCATGTTCAGGGGAACCATCAGGCGCCCCGGTTTCTGTGAAGCCTGGGACATCTTCGTGCAACTGGGGGCCACCGATGACACCTATATCATGGAAGATACTGAAAAGATGACGTACCGTGAGTTCATCAACAGTTTCATGGCCTATGAGACCGAAATCCCCATAGAGAGAAAACTGGCAAACTACATCGGCTTCAGCGAAGATTCGGAGATGTTGAAGCGCCTGAAGTGGCTGGGGATCTTTGAAGACAAAGAAATTGGAATTCAGGGCCTGACCCCCGCCAAGGTGCTGCAGAAGATCCTTGAAGAGAAGTGGAGTCTTTCCGCAGGGGATAAGGATATGATCGTGATGCAGCACCAGTTCGATTTCCGGAAAAACGGGGAACATTTGAAACGGTATGCAACCATGGTTTGCATTGGACAGGATGCCAGGCACACAGCCATGTCCATGACTGTCGGACTGCCACTGGCCATGACCGCCAGAAGGATCCTGGAGGGTGCATCTCCCGGGAAAGGGGTTCAGCTGCCCATTTCCCCCGAAATCTACAACCCGGTTCTGAATGAGCTGGTAACCTATCAGATCAGGTTTGTGGAAGAAGAGGTCAGAATCTCTCAAACGATCCCAGACCAAAAAGGGCAAAATCATATCTGACCGGGTCGTTCCGATCAAACTGCCTCAGTTTTTCCGTAAGTTCCAGTACCGCACGCCAGTCATTCTGCTTTCTCTTCAGCAATCCCAGTTTGCGGGCTACTCCTCCTGTATGGACATCGAGCGGAACGTAGAGCGCATGAGCCGGAATTCCCTTCCATATGCCGAAATCGACCCCACGATGGTCACTTCTGACCATCCACCTCAGGAACATATTGAGGCGCTTTGCGGTGGCCCCCCGAGACGGATCGGCGATGTGTTTGGCGGTCCGGCCAGGATCCATCCATTCAAAGAATGTTTTCCTGAAATCTACCATGGAACCGAACAGATCTCCGTGAACAGCGTAGCTCTGTTCGAAGAGGTTTCTCATTCCCCCATGGTATCTGTAGACCCTTTGAAGTGCCTTCAGAAAATAGATGCAATCCATGCCGTTAAAGGTGCGATGAACAAAAGAGAGAAAACGATGCAGCTGATGCTCACCGCATTCAAGCAAAAATTCATGTGGTCCTCCCGGCATGAGTGAAATCAGCTCCCCTGCTTTGGCAATGATGGTTTTCTTTTGTCCCCAGGAGAGCATGGCTGTCAGAAACGCCGCAATTTCTATATCAGCGGTATCGTTGAATTGATGGGGGACCTGGATGGGATCTGTCTCAATGAAAGAGATGGAATTGTATAGATCTGCTTTTTCGTCCAGGAAATCTTTCAGTTCTCTCTCTTCCATGCTATGCCAGCACCAGTCCGTCCTTCATGGTGATCGTACGGTCGGCCATGCCCGCCAGCTCCCGGTCGTGGGTCACAATCACCAGTGTTTTCTGAAACCGTTCCCTCAGCGTCATGAATAGTTGATGAAGTTCCTTCTTATTCTCCGTATCGAGGTTGCCCGACGGTTCATCGGCAAGGATCACTTCCGGATCGTTGATCAGGGAGCGCGCTACCGCCACCCTTTGCTGCTCACCTCCTGAAAGTTCATTGGGTTTGTGATCCAGCCGCTGTACCAGGCCGAGGAAATCGAGCAGCTCCCGGGCCCTGGATTCCACTTCGCCCCTGGGCCGGTTTGCAATAAATCCTGGGATGCAGACATTCTCAAGCGCGTTAAACTCAGGCAGCAACTGGTGAAACTGAAATACAAATCCAATGTGCTGGTTCCTGAACTTTGCCAGCTGGTTGTTGGCCAGTTGATCGGTCCTGATCCCGTTGATGGTCACCGTGCCTGCATCCTGCTTGCTGAGGGTACCCAGAATCTGTAAGAGTGTTGTTTTTCCGGCCCCGGAGGCCCCCACTATGGAAACAACCTCACCTTCAGCGACATCCAGATTGATCCCTTTAAGCACCTGGAGGTTGCCGAAAGATTTGGTGATTTGATCGGCCTGAATCATGATTTTAGAATATCAGGTAAATATACAACAGATAGATCAGAATCATCAGGGTGCCCTCCCACCTGGAGATCCTCGATCTGACAGCGGGGAGCATGACCAGAAGGAACATCATAAAAGTTCCCAGCATCCAGGGAATATCGAACCTGGCGATCTCCTGATCCACCCTGACCGGGCGAATGGTCCCTGTGATCCCGAGTACCAACAGTACATTCATGATGTTTGACCCGATGATGTTCCCCACGGAAATATCTGTCTCCTTTTTTAAAGCTGCAATCACGCTTGTGGCTAGTTCCGGGATGCTGGTTCCCACGGCCACCATGGTTACGGAGATCACCCTTTTTGAAATACCCAGATCTTCTGCAATGACGGCTGCATTATCCACAAGAAGATCGGCTCCCAGAGCGAGTCCCCCGCATGAGATCAGGAATACAAGGACCGAGATCCACCCTCTCATGGTGGGAACCACTTCGGGTGCTGCGGCAGGGATGGGATCTTTTTTGGACTGATACACCGAATAGCCCACGTACAGCCCCAGGATACCAATAAAGATCAGGGCCTCATACCTTGAAAGCAAGCCGTTGAGTGAAAAGACGAAAAAAAGGGCCGAAACAAACATCATGATGGGCCACTCCCGCTTCACGGAAGAGGCCGGAACCGGAATGGGAAAAACCAGTGCAGTCACAGAAAGTACAAGCAGTACGTTTGAGATGTTGCTTCCCACCACGTTTCCAACAGCAATCTCGGGATATCCCGCAATGGCAGCCTGCATACTGACCAGTAGCTCAGGAGCTGAAGTGCCCACTGCCACCACGGTCAATCCTATGACCATTCTGGGTATCTTCAGCAGGGTGGATATGGTGATACTGCTTTCCACCAGGTATTTACCACTGATAAAAAGCAACAGCAGACCGGCAATTAGGAGAATATACACCTGAAACATGGACAGAATCTGGAACTAATCAAGATCCAGGTTTTTTTTAACGCCCTTGGCTATATCGTTGGCCTCCTTGGTGAGATTCTTCTTGATCTCATCGGCGTCCTTGGTAAGGTTCTTTTTGATCTCTTTGAAGTCTTCACTTATTTCCGGGGTGCTGGACTCGAACTCTTTCTTGATATCGTCCGTGGCTCGCCGGAATTCCTTCATTCCTTTGCCGAAAGTGCGGGCCAGTTTGGGTATCTCCTTGGATCCGAACAGCAACAATGCAATCAATAAAGCAAATATGATCTCCTGCCCGCTTATAAATAGAAATGTCCCAAACATCCTTGCTTCAATTTATGCAAAGATAGTAAACTCCATGAAGGAATCTAATAAAAAGACCACCCGCTGGGGCGGATGGTCATGGACGTTATTGGAAAAAGAAATATTGGGAAATCTTAATTGGTCATGATCTGAAGCATGTAGTTGCCTTCTGCATTCTCAGCCTTGATGACATAGGTCCAGGAACCGACATATTTATCCGCCTCATCCTCTTCTATGGAGATGGACTGGCTGAAATTGATGTCAGCCGATGAGTTGATGGTCAGCTCCTTGAAAGTTTTACCATCCGGGTACTCGACTGTAATGACAATCTCTCCTGTTCTCACTGAACCATTGATCATGCAACGGAATCGACGAATGTCCGACTCCACGTCAAACTTCCCTTTCGAGGTGTTGGTTGTTCCCCTGAAGTTCTTCCTGATGGTTAGTTGTGACTGGTTCTCCTGTCCCCAGCTGCTGACAAATACCTGTCCGTCCGGAATCGCGATCCCCGTGACCTGGGGTGCGCTCCACCTGCTGTAATCCCTGGCCTGCCTCTCGAAAAGCTCTGCCTGACTTGCGTATTCATCTTCCAGTTGCCTCATTTTTCTCTGTTGCTCCTCCAACTGTTTCTTTCTCTCCTGCATCTGCATTTCCATCTGTGCTTTTTTCTCCGCTTCCAGGGCTTTCTGCTTTTCCTTCTCAGCTTCCTCATTCTGGGCAAAGGCGATGGTGCTGCCCACAAAAAGGAAAAGGATGAAGAGAACGCCTTTCATTTGATTGACTGTTTTCATAATGGCTGGATTTAAAATATCTGATTGGTCTCTTTACAAAAGTACGGCAGAGAGGCGTGCAGGTTGGTTAATGCTGTGTTAATGGTTGGTTAATACGTTGATAAGCTATTATCTTAGCTCTGTAATAATCCATGAAGAATCGTCTGCTCATATGGTTATCCCTGCTGGCCCTGCTGGTTCTGGTAGGTGTACAATACATATTTGTTACGGAGACCTACCGCACCAAACAGCAGCAGTTCGACACAAAATTTGGTACGCTGGTTAGAGAGGGATTGAATGCATTTAATGAGTACGATGTTCATTATGGCCTCGATTCAGTCATGTTTCTGCTCGATAACCTGGCCCTTGAATACCTCTTCGCAGCACGTGATACAGGCTCCTCTCCCCCAGCTGTTGAGTTCCATAAGATACTCCGCAACTACCGGGAACCCGAGATTTTTCTCAGAGAGTACGTGAGTATAGCCGGAGAGGAATCCGCATTCACCTATTACCTGCAGATCAACGAACTCTACCTGATGGATATGGGATCGGAGCAAAAGGTTTACTCCGACAGCATGCTGGTCTCCATTGCACCGGAAGGAGCGCTGCTGGCAGGCACATACGAACAAATAAGGAATTTCTTCCGCATTTCGTATGATGTATATGTGAGTTTTAACAACCGGTCGAAGATGATCCTCAAAGAGATGTGGATGATCCTCTCCCTGGCCATCCTCACCCTCCTCTTTGTCTTTGTGATATTCTACCTCACCCTCCGGAATATGTTGTTGCAGGCACGTCTTTCCGAAATGAAAACCGACTTCATCAATAACATGACCCATGAACTGAAAACACCTCTATCTACTATTTCAGTGGCTTCCAGTGCGCTGGGTGAAAAAACCATCATCCGGCAAAAAGATAAAGTTGAGGAGCTTTCGGGATTGATCAAGCGCCAGAACAAACATTTGTCGGAACTGATCGACCGGATCCTGGATATCCACATCTGGGAGAAGGACGAGGTAAGAATCAGGCTCACTGAAAACCAGACTGAAAAGTGGATCCGGCAACTGGTCAATGCCTTTCAACTGGAACAGGGGAAGAGCACCCCTTCTATTGATCTGGAACTCTCCCTGAAAATGACCACTCACCTGTTCGATGAGGTACATATGTCGACGGTGATCAATAACCTGTTATCCAATGCCGTAAAATACGGTAATACACCTTGCAGGATCAAAGTGGAGCTGACCGATGACGACACGCACCTGCTGATCACTGTTTCGGATAACGGCCCTGGAATTGCAAGAGAGGAACAGAAACACATTTTTGAGAAATTTTACCGGGGTGGCGAATCGAAGAAGAGGGTCATCAAAGGATTGGGACTGGGACTCTATTATGTGAAGCAGATCGTTGAAGCCCATCGGGGATCGATCAGCCTGCGGAGTACCCCGGGAAAGGGTACAACTTTTAACATTCAAATACCCATTTAACATGGACTTATTGCTGGTTGAGGATGACATCGACCTTCAGAAAGTACTGGCACAGTACCTGGAACTATCCGGATTTAAAGTGCATACTGCCAATCATGGCAAACATGGCCTGGAGCTATTCAAGGCCGTGCATATCGATCTCTGCATACTCGATGTAATGATGCCGGTCATGGATGGCTTCACTCTGGCGGATCACATACGCTCTCTTGATCCGGGGATGCCCATTGTCTTCCTGACTGCGAAAAACCAGAAAGAAGACAGGCTCAGGGGGCTTAAAATTGGCGCCGATGACTACATTACCAAACCATTCGAGGCGGAGGAACTGGTGCTCAGGATACATAACATCCTCAAACGGGCCGGCAAGGAGGATCTGAAAATGATTACCCTTGGATGTCTTCAAATTAAACTGGACGAGCTGGTTGTCGAAGACGGGCACCACACCTTTAACATGACCCCCAGGGAATCGGAACTGCTGAAATACCTGATCGAGCACCGGAACGTCCTGTTGAAGCGGGAAGAGATCCTGACCGAGTTGTGGGGGCAGAATGACTATTTTCTGGGCCGTTCCATGGATGTTTTTATCTCCAGGATCAGGAAGTATATACAGGCTGAACCCTCCATATCACTGGATACAAAAAGGGGTGTGGGATTTATCTTCAAGGTAGAAGCCCACACCCCCATTTCATAGGAAGTTATCTCTTTTATTCACCTGCCTGACAGGCCCGAAAGAAGCTACGCCGACCCTCTGGCAAGGAGTGTTTTGCTTTATTTCCTGACGGTACCCTTCAGAACGCGGATGTTTTCATCTTTCTTAATGGTGTCGTACACCACAGGTGTTGCAATGAACAGCGATGAGTACGTACCAACGAGTACCCCGATCAGCAGGGCGAAAGTGAATCCCCGGATCACATCACCACCAAACAGAAAGATCGCAAGCAGAACAAAGAATGTACTCAGAGAGGTACTGAATGTACGGCTCAGTGTGCTGTTGAGCGCGGTATTGAAAATCTCACTCCTTTCACGCTTCTTCTGAAGTCCCACATATTCCCTGATCCTGTCAAATACCACCACCGTATCGTTGATGGAATACCCCACTACGGTGAGGATGGCCGCAATGAACGACTGATCCAGCTCCAGGGAGAATGGCATGATGCCTTGAAGGAGCGAAAACAACCCGATGACAATCGTTACGTCATGAAGCAGTGCCGCCACCGCTCCCAGCCCGAACTGCCAGTTGCGGAACCTTGCAAGGATGTAGAGGAAAATGATCAGGAGCGATGCAAAAACCACGATGATGGCGCTTCGTTTAATATCATCCGCAATGGTGGGCCCCACCTTGTGGGCACTGATGATATAATCCTGCCCGTTAAGGAAGTCATCCAGCATTACATCATCCTCCAGATAGGGTTGTAGTCCTTCAAACATTTGCGATTTGATGATGGAGTCCACCTCGGGACGGTCATCATCGATCATGTACTTGGTGGTGATCCTGACCGTATTCCTTGTTCCGTAAGTGATAACGGTAGGTGCCTCCCCGAGGCTCTCCTCCAGGTCGTTTGTAATATCCAGGGTAGAAACATCCTGGTTGAATGTAACCACATAATTGCGTCCACCTGAGAAATCAACTCCCAGATTGAGTCCGCGGGTGGCCAGTGAAAGGATTCCAGCTGCAATAACCACACCTGAGATCACATAAAAGGTCTTCCGGCTTCCGAGGAAGTCGATCTTGGTATTCTTGAACGCATTGCGGGTCAGCTTTGTATCAAAGGTGATTTCGCGGCCCTTTGACAGCATCCGTTCGAATACCAGCCTGGTTAAGATGATGGCACTGAACAGCGATGTCAGGATCCCGATGACCAAGGTGGTTGCAAACCCTTTGATCGGCCCAGTCCCGAAAAAGAAGAGGATCAAACCCGTGAGAAAAGTGGTCAGCTGGGCATCAAAGATGGCGCTGTAGGCATTCCTGTACCCGTCCTTGATGGCAGTCTTCAGGTTTTTCCCCGCATTCAGCTCCTCCCGGATCCTTTCATAGATCAGTACGTTGGCATCCACCGACATACCAATGGTCAGCACAATCCCTGCGATACCGGGCAGGGTCAGCACAGCCTGCAGCGAGGCCAGCACGCCGATCAGGAAAAACATATTGGCTATCAGTGCAATATCCGCTACCAGTCCTCCCCTCCGGCTGTAATAGAACAGCATGTAGGCAAGTACGACCACAAATGCTATCAGGAATGAATTCAACCCGTCCTGGACAGATTTGGCTCCCAGTGACGGCCCGATCACCTCACTTGATTCAATGCGTGCCCGGGCAGGCATTTTTCCTGATTTAAGGATGTTGGCCAGGTCATCCGCATCGGTCTGTGTAAAGTTCCCCGAAATGGAAGAACTTCCGCCTTTGATCTCCTCACTCACGGTGGGAGCAGAATAGACAAGCCCGTCAAGGACAATGGCCAGTGCCTCGCCCACATTTTCACGGGTCAGGTTGGCCCATCGTTTGGCGCCTTCGGAATTCATATTCATGCTCACGTTGAACTCTCCCGTATAGGGATCATTCCCCACCCTCGCATCGGTCACGAACTTTCCATCCATGGCCGGCTGGTTGTTGCGTGTCGATTTCAGCGCATGGAGCCTGATAAACTGCTGATCTTCCCCATCAGGCTGGAAATGCCAGGCAAAATGAAGGTCCGAAGGGAAGATCTGCCTGATCCGTGGCATGGAAAGATACCTGTTTAACGTGGCAGTATCTTTTAACAATACCACCCCAACAGCCGAGCCCGGAATAAAGTTCCGCTGGTTATCCAGGTAGGGGGTCAGTACGGCGATGAGTGGATTCTCCCTGTAGAACCGGGCTTCTTCATCGTCCATTACACCGATGGAGTCCAGGTCGGAAAGCAGGTCCAGTCCGGTGGTGTCGAGCAGCAGCTCTTCCTGGGGGATGTCAAGCAGAGATTCTTCCTCATCCACAACTGCCCCCGGCTCCTGCTGGGCCTCCTCCTCCATCTCCTCAGGGATCGTTTCCGGTTCTCCTTCGAGTTGCATGATATCTGCCAGGGCCCGGTTGGCCTCTTCGAGATAGGTCCAGGCCTCCGCGCTCTGATAGGTGGTCCAGAACTCCAGGTTGGCCGTACCTGTCAGCAGTTTGGTCACCCTTTCCGGTTCTTTTACCCCCGGTAATTCAACCAGTATCCTTCCCTGCCTCTCAAGTTTCTGAATATTCAGCTGAACCACCCCAAAACGGTCAATCCTGTTCCTTAAAACATTGTATGAGTTGTCAATGGCACTCTCCGCCTCCTGTTTCAGGAACACGACCACATCCTGGTTGTTGGTATTGAAGTCGATCTGTCCGCGGGTTTCCGGGGTCATGAAAAACTGGGCCAGCTGGGCGCCGGGATTCAGCTCCTCAAATGCTTCCGCAAACAGATCCACAAAATCACTCTGGCTGTTTGTTTTTTTCACCCTGGCAAGCGCCATGGTTTCAGTAAAAACAGGATCTGTCAGGAATTGCGGTGCCGTTAACGAGCGAATGATATCTTCCACTGCTATTTCAAGGATCACGTTCATTCCTCCCTTGAGGTCAAGGCCCAGGTTAATCTCCCGCTCCTTACAATCCTGGTAGGTATACTTCTTGAACAACACGTTGTATACCACCTCACCCCTCATCGAATCCAGGTAGGACCTCTCAAGGCGGACATCACCCTGTGCATAATCCCTGGCGTTCCTTTCCACCTTCTGGGCGAATACTGTGAAGAGAAGCTGGTAGATACTGACCAACGCCAGCACAATAGTAAAGAACCTTATAGCACCTTTATTTTGCATTTTTAACTTGTTTATTGATAGTTACTTGGTTGAATTTTTGGAATAGGCCGCAAATATAGCACTTATTTTTCGCACTTCAGAAGTCGGGCATAAAAAAATTGGGGCAGTCCGTCAGCTTACGGACCTCCCCAATTCAGGCTTTTCATGTATAAAACTGATCTCAGAACAGCTTCAGGTCGTCCAGTACCTGCATGACCTGTTTGACGCTGCTGGCAGAGGTATTCAGAAGGACCTTCTCTTCGTCATTCAGTTGTATCTCAATGATCTCTTCCACTCCATTCTGTCCCAGCTTGACCGGTACGCCCAGGTACATGTCTTTGATACCGTATTCCCCGTTCAGGTAGGCGCAAGCAGGGAAGATCCTGTGCTGGTTGTCCACGATGGCCTCTACCATCTGAGCCGTGGCCGCACCGGGGGCATACCAGGCAGAGGTGCCCATCAGCTTCACCAGTTCGCCCCCTCCTTTCCGGGTTCTGTCCACGATCTGATCGATCACCTCTTTGTCCAGCAATTCTGTGACAGGAATGCCGCTCACCGTGGTATACCTGGGTAAGGGCACCATGGTATCACCATGGCCTCCCATCAGCATGGCTGTAATGTCATTGGGGGAGATATGCAATGCATCGGCAAGAAATGCCCTGAAACGCCCGGTGTCAAGAATACCGGCCATGCCAAAAACTTTGTGCTTATCAATACCTGCAGCAAGGTAGGCTGTGTAGGTCATCACATCCAGTGGATTGGAAACAACGATTACGATGGCATCCGGTGAATATTTGATCGCCTTCTCTGTTACCTCTTTTACAATACCGGCATTGGTTTTGATCAGGTCATCACGCGACATCCCGGGTTTCCGGGGAAGTCCTGAAGTGACCACAATGATCCCTGAATCTTTTGTTTTCTCATAGTCGTTGGTGGACCCGGTCACCCTCGTGTCAAAATGGTTGATGGCTGATGTCTGCCAGATATCCAGTGCCTTTCCTTCGGCAAGACCTTCCTTGATATCGACAAGGACCACTTCCTGTGCCAGGTTCTTATGTGCAACCACATTGGCTACTGTGGCTCCCACGTTCCCGGCTCCGATTACTGTAACTTTGTTCATAAGACGTTTTTTAAGGTTAACATATCAAGTAAAATAGGCTTCAGCGAGCGTTACATGTAAAAATAATAAATTCTTGTCTGCGAGAGGGATTGTTATAGAGCATGTAACCTGGCCCATATTGACAATACCGGCAAAATGTGGTAAATTGTCTGAGGTCGCATCCCCTCTCCCGAACCATGAAAATTGACCTGTCAAAATACCTGGACGACTGGTACAAGGAAGATCCCGCCAAAAGCATCTATCCCGGACCGGTGGTCACCATCTCCAGAGAAGTGGGTTGCCCGGCCAAGAGAATTGCAGGGTACCTGACGGACCGGTTGAACGAAGTGAAAAAAAGCAAAGCCAAGGAACACCCCTGGCGCTGGATCAGCAAGGAGATCATGATGGAATCGGCCAGAGAGCTGGAGGTTGACTCAAGCCAGATTCAGCATGTCTTTGACTATAAGAGCAGGGGGGTGCTGGAAGATCTGCTGATGGCCCAATCCAAGGACTTTTATAAATCGGATATGAAGATCAGAACCACCATTGCCAAGGTGATACGCAAATTCGCCAATGAGGGCAATGCCATCATTGTGGGCAGGGGCGGGGTGGCCATTACCAGGGACATCCCAAAATCTTTGCACATTTTCCTGGAAGCTCCTCTTGAATGGCGCGCACTCCGGGTTGCTGAAAAACATGATTTCACCATCGACCAGGCCCGGCAATATGCCCAGAACATTGATAAAAAAAGGAGCCATTTCAGGGATTTCTTTCAGGGCAAGGGCAGCGACTACAGCCGATTCGATATCAAGCTTAACTGCATGACCCTCAGCCAGGAAAATATCATTGATATCATCCTCCAGGCACTCAGAACACGTTCGATGATTTAAGCCCGACCGGTTACACCAGCACCTTTCCGGTCATTTCAGGCGGTATTTCCACTCCCATGATGTGAAGAAGCGTCGGTGCCACATCGGCGAGGATCCCTTCATTCACCCTGGCATAATCCTCTGTCACCAGGATACAGGGAACAGGGTTCAGGGAATGGGCCGTATTGGGGGATCCGTCCGCATTCACTGCGTAGTCCGCATTTCCATGATCGGCTATAATCAGAATTTCGTAGGCTTGTGCCCGTGCAGCGGCAACCACCTCTCCCACACATTCGTCTACCGTAACGATCGCTTTCTTGATCGCCTCATACACCCCCGTGTGACCCACCATGTCGCCATTGGCAAAATTGAGGCAGATAAAATCGGGTGCCTGTTCAGACATCGACTTGATCACCGCATCCTTTACACCATATGCGCTCATCTCTGGCTGTAGATCATAGGTGGCCACCTTCGGGGAATCGATCAGGATCCTGAATTCATTCTCAAATACCTCTTCCCTTCCCCCTGAGAAAAAGAATGTGACGTGGGCATACTTTTCCGTTTCAGCAATTCTCAGCTGTGACAATCCCGCTTTGGAGACTGCTTCACCCATGGTATTGTTTACATTTTCCTTTCCATAGATCACATGGAGACCCTCGAAGGTAGCATCATAAGGGGTCATGGTACAATAATGGAGCGGGATGGTATGCATGCCAAATTCATGCATGTCCTTCTGGGTGAGAACGATAGTAAGCTCCCTGGCCCGGTCGTTCCTGAAATTGAAAAAAACCACCACATCCCCTTCGCGGATGGTTCCCACGGGATGACCCTGCTCATCGACCCTGACTATCGGTTTGACAAATTCATCGGTAACCCCTTCATCGTACGATTCCCGCAGGGCACCCACCATATCGGTCACCTCATTTCCTTTACCGTTGACCAGCAGGTCATAGGCCTCCTTGATCCGCTCCCACCTCCGGTCGCGGTCCATTGCATAATACCTGCCGATAAAAGAGGCCAGCATCCCGTTGGAGCGTTCCAGGTGTTTTTCCAGGTTTTCCACATAACCTTTCCCGCTGTGCGGATCGGTGTCCCTGCCGTCGCCAAAACCATGGACAAACACGTCTTCGATACCAAATTCCCCGGTCATGTCGCACAGTTTGTAAAGATGCTTATCCAGTGAATGGACCCCTCCATCGGACAGCAAACCCATGAAATGCACCTGTTTCTTCTGATCGCGGGCATATGTAAAAGCTTTCACCAGGGTTTCATTTTCCATGATGCTGTTGTCCCGGATGGCCATGTTTATCTTCACCAGATCCTGGTAAACCACTCGTCCGGCGCCTATATTGAGGTGTCCCACCTCAGAATTCCCCATCTGCCCATCCGGCAATCCCACATTTTCGCCCGAGGCAAACAGCCTGGAAGTAGGATATTCCTTCTGAAGCCGATCCATATTCGGGGTGGGAACCTGGCTGATCACATCACTCTCATCTCCGCGTCCGAGCCCCCAGCCATCGAGGATCATCAACAGTGTTTTCCTGGTATTCATTTGATTAATATCTGATTGAAATTGTGAACGCACAAAGATAGTGCATTGTGTAAAACAATAACAGGATCATGATGTTTACTTTACATGGAAATTCACCCCCACTCCAATGCACTGATCCACGAATCCAGTCCCTACCTGATTCAGCATGCACACAATCCGGTGCAATGGTTTCCCTGGGGAGAAGAGGCCCTTAATAAGGCCCGTTCCGAGGACAAACTGATCATTGTGAGTATAGGTTACTCTTCCTGTCACTGGTGTCATGTCATGGAGAGAGAAAGTTTTGAGGATGAGGAAGTGGCACGGGTGATGAACAATCATTTTGTGAGCATCAAAGTGGACAGGGAGGAAAGACCCGACCTGGACCGGCTATACATGACAGCGGTCCAGATGCTCAACGTGCAGGGAGGATGGCCCCTGAACTGCATTGCACTTCCGGACGGCCGCCCCATCTGGGGAGGCACCTATTTCCCCAGGGTAAAGTGGATCGAAGCCCTGACGGAGGTAGAGCGCTACTACAGGACCCACAGGGCGGAGACCCTGGCCTATGCCGCTGACCTGGAACAGGGTATTCGAAGGCATTCCCTCCTTCCAGAACGGCCGGAACCAACGCTCATGACCGATGATAAGCTGGCGCAGGTGGTGGATTCCTGGGCAGCACATTTCGATCCCCATCATGGCAGCCACAGGGGTGCACCCAAATTCCCCATGCCGGTCAACCTCGAATTCCTGCTGCATTATGGTGTCCAGTGCAAAAACAGCCACATCCTGGAGCATGTGGAACTGACGCTCACCAGCATGGCGCGTGGCGGGATATATGACCAGGCCGGAGGGGGATTTGCCAGGTATGCCGTTGATGCGGAGTGGCGGGTTCCCCATTTCGAAAAAATGCTTTATGACAATGCACAGCTCATCGGACTCTACTCTTCGGCATTCAAGGTATTCCGAAAGGAGCATTTCCGGGATGTGATCCGTCAGAGTGTGGAATGGGTAAAACGGGAAATGACCTCTGCAGATGGTCTGTTTTATTCTTCCCTGGATGCGGATAGTGAAGGGAAAGAAGGCTTCTATTATGTCTGGCGGGAGGAGGAACTGAAGGATATCATCAGGAAGGAGTACGGCCTTTTTGCCGAATACTATCAGATCGGGAAGGAACGACAGTGGGAGAACGGTACCTACATCCTGCACCGGTCCATGGAACCGGAAGAATTCGCGGAACTACAAGGAATCGATGCAGGATCATTCAGGCAGATGTTAGACCGATGGAACCGTGCGCTGCTTGAAGCAAGATCCACCAGGATCCCGCCGGCGACGGACGATAAATCACTCACCTCGTGGGGTTCCATGATGGTTTCAGGCCTGATCAAGGCTTACCATGCCTTTGGAGAACGCGGGTACCTGGAACTTGCGGTGGAGGGCGCCACCCAGATCCGGAACAGGTGCCTTTCCGGGGAACGCAATCTCTTCCGCAGTTACAGATCGGGAATACCTTCCATCCCGGGATTCCACATAGATTATTCCCTCTACATCGAAGCGTGCATCGATCTCTACACTGCAACCATGGATAGCGATTGGCTGGATCTTGCCCTGAACCTGACCTCTGTTACCTTTGACATGTTCTTCGATGAAAAATCAGGGCTGTTCAACTTTAACAGCGACCGGGTGGACGTGCCGGTCACCAACCATGCAGAGGTAGAGGACAACGTCATCCCCTCCTCCAACTCGGTCATGGGTCACAACCTCCAGCGGCTGGGTCACCTTACCGGAAACAGCCGGTTCCTGGAGGGTGCATTGAACATGCTGGGTGCGGTTCAGGATCGTTTTGAACAGCATCCCTCCAGCCACTCAAACTGGGGGCGCCTGATCCTGACGCAGATCTTTCCCTATTACGAGGTTGCCATCACCGGGGCAGATGCTCCCGATTTGCTGCAACAGGTCATGAAGGATTACCAGCCCAATATGGTGGTGGCAGCAACCCCCCTTCCCAGTGATTTACCGCTGTTCCGTAACCGCCATGACAATCACAAATCCCTTATATTTGTCTGCAGGGATCAGGTGTGCCGAACCCCTTTCATCCATCTGAAAGATGCAAAGAAGGTATACCATATTGGATAAGCTACAGGAACTGAAAGCGGCCGTCTGGCAGGGCCGTGTCAGGGATACGAGAAGTTACCGTTTTGCCAGGAAATATGCCTCTAAAACCAGCCAGCTTATCCGTGAAGGGGTAGCAGCTGTGGGTGACGAGGCGGAAGAAACCGAGAAGATGGCCCGTTCCTTCTTCAGGATGCTGGAGGCGAAACTGGATCTGAGCGGGCGGAAGGAACCACCCACTGAAGAGGAGGTGAGGGAGGCCATTGAGCAACTGAAGGATGTGGGGCGATTTTCCATCTTTGCAACCCTGGTGATCCTGCCCGGCGGGGTGGTCTCCCTGCTGGGGCTGGAACTGCTGGCCAGAAAGTTCGGGATCAAAGGCTTCAATCTGATCCCCGACTCCTTTCGGAGGAGAAAAGGAACCAACCTGCCTTCCAGGTTATAAACAGGCAGGCTGGAATAATGAAGGATAAACAACATCTATTATGCAGATACCCTATAGAATTAACGCATTGTTTATCAGGTTCTTGCCGATATTATTCCTATTTGTGCAAACCGGACCGCTCGGCGGACAAGATCGGGCCCGGAGCCTCGACTGGAATCAATGGCTGGGGCCTGGCCGTACGGCAACCTGGTACCACGGCCCGGAGGTGGATACATTGCACCCAGACATGATCGACCCGTGCTGGGAACTGGCTGTAGGGCCCGGATACACCGGACCAACAGTTGCCGCAGGTAAGATCTACCTCATGGATTATTCCGGGGATGAAGAAAGGGTACTGTGCCTGGATGCTGAAAACGGCAGGGAGATCTGGAGTTTTGCTTATCCGGTCCGGTATAATGTGGGATACCCGACAGGGCCGAGGGCCTCTGTCCAGGTATTTGATGGGAAAGT
>Ga0209536_100004061_pt1 | contig 23263 bp, 18 predicted proteins | sample DeeMarSeWOR28_12_FD_187461 | JGI IMG/M metagenome (GOLD analysis project Ga0209536, IMG submission 187461) | Marine sediment microbial communities from White Oak River estuary, North Carolina - WOR-2-8_12 (SPAdes) (version 2) | ecosystem: Environmental > Aquatic > Marine > Intertidal zone >... | reverse complement strand
GTAACGGATATTTATTGATCCATTTGTTGACGATGATACCTTGTCCTATGGGATTAGAGGTGATGATTTCATATGGTTGGAAGGCCATATGTCCGTCTTCGTTGCGGGGACTGGGTGAGGCACGGAAGTGAGCAACCTTACCGCAAACTGCTGATGCTCAAAGGGTAAACGGGGTTGAGAATGCAGATGGGAAGTCACTAGGTATTACGTGCACCCACTCGCGGACCTTTCATGCCCGCTAAAATTATTAACATATTAGATATAACACGTTTTACAAACGTGGGGGAGATCGAATGGTACGACTACTTAAGGATCAGAGTTTAGTAGCAAAATGGCAGAAGTTTTTTGAAGATCATTGTAAGCCTGATATTGAAACAGTTGCTTTGGAGTATCCTGAGAAACGTAGTTTGTATGTAAATTATTGGGATGTTGATAAGGTAGAGCCTAAACTTGCTGAAATGCTTGTCAATCAACCATATAAGGCTTTATATAATGCTGAAGAGGCACTAAAAAATATTGATGTTTCCTCCGAAAACGATTTGCATCTTCATTTTAAATTAACAAATTTACCCGATACAAGTAGGATACTTATTAGAAAAATACGTGCTAATCATCTTGGAAAACTAGCTGCAGTTGAAGGTCTTGTTAAGAAGAGAACAGAGGTAAGACCAAAACTTCAGATTGGTGCATTTCAATGTCAGAAATGTGGTGCTGTAATTAAGATTGACCAAGAGGAGGATATCCTAAAAGAGCCATCTGAATGTTATGAAGAGCAAGGTGGTTGTGGTAGGGTTTCTTCATTTAAACTACTTACAAGTCTTTCTTCATTTATTGATTCTCAAAAAATTGAAATACAGGAAAGCCCCGAAGGTCTTCGTGGAGGTGCTCAACCTGAAAAAATTGGTGTTTATCTTGAAGATGACCTTGTTGGTGAGATTGCTCCGGGTGACAGGGTAATTGTTAATGGAATTTTGCACTCTTCACAGAGAAGGAGGGGCACATTTCGATTAACTGCTTTTGATAAAATGATGGATGCAATAAGCATCGAAAGTCAACAACTAGCTTTTGAAGAAGTAGAAGTTTCTCCTGAAGATGAAAAGGAGATTTTAAAATTAAGTAAGGATCCTGATCTTTATAGTAAACTAAAACAGAGTATTTCTCCAACAATTTATGGTTTAGAGATTGAAAAAGAGGCATTGATATTAACACTGTTCGGAGGGCTTGCTAAAAATATGCCTGATGGAACAAGGATACGAGGAGATATTCACACATTATTTGTAGGTGATCCTGGTACAGCAAAGTCTCAAATGCTTACCTATATGTCAAAACTTGCACCTAGAAGTATATATGCTTCAGGTAAAGCATCATCAGCAGCAGGTCTTACTGCTGCTGCAGTAAGAGATGAATTTGGGGAGGGTCAATGGACTCTTGAGGCAGGTGCACTTGTCCTTGCTGATATGGGAGTTGCTTGTATCGATGAAATTGATAAGATGGATGAATCAGATAGAAGCTCAATTCATCAAGCAATGGAACAGCAAGAAATATCTGTTGCTAAAGCAGGAATTAATGCAACACTCAAGACGAGATGTGCATTACTTGCAGCAGCTAACCCTAAACTTGGGCGTTTTGATGAGTTTCTTCCAATTCATGAGCAGATAAACATGCCACCAGCACTTCTCTCTCGTTTTGATCTTATTTTTTCAATTATCGATAAACCTAACAGGGAAACAGATACTGCACTAGCATCACACATCCTTATGTCTCATAAAGCTGGTGAAGTAAGTGAACAAATGTTAAGGTTCAAAGAATCAACTCATACAAAAGAGGAGCGAGAAAGTTTGATGAAGAATATAATGCCGATTTTAACTCCTGAATTTCTGCGAAAATATGTAGCATATGCAAAAAGAAATATCTTTCCGGTTCTTTCAAATGAAGCACTTGATATGCTTAAGGAGTATTATGTTGAATTTCGATCCACGTCTGAAGAAACTGTAACATTTACTCCAAGACAGTTAGAAGCTTTTGTTAGACTTGCAGAAGCAAGTGCAAGGTTAAGGCTTAGTCAAGAGGCAACCGTTGATGATGCAAAAAGAGCAATTTTCATTATCGATCAATATCTAAGACGTGTTGGAATGGACAGGGAGACAGGTAGATTTGATATTGATATAATTGCAACTGGAATTTCTCATACTCAACATGATAGAATGAGGACGTTAATGGATATTATCCAGCGGTTGGGCAATGAATCAAAAGATGGTAATGCACTAAGAGGAGACATAATAAGAGAAGCAGAAATTGAGGGCCTTGAATCTGGTAAAGTCGAAGATGCTCTTGATAGATTAAAGCGTAATGGTCAGATATATGAACCAGTACATGGTAAATACAAAATTACTGGGCAATAATCAAATCTTTGGTGAGGAAAGCTTACCAATTGCTTTTCTTACATTATTTCTTTGTTTTTCCCCAAGCTCTGAAACAATATAATCAGTAAATTTTGTTCTTATATCGTTCCAATTAAGTGTTGTTACTCCAAAATCATGTTTCTTTTTTCCAGTTGATGCTTTAAAAACATAAGGTGTCATTTGACTAATATCTGAATTATCCATATGTAAAACATAGTTTTTTCTAAGTGATTTCTTTTCTAAAAGATAAATTTCAAATTTTCTATTGAAATATTTATAGTTAGCATCCTTATCATAGTAACGGTACTCAATCTCAAAATTTTTATTAATTGGAATATTTCCTCTATCCATTGTGCATCTCCATTAGAATAAAAAGTATAATAGAACCGTTGTTATAAAATTTTTTGATTTTTACGGCTCTAAAATAGGAGAAAAAGAGATTTTTTCCTTAATCCATATAGTAACTAGCTGGAAAAGGTTCGGGTTTAAGCCCTTTTCTTTCTCTAATATTTTTTACGATATCAGTTTGTAACTGTCTAGGTAATGGCTCAAATCCAAGGTTCTCTGTGTTCCAAAGAACCCTACCACCTGTTGCTGATCTTATTGCTGATGCAAATCCAAACATCTCAGCAACTGGTGCTTTTGCATCTATATTTACCATATCTTTTTCAGTAATCATATCTCTAACAACCGCTCTTCTCTGATTCAGCTCTCGTGATGCATCTCCCATAAGATCCTGTGGTGTGCTAATAAATACCTTTTGTATAGGTTCAAGTAGAATTGGTTCAGAAACAGTTATTGAACCATATATTGCATTTCTAACAGCAGGTATTACTTGTGCAGGTCCTCGGTGAATTGCATCTTCGTGAAGTTTTGCATCAACAAGTCTCACAAGCATTCCTTGACATGGTTCAGATGCAGTTGGACCACTTTTCATAACCTCATCAAAAGCTTCTTTTATTAGCTCTCGTGTTTCAAAAAGGTACTGAATACCTTTTGTAATATCTGCAATAAGATTTAATCCTTTAACACCAAATACTCCTTTTGCAAGATCTTTACTCATACCAAGTTCCTGAAGCTTTTTAATTACGTCATTTTTATGTTTCTTTATATTTTCAGGAATCTCATTGTTATAAAGAGCTTTCACAATATTTTCTGGAAGTGGTTCAACTTCTATATAGAAACGATTATGTTTGTTAGGAGATTTACCCTCAAACTTCTGTTGGCTCTTCTTTCCAACAGATTCTCTGTATACAACGATTGGTTCTGAAGTAATAATATCAACACCATATTCTTTTCTTATTCTGTATTCTGTAATTTCAAGATGAAGTTCTCCCATACCAGACATTAGGTTTTCTCCAGTTTCTTGGTTGATATCTACTTGTATACTTGGATCAGCTTTTGAAACGACTCTTAAAACTTCGATAAGTTTTGGCAAATCTTTTGTATTTTTTGCTTCAACTGCGACTGTTACCACGGGTTCAGATATATGTATAATTCTTTCAAACGGCTCTGCATCTGAATTATCGGTAACAGTGCTTCCAGCAAAAGCATCTCTAATTCCTGTAGCTGCAACAATGTTACCAGCGCTTACAAATTCAACTGGTATTCTATCTGCCCCAACCATTAAGTTGACTTGTTGTACTCGATTAAGCCTAGGCATACCTATCACATAAACCTCATGTCCTCGCTCTACTTTCCCACTATAAACTCTACCTACTGCCACCTCTCCAGCATGTGGATCCATTACAATCTTTGTAATCATAATAGATAGTGGACCGTCATCATCGGTTTCAATCATGCTTTTTCCAAGAACACTATTCATATCGCCTCGCCAAATATGTGGTATCCTATATTTCTGCGCTTCATTAGGTGGCGGCAGATGATCAACAACCATATCAAGTAAAACTTCATGAATTGGAGTCTTTTTTGCTAGCTCTTTTTGATTATTTTTATCACAATAATCATAAATATCTTTGAAACTAAGACCAGATTTTTGCATGTAAGGAGCAGAAATCGCCCAGTTGTAATATGCTGAACCAAATGCGACACTTCCGTTTTCAACTTTTACGTTCCATTTTCCTTTGAATTCATCTGGTATTGTCTTGTTTAATAAATCATTAAATTTTGCAATGATTTTTACAAAGCGTTCCTGCATCTCTTCAGGTGTCACTCTTAGTTCATTAATTAATCTATCAACCTTATTTATGAAAAGAATTGGTTTTACTTTTTCACGAAGTGCCTGTCTAATTACAGTTTCTGTTTGAGGCATTGCACCTTCAACAGCACAAACAACGACAATACAACCATCAACTGCTCGCATTGCACGGGTAACGTCACCACCAAAATCAACGTGACCAGGTGTATCTAAGAGATTAATGAGGTATTCTTTACCTTCAAAACCATGAACCATTGATGCTGATGCTGTATTAATTGTAATTCCTCTATCTTGTTCTTGCTCATCAAAATCAAGAACAAGTTGCTTACCAGCAAGATCCTCACTCATCATTCCACAACCAGCAAGCAAGTTATCAGAAAGTGTTGTTTTACCATGATCAATATGAGCCGCTATTCCAATATTTCTAATAAACTCTAATTTATCCATTAGATCTTTTGATTTTTTGATGTTATCTTCTTTCTTTCCCATACTAACAACCTCAATTTTTTTTTCTTTAATTAATAAAATCCATTTACATTATCGTGCTGATTTTGCAACACGTTCTATATCATTCTTTTTTGATACTGAAAATGAAGCTACGTCATTTTTTGATGCCTTTATTATTTCATCAGCTAGACAAGCTTCAATACTTTTTTTGTTCTTATGACTGGAAGATACTGAGGAAATACAGATATTACGTATCGCAATATCAAGACGCCTCTGAGGTGCAATATCAACTGCTTTTGGCACAGATATTCCACCAAAACGAAGTCTTGTTGTTTCTTCTTTAGGAGCAGCATTTTGAAGGGCATCGATAAAAACTTGCATTGGATTTGTTTTTGTTCTTTTATCAATGATTTCAAAAGCTGATTTTACAACCTTGTAAGCCTTAATCTTTTTACCATTATATTTTTCGGTTCTCATTATATTGTTTATTAAACGTTCGACAATTGGAATCTTAGATTTTGCAAAAAGTTTGTTTGAAAATATACCTCCAAGATATATATTTTCAATATCAGTATTTATGTATCTTGCAAGACCCTGATCTTCTATTTTTACTTCTTTCATGTCATATTTTGAAAAAACTGGGAAAAAATTATTACTTGTTAGTTCACTTTTTTTAGCTGTCATATTTATCGTCTCATTGCCTTTTCAACTTTTCCTTTGATCATTTCTTGAAGAGAAACATCATTAACTTTTATAACCTTAAATCTTACACCAGGAATATCACCATAACTTCGCCCCATTCTACCACCGATTCCTTCAACTAATACTTCGTCGTGCTCATCAATAAAACTAATTGCGTTATTACCTGGTGCAAAAGCTGTAATCTGCCGTCCATTCTTTATAAGTTGGACTTTTACACATTTTCTAATAGCTGAGTTAGGCTGCTTTGCTTCAATTCCAACCTTTTCTATAACTATTCCTCTAGCTTGAGCAGTTCCTTCTAAAGGATCTGCTTTTTCTTTTAAGTGTAATACTCTTTTTTTATAGTATCTATCATTCCATAGTTGATTTTTTCTGGAATTTTTAAGCTTTCTTGCTGCGTTTATTCCTCTGCCCATTTTTCACCTATTAGATAAGAGTAACGCTGTATGCACTTTTAATATTTAAATTCTTAGGGTCAAAATTCCTAATTTTTTTTATAATATAAAGTTTTTTGATTTCTATATCATAAATTATTTCTAATTTTAAGTTTTTTTAATCGAAAAATTACTAAAAATTCTATTCATAAGCTCTTTTTTTATTTCCATCAATTACAAGCTTTTGTTTTCTTAATACTTGATAGTCTGAGATTTCACTGTAAGAATTTGCATTTATTTTTCTGGTTTTACTATACATTTTGTAACGAACTCCTGTTAAGGAAATATTCAATGATTCATTGCTACCATCGTCCTTGAATACTCTTAAATGTCCAACATCTTCAATTCCAAAGTTTTGATGTATCTCACTATCTATTGAATTAGAGATACCTGCACATTCAACTGGTATCCATCCATTGTCACCTAAATTACCACCAACAAATACTTCTGCCCATGCATGGGGAATTGCATTATTTTCTTCTACTAAAAATCCTCTAATAAATCTTGCAGGTATTTTTAACGATCTACAAAGAGATATATACAAAAATGATAAATCATCACAATCACCTGTTCTACATTGTAGGGTGTAGCTTGCTGTTTGAACATTATCACTTCCAAAATGAGTGTTATAGTCTGTATTTTCTTTTAGCCATTTGAAAAGCTCTTTTGCCACAAGAAATGAATTATTATTACCTGCTTTTGAAAAAACCTGATATGAAATATCAGATATTTCAGTGTCTTTTGGATCTATAAATACTGTCGTATCATTTGATTGGGCTTTTGTAAATTGACTACAAATATTAGGATATTTATTCTTTATTTCATCAATTGAAAGGGCATTTTTTCCATTTAAATCAGAAGTGAAAAAACTATCTGTCTTAACTGTTGCTGAAACTCCTAGATTATATTCTTTGTTTAAATTGCTTGTAATATTCCAACTTTTTATACTGTTCCAGGTTGCAATTATATCATTTGAGTAATTTTCGTTTTGAATAATTATGTTTGTTATCCCTCCAAATAACACCTCTGGTAAATCACAATTGTAAAATAAATTATATCTGCCTGAACCTGTGCAATTTATCTTATACCCATAGGATATGGTATATCTCACAGAGGTTGGATGTGATTCATAGGTTGTAGAACCATCTAATTGAAATAAATCTATACAACCAGAAAAGGTTGAAACTAGAAAAAAAAGAATAAAGAGTATGGTTATGATTTTATTTTTCATTATTTTCTAAATAATCCTCTTTTCTGATTTTTCAGTGTCATTCTATACTTGCAACCCTGATTCATAGGACAATTTATACATTTTGGGTTTTCTATATAACAGAAGTTATTTGCAAGTGTTGCAAGCGATTCTAGATATTTGTAAACGTTTTCCTTCATCTTTTCTGCTTCTTTGGAAAGTATGTTTATTGCTTCATCCGGATCATTAGTTGTTACCCATCCAAGCCTTCTTGCAACCCTACCGACATTTGCTGCTTTATCTGTTAGATTATTTTCTTTTGGTTTTGGTGGTTCTGCTTTAGGTTCAGGTATTAATACTGGAGGAGGAGCAACAGGAATTTTTGGTGGTTTATAAATTACATCTTCTCCAGCACCTGGTTTTGATATACCAACCGATTTTCCTCCATGATTTGTTTCACGAGTACGAATTTCTGACATGATAGGAATTTGGAGCCCAGCACCCGATATTAGTGCAATTCCGATTGGCAGCCGCTGAATCTCATCATACGTCTGGGTAGTCAATCCTTCTACAGACTGGATAATAGCCTTTAGATCATTTGGATTTGTAACCTTTAGAATTATGTTTGTGTTGCATTGAGAAATAATATTTTTATCAACTTTTGCTGGCCGTTGACTTACAATACATAATCCCATTCCAAATTTTCTCCCTTCTGAAGCAACAGTTCTTAAATTATTTGATGAAACAGCATTTCCAAATCCCCTCTCCGGACAATAGTTATGAGCTTCTTCAACAACTAAAAGAAAAGGAGGTATTTTACCTGCTTTTCTATCATCAAAAAGCTCTTTTGTTAGACGTGCAACAACAACATCTTGTACATCAGGTGGCACTCCTTTCATATTAATAGTTGAGCATTTTCCTTTAATAACAAGGTCACTTGTTGGAGTTCCATTTTCAGAAAATACTCCAATAGAGTCAAGTGATTCAAGAGAAGCAATAACATTCCATCGAGCGTTACTTTTACTTCTATTTACAGCTTCAATTATATCTCTTAAGTTCCACATCTTTTTGTATTCCTTAATCTCTTTGATTGCTTGATACAATACACCAATCTGTGGACCTGAGAGTTTTGAAGATAGAAGATCAATAATTTCACGTGCTTCAAGATTTATTCCACTTAGTGTTAGGTGTTTTGCTTTTCCTCTTGTACCTACTGGTGTATATTCATTTATTTGACTTGCATATCCTTTCTTTTCAATACTAAACCGTTCCATGTTTTTCTGATCTTTTCTACTTTTATTCGGCTCAGATAGGGAATGATATTCTCCATGAGTATCGATTATAACCATTGGAATCTTATGTTTTAAGAGCTCTTCGATTAGAACACCACAGGCATAACTCTTACCACCACCTGTTTTTGCAAGTATACAAATATGTTTTTGAACAAGAGCATCAATATTAAGATATACTTTTAGACTATGACCCTTTAAAAGTCCAATATAGGCCCCATTCTGTTTTGAGGCATTCAACCCTAGAACACTTCTAATTAAATCCTCATTTGCTTTAACAATTGCAGTTCCAGCACTGAAAGGTGATCGAGGTGATTGCAATAGTCCTTTTTTATCCCTATATCCAATAACTCCTGCAAAGGCAGATAGTCTTGTACTAATTGGTCTGACTTCTCCTCCTTTCATGATAATGTCTGCATCTTTCATGTTCAGATCGGAATATTGTTTGATATCCATTATTTGAGCAAGCATATTTCCTTCTTTATGAGGAGCAAAAATATAATCAAATTTACGAACTTCTTGACCATCTACTGCAAAATTGAATTCTGTTGAACCTACATCTCCATATATATAACCTACAATACCATCTTTCTCGTGCATCACATATCCCCGATTTTTCAAATAATACCCTGGATAGTTATTATAGTTTTTGTAATTTTCTACCCTGTTGTGCAGGTAATTGTGCAAGTGTTTGTAAAGCTTCAATTTCCATAAAATGAAGTTTACCAGGTATTACAATTGTATGAAGTGGAGGTCCAAAATCTCTACTTATTAAATCTTCAAATTTTCCTGCTATATTAATTGGTTCAGATGATCCTGCACGAGCAACTACACATATTACACTATCTTGTTTTATGATATTTCCTTTATGTTTTTCTTCCATTTTTAGAAGAAGATTCATTCCTTCATTTGCTGTCATATACCTTTTTTTATCTGACTGAATATCTAAAAAAATCAAAGTGTGTAAACCTATCTGTTTATTTTCTTTTATAACATTATATGGGCTTGTTGGAAAATAATTCTTTTCAGGATAAGCAATTGTTGTTGATCTACCAAACTTATAATTTTGTAAACCTAAAAGCCCTGGAACTGCAGTAACTATACTGCTGCCATGTATAATTTTTGTTTTAATACCTTGTTTTTCTGCTCTTAATCTGATATCAACATGAGTTGTGGCAGTCATTGGATCTCCGCAGGTAAGTAATGCTACTGATTTTTCTTTTGCAATATTTATGATTCTATCTCCTTTTTCAGTTTCCTCTCTTGTTAAAACCTCAATATTTTTCCCTAGAATTTTCTTAATTTTTTCTATATCTGTTCCAGTTAATTTTGCTGTATAAAATTCTGCAAAAACCTTATCGCATTTTTTTATCTCGTCTAGACCTTTTAATGAAATATCTTTTTCATCATTTAATCCAAGGCCAATAAAGATCAAGCAACCTTTAGTCATATTAATTCAAGGAACCATTAATTAATGTGTATAGAAAAAAGTTTGTAATTATAATTTTATAAACATTTACTTAGCTATTTAAATGTTAATTTAATTATGCTCACAAATGATTCCTTCAGGTTTAGAGATTCTAGCAATTCCTATATTTCTTGGTGGAGTTATAATTCTCTATAAAGGATCAGATATTTTGGTAGATGGTACTTCAAAGACTGCTGCAAAACTTGGTGTTTCAACATTAATAATTTCTGTTTTGCTTGTTGGATTTGGAACGTCAGCACCAGAACTTGCAATATCTGTTGGTGCAGCAATTCAAAACGATTCAGGAATATCACTTGGAAATGTTATTGGTTCTTGCATTGCAAATCTTTTTTTGATTTTAGGTTTAAGTGCACTAATAAGACCAATAAAAATTAATAAAGGAATAATAGGAAGGGAAATGCCAATATTATTGGGGGCTACTTTCGTACTTTTATTTTCCTCATATGCAAATCTGTTTGATAATATGCATGTTTTTGGCGGAATCATCTTCATTATTTTGTTTATCATGTTTATATTATATTTTGTTCAATGTGCTAAAAGAGAAAAAATCAAAAATAAAAAAATAAATAGTGGAAACACAGGAAAAAATATTCTTTTTATTATTATTGGAATAATTTCGGTAATAATAGGTGCCGAGCTATTGATAATGTCATCTGTTACAATTGCTAAAATACTCAATATTCCGACGTTTATTATTGCTCTTTCTATTGTAGCAATAGGAACGTCTCTTCCTGAACTTGCTGTTTCTGTTATGGCTGCATATAAAGGAGAATCAGACATTGCTATTGGAAACGTTCTTGGTTCAAATGTTTTTAATATATTTTTAATTCTTGGTATTGCCGCTCTATTTATCCCATTAAATGCAATTGATTCAATAGATCATATACTAATACTTGCTGCTGTAACTCTCATGATGTATCCAATTTTATTTACAAGTCACACAATATCTAGAAAAGAAGGAGTACTGATGCTTGTTTTCTATGGTATATTTATATGGTATGCATTTTTTGGTTACACCTACTTTATCTAAAAGCAAATTCGTTAAATAGTAAGATTTGATTTCTGAAAGACTATGGCCAAGGAAAAGAAATTTGATAAAAAAGCAATACTACCTGTTGTTTTAATGGGTTGCTTATTTATTGTTGTTCATGGCCTTGCCTTGCTTGTTATTGAACCCTTTGAGGCAGCAGGGATTGAACCTGCATTTGATGATCCTGACGATCCCTTAAATATTGTTTTTATTTTTGTAATCCTTCTAACATTTACTGTCGTTATTCTTCTAATTGCAAAGTTTTGGAAGAAGCAGTTTATTCAGGTGTTAATTCTTGGAGCGATTGGCTATACTGCAGCATATCTATTTTTCCCTCTTTTAACTCTTATCATACCAGAGGGAGCCTCCTACGTCTCGGTTTCTGCAATTATTGCAATATTTTTTGCTATTGTTCTTGTTTACATCTTGTACAAATATCCTGAATGGTATGTAATTGATATCGCTGGAATTGTAATTGGAGCAGGCGCAATTGCAATTTTTGGGATGTCTCTTGGTGTTTTACTAGTGATAATTTTACTTATTGGACTTGCAATATATGATGCAATTTCTGTTTATAAGACAAAACATATGATTGATTTAGCAGATACTGTGATGGACCTGAAACTTCCTGTTCTTTTAGTAGTTCCTAAGGTGAGACATTACTCTTTGATTAAGGAAACAAAAAGCTTGAAACAAAAGATAAAAGAGGATGATGAAAGGGATGCATTTTTTATGGGTCTTGGAGATATTGTAATGCCGGGAATTCTTGTTGTGGCAATTTATAACAATATTGCCGGAAGTTTACTTGTTTCATTATCTACAATAATTGGTACTCTCGTTGGTTTTTCGATTCTTATGATTTTTGTAATGAGAGGTAAACCACAGGCAGGTCTTCCATTGCTTTGTGGAGGGGCAATCGGAGGTTATATTATCTCTAGCTTGATTTTATTTGGTGAATTAAAAGGTCTTGCATTTCAGTTCTAATAATTTGATCTAAAACCGCAGTTTTCACACCAAATTTTTCCATCAAAATGATTTAAAGGATTTTTGCATTTAGGGCAAATTGCTTTTTCAAAGAAATGTTCAAGCCATACGTCTCTTACTTGTGGTACTGTTTCGTTTTTTACTCTATTGAGCATTTCCTTTAGCTCTGGTGTACCTGCTAGTTTATTTAATTTAGTGTAGTCTATCTTACTAGGGGCCATAGGTTTGTATGAATCGTAATATATAGTTTGTCCTTTTTCTGTATGGGTCTTTTTTCTACCAATTAGAATTGCTGCAAGGATAAATCCAGATATTAGACCCCCCAAATGGGCAAAATGAGCAGTATTGTCTTGTATATCTAGAAAGACAATAACTGTTTCTAATGCAGCAAAAAGGATCACTGCATATATTACTTTTATTTTCCGAAGAACCATAATTATTCCAAGTGGTATAGGCATGACAACCTCATCACGAGGATAAGAAAAGGCAAAGGCGCCCATAATTCCAAATATTGCACCTGATGCACCAATAAGTGATATACCTCTAGTTTCTGGTCCAAGATTCATTAATGAATGTGTAAGTGCACCACATACTCCAGTTATAAGATAAATGGCTAGGAATTTTTTTGCACCTATTCTTTGTTCGAATGCTATTCCCATGAAGAAAAATATAATCATATTTCCAATTATATGGGCAAAACCACCATGTACAAACATAGATGTAAATAGTGTGTAAATCTGTGGAAAATATTCAATTGAAAGATATAATGGCCTAAATCCAAGATCCCATATTATTGCACTGACATCTCCAAACTTGAAAAAGGTAAAAGTCAATATAAAAACAATAAAATTTGCAACCATCAGTGCATAAGTCATCATCCATTTTTTTACAAATGCAAGTACAAGAGCACCTATCATTATGCAAATAGCTATTATTGATACAGGTTCAATTTCTAATACCACTATGTCCATTGACGCTTTCTCCAGTCACGTGCAATAAGAGCAAAAGTCAAGGTATATATGATTATTATATAAATAGTGTTCTTGTTATCTACTTCAACTGTTTCTTCTTTTTGTTTTTGAACATTTGGAGCTGATAGATTCCAATCATAAAAAAAGATATTTTTGTAATAGTTTGCAACATCACAATCATTTACAATTATACCTACTTCTCTATTACGCATAACTGAATTCTCGTTCCAGTTTATGCTAGATATCAGCACAGATTTATTATCAACAATCAAACCCTTGTTATGAACATTTGTAAAATATGACCAATTTGTGTAGATCAACTTCACTTCTATATCATTTTCTTCAAGGTATCTCTTAGTTTCATTTATTTTTTCATTTGTATTTTCATAGGTTGGATTATAATTTAAAATGATTTTTACATCCACACCATTTCTTGCTTTATTTACCAGTCTTTTTACAAATGGATTTATTTGATTATCCCAGTCTTTATAGATATAAAGCTGTTCTATATAGATGCTATCGTTACTTGATTCGATTAATTTATTTATTGCTATGTTGCTTGTATCTGGTGATAGAACCGGAATAACTGTAAAATTTCCCTTAAAGGTTTGTAGTTTAAATTCTGGCTCATATTTTCCCCAATAGATGGTCTCATCAATAAAATAATCCTGGGGAATCGATAGATTGATTTCATGAAATGTATATATATCACACCTATCTTCATCCCAGTCATTTTTAAAAACATTAAGAAAATAATCTGCAACTTCTTTATTTCTCAAAATTACCCCCCATTCCCGATTTCCATAGCTTGGATTTTTTGGAACTCCTGTTTTTGCCCAGTTGCAGCTTTCAATAATAACAGTTTTTTTATCAATTACCAGGTACTTTCCGTGGTTAAAGATATATCTTGGATATATATCTTTTTCAGGGTCACTAACAATAAATCTAATATTACCTCTATAGTTTGCAATTCTTTTTAAAATGAATTTTTCTTCGTCTGTAATTCCCCCGATAGGAGAACCCTCAAGTAGTATATTTACAGATACATTACGAAGTAATGCCTTTATCAGCTCATCACAAAGATAGGGACTTGTGAATTCATAGATATTAAGATAAATTGACTCGTTTGCATGCATTAATTCCTTTTCAATTATTTTATAACTACAGTCGGGGGATGCAAAGGTTATGATTTCTCCATTAAATGAAAAATTAACATATGGATAATTGGATTGACCTACTCCATATCTTCTTGAATTTATCCAATCAAAGGACGAGTTAGTATCAATTGGATCACCAAATCTATCAATATTTCTTACAAGTTTTACTCCCTCTCCTGAAAAAGGAATGGAAAGACCCTCCCAAAATCTGTTTAAATAGCTTATATTTCCATATGTTACAAAATCAATTGTATGATTATAACCATCCTTTAATGCAATATCATCTCCATTATTGCTCATTATAAACTTCTTTGAGCTATTCATCTGAGGTACTGTTAAATTTGAATCATAATTATATTCAAAATCAGGATTTTTTCCTATTTCCCACCTGTAAGTAGAAGCTTTCTCACTTAAAACCAGTTTGGAGTTAGCCCTTATTATTGAATTTTTTGAAAATATTATTTTCCTTTGTTCTGTCTTTATTTGAAAAGGTTCATTTGTCAAGTACCAACCTGAAAGATTTATGTCCTTAGATGTGGGATTATATATTGATATAAACTCATTAAAAAGACCAGGCCTGCTATGATAATAAATTTCATATATCAAAATTTTCTTACTAATATTTATTGGACGTGTATCAAAAATTTCTACATTAATTGATAGCTTGTTGTTGTAGTCATTGAGTTCGTCGATTAAATCATCCTTATCTGCTACTACAATTATTTTGTGAGAGCCCAAAGAAACATCAGTTGTATCCCAAACTATTTGTGGATATTTCTGGTACTTACCGATTGATTCGTAAGTTTTAGTTCCAATAAGGCTATCATCATTTATTGAATCACAGTAAAAATTTACTTGTGTATCTGTTGCATTCTCATTTCCAGAATTTTTAAAAAATGCCTTTATTTTTGCAATTTCTCCTTGACCAAAAATATTACCTTCTTCTTTTCGTTCATTGTATGTTTTTATTTCTTTTATGTAAAGATCTGGTGCAAGAACCTCAAGATTAATTTCAATTTGATCAGTTTCACAAACATCCTTTTCAGATTTTGCAGTAATCTTAATACTACCAGTAACAAGACCATATTCTCTATAAGGTCTTACCCTTAAATTTATAAAAATTTCATCTTTTGGATTTAAAACAATTTTCTCTTTTTCAAGCTCTGCTTTCCAACCTTCAGGAATATTTTCTATATTCAAATAAATTGAATCGTTGAAGTCTCCAATATTTTTTACATTTAGATTTATATCTAAAACTTCATTTTTTCTTACTTGATATTCTGTATTATTTGTGTTAATTCTAATGCCATATCTGCCAGGTCTTATTTCAACATCTTCTATTGTATGTGTCAAACTCTCATCAGTATCTAAAATTTTTAGAATATAGTTTGTATCAACAGGGGATGCAATTTTATAATAGCCAGGTACAGTAACAGGATTATCAAAAATTTCATTATTTTCAGTTATATAGATTCCAGAAATTATTCCTGATTTGTTTTCAACAATTGTTATTTTTTCCTCTAAATATTCATCATTTTTTTGGGCAATTCCTACAACAATTCCACCTAATGTTCCATTTGATGTAGAATTGTCCATGTCTAAAAGATAAACCTTTTTTGATAATTCCTCTGTAATATTTTCATTACTTATTTTTATCTTTAAAAAAGCTGAATTTTTTTCCTTTATGTTATTTTCATATTCTTGATAAGAATCTTTTAATCTAATAAATAGCCAGCCTGACCAATTTCCTTTTTCATCAGTAGTTATCTCAGTTGTATAATAGTTTGAGTATTCCCAGCTATTTCCATTCCAGGTTTGACTTGCTGGCCAATTACTATAGTAATTACCTACAACATATGTTTTTAATTTGAAACTTTCATGTGAATTAAAATAGCTGATATTCACTTTTATGGCAAATGGTATACTGCAATCTGAATTGTTCTGTATTTTTGGGATATATTTTGGATAGTATGTTATTTCCAGATTTGGTTCATGTAAAAAAATATTTTCACTCCCGGGAGTTGGTAATATTCCTTGATAAAAATCATTACTTGTATCATTTGTATCAATGTTATGATATCTAGAAAGTGATGAACCTTCCTCACCAGGAACTATTGGTAAACCAGGTATATCTGAATAATCAATCCCCCACTCTATGGAATCGATTTTTACTCCGGTATTATTCTTTAGTATCAATTTATCATTACTATTACCAAGCCCATTACCAATGCTTTTATCATCAACAACTAGTCTGATTGTTACATTTGGAATAGAAAAATTTTCGTAGATTTTTGTTCCGACATCCGCAATAATTGCATATCTCTTTGCTGGAATTATTGTTGTTCCATTGCCATTTTCAAAATCACCTTTTATGTAGTCTTCAGCGAAATTATCTTCAATTTTCCAACTTGAAAGGTTAATATTTTTATTTGTTGGATTAAAAAGCTCGATCCATTCATTGTAGTTATCATTTGGTTTTGGATTGTTCATCACTTCGTTTATTAAAATATCAGCAGAGGATTTGACTGATGTAAACACTAAAATCAGAAATAAAAAATACAATATGGTGATAAAAACAATCTTTTTTCCATTTTTCATGTAAGTAAAATGTTAAAAAAATAATATTACACTTCTGTGTTATTTTATATCAAAAAATCATCAATATTGTTCAATTTCTGCATATGATAATGTAACATTTAAATATCTACTATTCGATGTTTTTTATTGAGGGAGGCCAAAATATGAAAAAAAAGCTAGTAGCAATTTTTGTTTGCTTTTTCATATCTTTTTCATTTGTTGGGACAATATCTTCAATTTCTTTAAAAAAGAAATCAATCGATTACAATTCTATTAATCTAGATTTTACTCACACTATTCTTGGAGAATTTTTTACAATAAATGCCTGTGTTCCTAGTAAATATTCTCACCAAGCATTAAAGGAATTGTATGCTGAAGGTTATCATCCGTTTTACTATATTACTTATATTTATGATAAAAATAACAATTCTAAGATGAGACGTAATGAATTAAATGTTGTAGGTTCTCCAACAACAAAATTTGATGGAGGTTACGAAACTGTTGTTGGTGGAGAAAGTGTCGAAGGAGAAAAGACAAGGTTTAATGATAGTATTCTTGATTGTGGTGCAAGAACAGTAAACGATATCGATCTTAATTTAAATGTTGAATGGCTAGGAGCAGTTAATCCAAGTCCCCCAGATGGAGAAACATTTTCAGGAATTGAAGCATGCATTACCGCGAATGTTACTGAAATGAGGATAGATGTGGAAGTTACAAACAATGAAGCAAGTGAATATGATGGACATTTACATATTCAGGTAACTGAGAATGAATCGGAATGGTGGGATGATAAGTTTGGCAATCCTTATTCTCATGAATTTAAGGATTATGCTTATAATGATGATGTAACAATTAGTCCAGGTGAAACATTCAGTGAAACAATTTACTGGGATGGATGTGACTATAATGATGCTGATGGTCCACCTAGATATTTTGATCATATTATACAAGACAATATTTTGGTAATCGCCTCAGTATTTGACAAAGATAACAATAAATATGTTGATGATGTGGTCGGAGTTCATACAGGAGGATATCATGCAGGAGTATTTTATGATCCGAAAACATGTGATATTTATTTTGGTGATACTTATCCACCTCCTAAGGTTCTTTCCAATGGAACAAGGATAATATATTGTCCACCAGGAGATCTCAATTGGTCCACAACCTATTATTGGAAGGTTGATGTTATTAACAATTTAGGTGAAATTATTTCTGGAGAAGTTTGGAGTTTTACAACTAGAGGAAATTCTCCACCTAATGAACCAACTCCAGTATTCCCACCAGATGGAGCTGAGAACATATCAATTTGTTTTTCTGCAATAGAATGGAATTGTTCAGATCCTGATGGCGATGATTTAACCTATGATATTTATTTTGGTGATAGTAATCCTCCACCGATGATAGAATCAAATTGGAGTGGGAATACATATGATCCACAACCTTATGGACAAAACTTTGAATTTAATAAAAATTATTATTGGAAGATAGTTGCTTGGGATCCTTATGGAGAAAGTGCAACTGGGGGAATATGGGAGTTTAAAACAGAAAAGAATGTTCCACCAAATCCAGCATGTAAGCCTAGACCACCAGATGGTGCAGATCGTGTTCCTGTTAATGTAATTCTTTATTGGAATGGAAGCGATCCCAATCTCTGTGATAATTTGAAATATGATGTTTATTTCGGTTTATATGATCCTCCAATCATAAAAGAGCAAAATCAATCAGAAACTACTTATGATCCAAATGGTCCAAATGGTGATCTGAAATTAAATGAGACATATTATTGGAAGATAGTAACATGGGATAGGTCTGGAGAAAGAAGCGAAAGCCCAGTATGGACCTTTTCAACTGATCCTATTTATATGCCTCCACCTCCAGATATTGATGGACCAAATCGTGGGAAACCCGGAATTTTATATGAATTTCAATTTATGTCAGCTAATTCAGATAATGAGTCAATAAAATACAAAATCAAATGGGGCGATGGAAATATTAATGAAACAGACTATCATGAGCCAAATAAACCAATAAAACTATCTCATAAATGGCACTCAAAAGGAATATATATTATCCAGGCAAGAGTAATAACTTCTTATGGTTCGGAAAGTAGATGGGCGGAACATGAGATTATTATACCAAGGAGTAAAGAAATCAAAAACCTCCATAATTTACTAAGTTTGTTTTTATATCGATATCCAATGCTAGAGAGTTTATTTCATTTGATGAGAATATTATAAAATTTATTTATCACCTTATAAAAAATAAAGAGGGCGGGGAGGGATTTGAACCCCCGTATGCGGATCTGCAGTCCGCCACATAGCCACTTTGTTACCCGCCCATACTTGTTGGTATGTAGTGTAGGGTATTTATGTGCCCTAAGCGTAACCTATTAATTCAGATTTTGGATTTAATTGTTTTGGTTGAGACAATAAATTATCCAAGTATATAAAGGAAATAAAAAAAAGAAGAGTAATTTTAAATTACTAATATCCGCCCATAAATAAGCTTGGGTCACCAAGAAGGATCCATTGTTCAACCATTTGTCTGTCTTCTGGATCAATGTTGATATCAAATTCATTGACGTAATCTGTAATTGCACTGCTATAGGCTGCTCCACAATATTGTTCATCCATTTGACCGACATGATAGAAATATCTAGGCAATAACCAGCCATCAAGACCAGTTGGATACTCATATCCTGGAATACCCATTCCAAATCCACTATTACCAATTGTTGCAATTGCGCCACCATTTTCCTTAGAGGTTAACCACCATGAAAAGCATTTAGGAGGATGATGACCATAACCATATGCGTGGGTAAAACCTTCTCTTAGAATGCTGTATATTGAGGTGTTAAATTGGCTATTATGACAACCACCAATAACTATGACTGGTTGTTTTTCAGAGTTTCTTAATCTTGGATTTATTGGGGATAAAAGTTTTTCTAATACTTTTTTTAGACCTAATTCATTAAATAAAGCCCAAAATGCGTCTACAGGTGGAATAGAATACATTTGCATAATTGTAATTTTTTCTGTTTTTAGGGAATCTGGTGGATGTGTGACCAAGATGCTTGGGTTTGCATGACCTGCCATATGAACAAATCCTGCTCCATTATTAATTTCATCTACCACTGATTTTTGACCTTTTAAGGTTTCTAGAGATGCCCATAGTCTTACTGGAGTATATTCATCCATGTAGCCCGCAGAGACCTCAGTATCAATTTCAGCTTCATATGCGCCCGCAGGTCCTTGATCGGGATATGTATCTCCACCAATTAGTATTATTTTCTTATACCATGAGTCAGCAGCTTTTGTCTCTTCATAATCTATAATTTTATTTACCATTGTTGCAACTTGTTTTTTAGTTCTACAAGAAATTCTCCCGATATGAACATCAGGTGAACCATCAATTATATCCTTATCAGCGCCCCTCCATTCTCCGATAATGTTATTTTCGTTAGAGTCCCAATCATCAAAGGTTGTTCCATCATCTTTATAGATATCAGCAAAATAGAGATCACATAAAAATGCAACTTCATTTGGAGTGCTAACATATCTAACTGGTAAGTACCATTCATCACTTTGTCCAACTATTCCTCCAACAAGCAATACATATTCAATACCTAAATTTAATCCATCTGGATCAATAGCATCATAAATAAATAATTTTACTTTTTCTGCATCGTCTCTTCCTTCTGGATATTCTGAATAAATTTCTTCAAGAGTTTTTAGCTGAGTATTCAGCCCCATATTATTTTTATGATCAACTAAAGGAGTTAATTCTTGAGTAAAAACTTCTGGTGAAATAATAATCATATCATATTCATCTGAGAAAATGAGTGGTTTTTCCGGTGGTCGATAGTTTATTTCAACCTCAAAGTCATTAATATAATAAATTGAACTGTCCTCAAAATTGTATTGAATTGGATAGATATGAACTGATAAAAATATTACTCGTCTTTCACCACTAATACCAGTTGAGGTTTTATAAGTAAATCTTTCTTCAGGATATATTGTATTATCAATATTTGAAGTCCTTGATATTGATTTAACTTCTATATCTGTCCCATCAATAACAGGCTGAGGTGCAGGTTTTACTTCCTTTAAAAGTTTTATTTTAGTCTCTTGTGAAAATTTTACTGAAACCTCATTTACTGTTGAGCCAATTGGTAGCTCATAGGTTTTTGTAATTTTTGGTAGCATTGGTAGTCCTGTTTCTAAAGTATAAGAAGTTGCTTGGTCTAAATTGAGTGAAACATATTGATTTGAATAAATTATATTTGGTTGTGATAAATTAACAGAATCATTTATTTCGTTATATTTGTCAATTTCATTTTCAGAAAATGCAACAGCTCCAAACCCACTTACAATTAAAATGGCAATTATTATTAAATTTATAATTGTCTTCATTTTATGCCTCCTTTTATAATTTATCAAATATAATATAGGATAGCATTGTTTAAATTTTACTATAATAAAAATATACTATTAAAATAAATTAATACACTCTTGCTTTTTGAAGTTTACAATTGGAAATCAATCATTTTATTCTACTATATCCAATTTCTCTTTTTAACAAATCAATTATCTTAACATTTTTTGTATCTATCATATATATTATTCTACAATTTTTAACTTTTAAACGATATTTTTTTGGTGTTGTATCTTTAAGAATTTTTATTTTGCAATTTGATCTTGATTTATATAGATCTTTTTCCAACTCTTTTAGTGATTTCTTAATCAGATTTTGAATATTTTTTTGTAGTTTGTAAAATTTTTTCTGAAATGTAACTGATACAAAAACTTTATATGTCATTTATTTACAGCTCATCAAGAGGTATGAAATCATCATTTGATACTATTTTATTCCATTCTTCATCTAACTTTTTCCAAGCAAATCTTTTTATTAATTTTCTTATGATTGAATCATAAGTTTCTCCTTTTTTTCCTAACTCAAGAAGTGCTTTTTTCGTCTCTTGTGTAATAGATATTGTTGTATTTGTCATTAAAACACCTAGCTTATAATAATTATATTTATTATGATTATTATAGCTTTTATAGTTTACTACTTGCTTTTCAGTACTATTATTTAGATGCATATAGCAAAAATACTCAAATTTATGATAAAATATTTACGTAATATTTTAAGACAAAAAATAAAATATTTGTATATTTTTAATCAGATTAATAAATCTTATTAAATAGCTCGGTATTAAACAAAGATATAAATATAACCTCATAATTATTACTTAACAATTGTTAATTGATGGAGGTATACCTCATTAAAAAAATAAAACTTGGTAATATTTACCATTTAATCCTTCTTATTTTGATTATTACATCAATAAGCATTTTAATGATTGATTTTTCTGGAAATGATTTTGAAATAGATGAAGTTGAATTAACAGAATATCAAGGTAAAACTCTCTCTTCAATTTATGAGTTCAGAGAAAATTCAATCAAAGGACCACAATATGTATCAAGAGAAAAATATAGATTAGAAATTAATGGACTTGTAAATAATTCCTATTATCTATCTTATGATGAGATTTTAAACTCATTTAACATTTCAAAAAAAGTGATTACACTCTTTTGCGTGGAAGGCTGGGAGGTAAAGATTCTTTGGGAAGGAATAAAAGTTGAGGACTTACTTGAAATTGCAGAAGTAACTCCTGATGCAAAGACAATTATTTTTTATGCATATGACGGATATTCAACTTCTTTTCCAATTGAGTACATCACTGATAATGACATTATTATAGCATATAAGATGAATAATGTGACAATTCCACCAGAGAGAGGTTTTCCCTTTCAACTTGTTGCCGAAAGCAAGTGGGGTTATAAATGGATTAAATGGATAACATCTATTGAGCTATCTGATGATATAAACTACAGAGGATATTGGGAGACTAGAGGATATTCAAACAGTGCAGATCTAGATAAAGGCTTTTTTGATGAATAGTATGGATATGAATAAAAAATTGATTAGAAAAATAATGCATTGGGGTCTTCTTGTTTTAATTATTGTTTTTATTGTAACGGGATTTGGTATAGCCAGATATCAAATTATTGAAGCAATGACCTTTGGCCTTCTTTCAAAACCAGTCTCATACCAGATTCATAGTTATTTGGTATTACCACTTGTGATCTTTCTATATCTTCATGTTTATCTTACATGGAAAAAAAAGAAAAAGACCTGAAATTTTAAATTTCAAATAGTTTAATTATTATTTTTTGTATATTTGGAAAGTATTCAAATAGCCATAATAAAAAATTGCTGTAACTTGCTCTTGACCTTGGAATTGTAACCTCAAGTGTTCCCCATTCTGATTCTGCATCGTTTTCATCTTTTAGTTTTGCTTTAACTATATATGTTCCGGTTTCTGTCCAAGTGTGTGTTTCGCATACTTCTATTCCTGATGGGTATGG
>Ga0209536_100004060_pt1 | contig 23264 bp, 18 predicted proteins | sample DeeMarSeWOR28_12_FD_187461 | JGI IMG/M metagenome (GOLD analysis project Ga0209536, IMG submission 187461) | Marine sediment microbial communities from White Oak River estuary, North Carolina - WOR-2-8_12 (SPAdes) (version 2) | ecosystem: Environmental > Aquatic > Marine > Intertidal zone >... | reverse complement strand
CAGGAACTGAGAGTTGTCACCGCCCAAACTTCCAGAGAAGTGGCCCTGTGGCTCCAAAGAAAGCTCAACGATGCACGCACGTACACCGTTTCAGACACGGTCTTAAAATATCGTGAGAAGGTTTTCAGCGCGGACACGCCTCACATTGAAAAGGTGGATGCCCAGCGTCGGATAAGAGACTACTTCAGATCTTTGCTGGGAAAATTCGAGGAGTATGAAGAACTCATACTCCTGGATTTAAGCGGAAAAACATTGGCCACGAGTGCAAAAAAGGCAATTCCCTTGAAAATGCCAGAAAAGTGGCTGGAGACGGCGCGATCTGACGAACCTATCGTGGGAAAACCCTATCTTGATCAGTCCTCACAGGTCCCGGTCCTGGTCATCGCCACGCCCATATTAGCTGGTCGGAACCGCATACTGGGTGTTCTGGCGATTAAACTGAACTTCAAAGCCATGGGCCTGATGCTAGAAAGCTACGCTCGTGGAGGAGCGGTTGACCTGCAACTTATCACAAAGGAGGGCATTTTGCTTGTCAGTTCTCTGCCCATCCCCATGAAGACCCTCAGAAAGATCATGATAGACAAGAATCTGGACAGGCTCTTTTCCGAAGAGGGAGTCCCCCTGAAATATATTGGTTACCAGGGTAAGGCGGTGGTGGGTACGCTCAATCAAGTAAAGGACTTGGATTGGGGCGTGGTGGCCGAAAAAGACAGGCAGCAGGCATATGCGGAAATTATTCGGCTCCGAAATCTGACCCTGGGACTGTTTGCGGGAGTGCTGCTTCTTATTGGACTTTGCGCGTATCTCCTTGGTCTAAGCATCGTGCGACCTCTGGCCAGGTTGACGAAGGGGGCCGATAAAGTGTCTGCGGGCGATCTGGAGGTGGATCTCCCCGTTCTCAGTCGCAGTGAGGTAGGTTACCTGACCCAGGTGTTTAACCAAATGGTGGCGCGCCTCCGCAAGGGACGAGAACAACTGGCCGCTGCAAACGAGGCCTTAACGGACAAGAACAAGGAATTAGAAATCCTGTCCATAACGGACAGCTTGACAGGGCTTTATAACCGAAAGCATCTTATGGAGTCGTTGAGTGGAGAGATAGGTCGCGCCAGCCGATATGAGCACCCCTTCGCCCTGTTGATTATTGATATTGATCACTTCAAGAAGTTTAACGACACCTATGGTCACCTGGCTGGAGATGAAGTACTCCGTAAAATGGGCAACCTGTTCCAGAAATCAATCCGCAGCTGTGACTATGCAGCGCGCTATGGTGGAGAGGAATTCATAATCGTCATGCCGGAAATCGGGCAGGATGAAGGTGTGAAGGCGGCAGAGCGCATCAGGGGCAGCTTGGCCAGAGAGAAAATCGACGCCAATGGGCATTCAGTGACAGTTACCATAAGTGTGGGCGTCGCTTCATTCCCGGAACACGGAGAGGACGCTCAGGGCATCATAAGCAAGGCTGATGCGGCCCTTTATCAGGCCAAGAGGCGGGGTCGTGACCGCGTGGTCCTTGCCAGCAGCGGCCGAAAAAAGAAGAGGAAGAAGGCCGCGCAATGACGTGAGAAGAGATTTACGCGCTGAGCTTTGACCTCCTTCACCGCGCCCCTACCAAAGTCTGAAAGATCCACCCGTAGATTCCTTGCTCAGAATGAACCCGAACCCACTCTCCTTTATATGAATACCCTACAACCGGGGCGCCTTTTCCCAATGTGGCGAGGACTTTGCTTTTGAGATCAGGGGCTTCCCTAAGATTACTCGTTTTCAGGACCCGGAGGGACAAAGGCTCGGCAAACAGGATTTCCCCCTTGATGACGGGTATCTTTTCCAGCGGTCTCATTCTCATCTGGCCAGCCTTGATGTGACTCATCGCCTGACTGGTCAGGTAAAGGGCACCCCCGTAGTTTTCCTTCTCAAACTCCAGGGCGCTCATCTTCATCAGCTGCTTCGCCTTAATAACATCTGGATCCTTTTCCCCGGCCCCTAACTCCAACTTGAGGTTCCTCAAAGCAATCTCTGCCTCAGCCATATTCGATGCAGCCTCTGCCTTGCTTTCCAGGCTGGCTAACTTTGCCTTGGCCCTTACCACCTCCTGAATGGCACCGTCCAATACCTTCTGTTGTGTTTTCTGGCGGTCCTCAAGTTTCTTTATTTGGGCGTCTTTTTCCAGCATCTGCATATGCATTTTGGAGACGCTGTCTTTGAGTTCTTTACGATCCACCTCGGCTTTTGCCAAGGCCGTCTTTAACGCCTTGTTCTCTTTCTGCAGTGCCGTACCCGACACTCCATTCTGGCTGCCCGTGGTGGCACACGCCGTGAGGAGGCAGGCAGAAACGGCGAGCACCAAGTGTAAATGCCCTGGATACCCTTTCTTCCCTCTCATTTGGTGATCCTTGTTATTGGAAATAAATAAAACTGAGTTTTTTTTAGACAAATTATAAAGAAATGGGCTCCATGTGTCAATGGTGAACCCGTGGCATTTAATGAGATTGCTTCGTCCCGCCTCCGTGGGGCTCGCAATGACATGGAAAGCCTTGCATACTCATGGATTGTTAAAATTAAAAAACCACAAAGACTTGGAGGGCCTCCTAACCCCTATAGCCTTCGTGGTCTATGTTTTTGGATCTTCTACGCGTTAATCTTCAGACATCTTGCCTGAAGATACGTCTAATACTAAAAAGGTGCTAGGTGTGTCAGGATTCTTGAGTCTCATTCCTGACTCAGCGCTTCTTTATACATACCGCCCAGGGATCTTTGTATTGCAGAAACTACAGCGATCCCTTTCCAAATTGAACTGACCCAAGATGTAACCTTTTCTTTCTATGAGAATCTTGCCGCAATTATGGCAGTACGTGTGGCACCCTTCGTGGCCGGGTACGTTGCCCAGATAGACGTAATGAATCCCTTCCTTCAGAGCCAAATTCCTGAATTGTTCCATTGTCTTTATTGGCGTTGGCGGCAACCGGGTCAGCTTGTATTGGGGAAAAAACCTCAAAAAATGGAGAGGATAGTCGGGTCCAAGTTCTTCTAAAATCCATCCACACATTCGTCTGATCATATCAGGATCATCCAGATAGGTGGGGACCACAAGCGTGGTTATTTCAAACCAGACGCCCTCTCTATGTAGGGTCTTGAAGGTGTTGAGCACGGGCCACAAAGTGCCACCATTAAGTGTCAGGTATAAGCGGTTCTCGAAGGATTTGAGGTTGATATTGGCCGCATCAAGATATTTGCTGAGCTCAAGGAGGGGTTTTTTGTTTATGTAGCCATTTGACACCAAAACGTTTTTCAATCCCGCGTCTCTGGCTAATTTGGACGTATCATACATGTATTCGTAATAGGTGATCGCCTCTGAATACGTGTAAGCAATGGAAGGGGCGTTGGCCTTTTTTGCCGCCATTACCACATCGGAAGGAAACAATTCGTAATACCGCACCTCTTCCGGCTTCCGCTGAGAAATCTCCCAGTTCTGGCAATTGAGACACCTGAAATTGCACCCTGTGGTGGCTACGGAAAATATGGGAGTAGCCGGATAGAAATGATTCAAGGGTTTCTTCTCAATGGGATCAACGTGCACAGAACATGGATTCCCATAGGCCAGGGAGTACAATTTGCCCCCAATATTTACCTTTGAGCGGCAGACGCTGCGATCCCCGGGCGACAGAATACACCTGTTGGGACAGACCTCACACTGAACCTCCTCACTCCCTTTCGTGTAATGGAAGGCCTCAATGGACCATTTCCAGGGTTTAGAAGGGGCATCCCCCTTGAATATTTGGCCTCTGATGCTTTTGCTGTTCTTCCCTCTATTTGGCCAGAACGCGTATCCCTGGCTGGCACAAAGCAGAGCAGAGGCGCCCATACCCATAGATTTCAAGAACTCTTTTCGTGTCATCAAACGGCTCATTTTTAACGCCCTTTTTTCTTCGCCCACAATAGGACCATGCTACTGGAAATTTTGATAAGTATCAAAAAAATAATGGCCGATTGAATCCCCCATAAAGGGATCAGCAGTGTTCCCGTGGCGACGGTACCCACGGCGGCGCCCGTCAGATCAGCGGCTAAGCAGCCTGCTGCAGGGCTCTGCCTTTCACCAATGATATTGGCGGCCACCGGAAACTGAAATCCGCAGAAAAATGAGAAGACAAAACAGTATGCCAAGAAGTAGAATTGACTGAGCTCTCCTCTGAAAAATTTAATCCATCCAAAAAAGATCAAGAGCAGACCCAGAAAAACAATCTCTGACATGATAAGCCTGCCCCTGTTTCCCTCTTTGTAGAGATTCCCCACCATGGCGCCGGGGAGCAATCCCAGCAGAAAGACTGTGACTATGGCTCCAATTTTTAGGTAAATGTACCCATACATGACCTGAAAAGTGAATATCACAAGCATCTCCACGCCCATGGTCGTCAGGCCTGTGGAAAAAAGAACGTACTCCTCTTTCTTTATGAATATGAAATAGATGAGAGTCAGGCCCAGCAGAACGAAGAAAAATGTCTTAGGCGAGGTTCCGTGTTTCATGAACCATTCCTGGAAAATGACATTCATGACCCGAGGCTCAAAATCCCTGTTGATAGGCGCCTTTTCGTCCAGAATGGCTTGGAGCTTTTCTATCCTTTCTTTTGTCACGTTCCCATCGTAGAAGCCCTGGACATAGGCCGTTTCAATAGACTTGCTCTTCAATCTGTCAGGGATGTCCGTCCATAGCCAGCCATCCCTGCACAGGAAATAGGCTTCCCCCCCGGGTAGGACGAGGACGTTGTCAAAGTGGGATCTCGCCGTGTTATATATGATCGAGAGTTTTTTCTTTCTCACGTCGCTAATATAGTTGGGAGAGTATTTGAGTCCGAATGAAAGAACACCTCCTTCAGAGAGAATCTTTTTTGTGAGTGCAAAGAACTCGCTGGTAAAAAACCTGTTTATCTGAAAGGTATCTGGGTCTGGAAGGTCTATAATGATAGCGTCATATCTGTTGTCAGTCTTTTCGATATAACGCCTGCCATCCGTGTTTTTGACGCTCAGGAGGGGTGTCTTTTTTATGACACCAAGTTCTTGTGCCGCATTTGTCAGGTGAGGATCCAGCTCAACATAATCAATGTGCCTGGGGTTGTATTTCGCCACCTCACCAACGGTTTCACCAAGTCCTCCCGATACTAGAAGAACATACTCCACCCTCTCCACCTGGCTCAGGGCATAATGAATCTTTTCTTCGCTGTTTATGATATTGGCATCAGAGTAAAGGGGAGTGCCGGATTCCCAAAATGTATGCTGCAGACCTTCTTTCGTAATCACAATTCTTCCATAAGGGGACTCAACGTAGTGAACGATTTGGCCATACTGTTTGGATAGGCTGGATGTTTCAAAATGGCTATTTAGAGAAAACATGTAAAAGAGAAAAACGGTTAAGACCGCGGGGATCAAAACAAAATACCTTCTCGCGGAGAAGAGAAGCATCAAACCCACGATCATCATTAAGCCCGAAGTGGCGGCTATGGTCTTGAAGGGCTTCACCCAATAGACAAGGATGAAACTGAATAGTATTCCACCACAAATGTCTCCAATGTTGTCTGTGAGATAGAGTTCCCCGGATGTGAAGGGATAGTCATTGTCTTGCAGGACCTTTAAAGAGTATGGAAGGATAAACCCAACCATGAGGCAATAAGGGGCCGTGGTGGCCATGATATAAAAAAAGATCTGGTGGAACCCTGGAGAGACGCCGTGGATAAAAACACTTTCCCGTAGTTCTCGGATTAGGATAATCTGGATAAGGGGCCAGATGGCCATCAATGTGGTCGTGAGGGCAAAAAGTGTAAGGGAGGAACGTTTGACAGGTTTTGCGACCAGACTGCCAAGACCCGTTAATAACAACCAGGAGAAAAGAACGAGAGAGATGGTCACTTCGTTTCCATGGAACTGGGATAAGAATTCCCTTATGGTGACAAGCTGAACGGCAATGGAAGAGACCCCTGTCCCTATAATGGCCCCTATGATGAGACGCTTGGTATTCATCATTGGTTATTAAACATTTATCATTTGTCATCTATCATTTATCATTTATCAATCGTAGAAATCTAAATTTCAATGATAAATGTTAATGTTCCTCGAAGGCCTGAACCTGGTAGGTGGAGACCTCCAGCTTCTCCTTTTTCCAGGCGTCCATTTCTAGGCCTGCCTTCATGCAAAGATGGGTTAAGAATTCCTTCTTATCTGGAAGTTGTTCCCATACCTGAGGGAGAAAGGTGGCCTGGTGAAATCCCTTTTTGATGATCACACCATGAATACCTGGCCGAAGTTTATCTAAAAGGTCTTCTGCATCTGAGTAAGTGAGGGCTTTGGGTGCGGTCAAAATACTGATCTCAATCTTTACCCTCTCCCATTCTTTCCTAGAAAGAGGCCTGAAGCGGGGGTCTTGAAAGGCGGCATTAATGGCGTTAATCCTGATTCCTTCAAGAAGGGATTCTTGAGGTATAATATGCCCGATGCATCCCCTCAGACCTCCATCAATGGTAAGCGTTACAAAGGTGCCACGTTTTTCCGAGAATTTGGGCGATACCTGGGAGTCAGCCAGGTCCTGATGCTCTGAACTGAAGAGCCTTTGATGGATGGTTTGTCTCGCGACTGAAAGAAGGCATCTGCCCTCCTCCTCTGTCAATTTGTCTTTTCCTACCATGTCTCTCTCCTTCCCCTTTTTTTCGTAGGGTGAGGTTTTTCTTGTCATTGCCCCAGACCCAGGTGTTCTGAACTCTTGGGCACCCAAGGCATGGATGGCTGTCCATGCGAGCAGGATTAGGATAAATGAGATGAAATAAAAAACGGAGGTGAAATACCGACGTGCTGTATGAGACGTCCTCTGCCTCATTTGTCTTTCTCTTTTTCGGGAGATTCTGGCTTTCTTTAACTTACATTTGGCGTGATGCTTTAGCCATTTGAAAAGCCCCTGGGCTAAGAGCTATTACGCCGCTGTTTCAAAAGGCCAGGTTTTTATCATTGGAGTAAATAATCCGGGGCCAAAGGACCTGGATTTGATTACACACCACAGGGGTGTGAAGTGAGGGTACGCCCTTTTTCGAGAGGCCATATCTTAAAAAAATTCCACCGGGCATCGCCGTGACCCAATATTTGAGGTTTTCGCCCCTGAGCTTCTGAGAGTCTGCAACTCACTCCTTAAACCTCAAATATTGGGTCACTTCCACCTCACTATATAGATATGGCCTTGAGAAATGGGGCGTGGCCTCACACAGCCACAACCCAGTTCCTCTACCAAGCCGTATATTGAATGGAAATTTCACAAGCAAAGCTTAAATAGACCCCGGCACAGCTGCAGGGTTTCGTAACTACTAAAATTATAGGAATTTGCGGCTCTAATGTAAAGGAGCTTGCCATTCAAGGCCATCTTCATTATATTGGCGAACCCAAGTTCCATCCTTTTTTGTGCAGACTGTGAAAGCTTAAACTTAAATAAGACGAGGATGATATGGAGAGCCTGAAGAAAAAGAAAGAGAGGGTAAAAATCATTTTTGACATCTTGGATCCTCTTTACACGCGTGAGAAAACCGCACTCAAATACATAAACCCTTTCCAACTCCTTGTAGCTACCATCCTTTCAGCCCAGTGCACGGATGAACGGGTAAATCAAGTGACCAAGACCCTGTTCAAGAAATATAAATCGCCTGATGACTACATAAAGGCACCCACTTCCGAACTGGAAGATGATATAAGGCCCACAGGCTTCTTCAAGAACAAGACCAAATCCATTAAGGGATGCGCTCAAGGAATCCTGGAGCTTTATGGGGGGAAGGTCCCTTCCACCATGGAAGAAATGATTAAGTTACCGGGGGTTGGACGTAAGACGGCCAACGTGGTCTTGGGTGCTGCCTTTGGCGTCCCCGGCGTGGTGGTGGATACCCATGTCAAACGTCTTGCCCAAAGATTAGGACTCACCCAGAACCACGATCCAGACAAGATTGAGAAAGATTTGGAAAAACTCCTCCCCGATAAGAGATGGCGGCGCTTTTCAGACATCCTGATCTACCACGGCAGGCAGATCTGTAAGGCCCGTAAACCGGCCCATGATAGTTGCCCCATCTTCAAATGGTGCCCCTCCAATTCCATCTAAATGACTCACCTGGAGTGAATGAGCGTCCCGAAATTTTCGGGACTTGAGGAGCGGCCCTTTGGGCCTCGAGGAGCTCCCGCCTTGGGGGGGATTGAGGCCAAAACTGTTTTCCAAACGAATGGATCAAAATCTAGGAGCCTCAAGCGAAGCGGTCCTAAAGCGCAGCGCTCCTCGAACGTAGTGCTCCTTTCGCCTGCGTCTCTGTGGTGAATTAAATTTGGAACTGGGCGACGAGGAAGGTGTGATCAGAAGGCTTTTGGCGAGTCCTTGGTTCAATGTCTATCCAGGCGCTCTCTGACTTTTCTGCCAAAGCCTCAGTGGCCAGGATATAGTCGATCCGCCAACCCATCTTCCGCTTGAATGCATTGGGAATCCTGTAATCCCAAAACGTGTAATGGCCTCCGCCCTGATGATGTTTCCGAAAAACATCCACGAGCCCCCAGGCCAAATATTCTCGAAAAATACTCTGTTCATCCGGATGAAAACCCACTTCCCCTCTGAGACCTTCTGGATCATAGACGTCAATAGGCTCAAGGGCCACGTTGAAATCCCCCATCATTAACAGGGGAATTCCCGGCTCATGGTTCCTCTTGATGTGGAGCAAAAGATCTGCTAACCAACGCAGTTTGTAATCGAATTTTTCCGTCCCCGGAGCAAAACCCTGGGGGACATAGACGTTTATTAATGGAATGTTTTGGATTCTACCACTGATGAAACGGGCCTCCTCTTTCTCACTTTCATAGAGCTTGAGGCGGATTTCCTCTAACGGCACCCTGCTGAGGATGGCGACCCCGTTATAAGACTTTTGCCCTCTAAATACGGGCTTATAGCCAATTTGCTTGAATGGATCGGCCGGAAAGTCTTTGTCCTGGACCTTTGTCTCTTGGAGGCACAGCACATCTGGTTTCTCCTTTTCTAACCAGTCGACAACGATTCCTAACCTGGCACGAATGGAGTTGGTATTAAAGGTCGCCAATTTCATGGTCAGAGATGGGTGCGCTTCGACCCGCCTGCCTCGCCTGCGCCCACCCGGCATTCGCCTGAGGCAAAGCCGATGGCGGACGGGCGAGAGCAATGGCGGGCAGGTCACACTTGGAATATCTCAGTAGTGGAGTAATGGAATGTTAGGTTATGAATCAGCTTTTGGCAATTCAGGGAAATTTCTACTCGTTTCTCTGGACCTCTCCCCCCTCGAGAACCAGAACCTAACTCTTGGATGTTCTTTGCTGATGGGGGAGAGGAGGTCTCCTAAAACGGGTCTATTTGACTTGGCTGCCCGGGGTGGTGCTCACGTCGGGGACGAGCAGATGCACGCCAGACTCATCTTCAGCGGCTAGGACCATGCCCTGGGACTCCACACCCATCAATTTGGCTGGCTCAAGATTCGCCACCAGCACCACCTGCTTTCCAGGCAGATCCTTTTCTGAATAATGGCCCACGATCCCAGCCACGACAGTTCTCTCCTCCCCTATGTCAACAATCAGCTTAATCAGTTTCTTGGAGTCTGGTATGGCCTCAGCCTCTTTGATGGTCCCGACCCGTAGATCAAGTCTCTGGAATTCTTGAAAAGATATGACCTCTTTCATTTTTTTGGCTTCCTTCTTCTCTTTTTTCTCTCCCACCTCAATTCGCGGAAACAGGTGAGGCACCTCAGTTATGATAACACCTGTCTTTTCTCTTCCCCATTCTCGGATATTTTTGAGATTGAGATCCCTGCCCCTTTTGGAGACACCCAGTAAGTGTTGAATCTTTTCTGAAGTCTCTGGCATAAAGGGCCAGAGCAGAGCTGATATGATTTTGAGTGATTCAAGGATATGGAACATGACCGTGCGGAGCCGTTCCCTGTCAGACTTGGCCAAGACCCAAGGTGCCATCGAATCGATATATTTGTTCACTTTTCCCACAAGTTCCCAGATGGCCATGAGGGCCTTATGAAATCCCAACTCTTGCATTAGGCTTTGATAGGTATTTATAAGTTCAATGGCATCTCTTTTCAGTCTTTCATCCTGCTCACCTGCTGATCCTGGCCTGGGAATCTTTTCCTTAAAGTATTTGCGAACCATAGTCAGACTTCTGCTAACCAGATTTCCCAGGTCATTGGCCAGATCTGCATTTATTCTTGCTACCAGAGCTTCTTCGCTGAACTCGGAGTCAAGGCCAAAAACCATGTCCCGCAGCAAGAAGTACCTGAAGGCGTCTAGACCATATATGTGGGCTAGGTCAAGGGGCTTTACCACATTCCCGAGGCTCTTGGACATCTTGCCCTCATTCACATTCCAGTATCCATGGACGTTGAGATGTTGATAGGGCTCAATGCCTGCCGATTTGAGCATACAAGGCCAGTAAATTCCGTGGGGTTTCAGGATGTCTTTGGCAATTATATGCTGAGCACTGGGCCAGAAATTCTTGAAGAGGTCGCCTTCAGGGTAATCGAGTGCTGAAACATAGTTTATGAGGGCGTCGAACCAGACGTAGGTGACGTAATCCTTATCAAAGGGGAGAGTAATCCCCCAGGTAAGTCTCGATTTGGGGCGTGAAATACAGAGATCATCCAGTGGTTCTTTCAAAAACGAAAGGATTTCATTTTTGTATCGCTCAGGCCTTATGAAATATGGATGCCGTTTTATATAGTCAATGAGCCAGTCCTGATATCTGCTCATGCGGAAAAAATAGTTGGCCTCTTTGATCACTTCCGGTTCTGTCTGGTGATCAGGACACTTGCCATCTACCAATTCTCGTCCTGTATAAAATCGTTCACATCCAAAACAATAGAGCCCCTCATAATCACTAAAGTATATGTCATCCCTCTCTTTAACCTTATTGAGAATCAGTTTTACGGTCTCTTGATGGCCAGGGTCAGTTGTCCGAATAAAGTAGTCGTTAGTGATATTCAATTTGGGCCACAGGGCCCTGAAAAGGTGGCTCATGGTATCCACGTATTCGCTCGTGGATTGCCCTGCTTTCTCAGCAGCGGCAACGATTTTGTCTCCATGTTCGTCAGTTCCTGTGAGAAAGTATGTGTCTGAGCCGGCAAGGATGTGAAACCTGTTAAGGACATCAGCCACTATCGTGGTATATGCATGCCCGATATGCGGTTCAGCATTCACATAGTATATGGGGGTGGTTATGTAGAATTGATCGGACAATGGTTTTAGGAATTACTCCTTAACGTTTAATTACTCTTTCTATTCATCTTTAATAATATCTTCATAGGGGACTTCCACTTCGTCACCAGAATCCAACATCACTGTCAAGGTCTCTCTCAATACATTCTGGCGAACCACCTTGCCCCTGCCACGGGAGGTATCCACACTTTTGCCCATCTTAGGGATATCTTTTGTCGCCTTTTCATAGTACTCCCGTTCATAAATCAGGCAGCACATCAGCCTCCCACACATTCCGGAAATTTTTGCAGGATTAAGGGAAAGATTCTGTTCCTTGGCCATCCTGATGGACACAGGCGCGAAATTATTCAAAAAGGATGAACAGCAGAGTTGGCGCCCACAGGAACCCAAACCACCAAACATCTTTGCCTGATGTCGAACGCCAATCTGCCTCATCTCCACCCGCGTTCGAAATTTCTGCACCAGATCCCGGACTAGTTCCCGAAAGTCCACCCTGCCGTCAGCAGTAAAGTAGACCATAATCTTGCTACCATCATAAAGGCGTTCAACCGAGACCAGGCACATGGGCAGGGATCTTTCCTCTATTCTCTCACAGCAAAAGGCGTAAACGTCTTTCTCCAATTGACATTTTTCTTGGAACTTGTCCTCATCTGCACGCGTTGCCAGACGGAACACCTTCTTCAGAGGCCTCTGGGGTAAATCCTTCCCGCGGACTCTTGGGTCAGTGCACACAACACCAAGGGCCAATCCCTGTTCTGTCTCGACCAACACCTTGTAACCCTTTTTCAGGACAAAGTGTCCGGAATCATATTCATGGATCTTTCCATATTCAGCAAACTTTATTCCAACAATCTTATTCATAGGGCGTCTCCGCCTCTCTTTCACCGATTGTTTTCTTGGCTGGCAAGCCTTCTCAAAGTCAGGATGGTATGCTCCATCATGATGTCCACATTGCGCATCTGCAACAGATCCCTCTGAGAACGATCCACCATGTGGAAACTCTCAATCAAGTTTTCTATCTTAAAATGTCTGGAAATATTTTTCAACTTCTGGGAGAAATCCACATTGATCAGAAAATCCGCTGGGCAGTGCAGTTTTGTAAGAAGCAAATCCCTGTACCATGATTTCCATATACTAAGCAAATCAAACAGATCCCACTCCCGCTTCCCCATTTCATCAGAGTCCGACGTCTTCCGTTTTCGCTTATATTCCAATGCCATTTCAAGGGCCTCTTCTGAGGAGAATCCTTGCAACTCAATGAGACGGGAAATAAGATACTCTCGATTCTTGATGAACTCGCCCTCAGACATGCGGATTGCCTTTCCCAGGCTCCCTTCAGAAATCTTGGCCAGCACATGTGCCCTATCCTTCTCCACGGACTGGGAATCCATGAGCCAATCCGCTATGGCACGTGCGGGTATGGGCCGGAAAAGGACTTTCTGACATCTGGAGACAATGGTGGGAAACAGCGCTAGGGGTTCTGTGACATTCAGAATGATAAGGTTGTTGGGCGGAGGTTCCTCCAGGGTCTTTAGAAGCGAATTAGCCGCCTCGTCGGTCATCACTTCGGCTTGGCGGACAACGCTTACACGATACCTCCCAGAAACTGGCTTAAAACTGAGGGTTCGGTTCAAGCCCCTAATTTGTTCTATCTTGATGTTTTGACCATCTGGTTCTATAAAAATTAGGTCCGGGAAATTCCCACTCCTCACCTGACGACACGTTTGACAGTGCCCGCAAGCTTCTTCGTTCACTTGCTCTTTACAGTTTATTGCCTGGGTGAAAGCCAGAGCCGTTGTCGTTTTTCCAACCCCTGAAATCCCTGCGAAAAGATAGGCATGGGGTATCTTCCCCCTCGCCATGACGCCTTTCAGGAAACTGATGGTTCGCTTCTGACCGATTATTTCTGAAAATGGCTTAAACACTGTCTGGTAGAGCATTTTTTCCGTACTATCTGAAAATGGAGGCTGATCCTTGAGATCTCTTTCATCGGTTACGTTGCAGGTGGGGTTCTATGTGCTGAAATATTTTCTTCTCCACCTCGTCTTTTGGAAGGGCGGCATCCACAATAACAAACCGGTCCTGGTTTTTCCGTGCCAAGTCCAGATATCCTTCCCTCACTGCCCTGTGAAAACCCATGGCTTCCCTCTCAAATCTGTCCTGCCCTTTCTGGGATTGAGCCTCATTCCGCTCTAGGGCCCTGTTAAGGCCCATATCAACGGGACAATCCAAAAGAAAGGTGATGTCAGGCTGAATCCCCTGTGTGACCTGTGCATTTAGGGTCCGTATGAGGTTCATATCTTGTCCACGGGCGATTCCCTGATAGACCACAGTAGCGTCAAAAAAGCGGTCACATATGACCCATTTCCCTTGAGTCAGCGCCGGCTTAATCACCTCTGCCACATGCTGAGCCCTGTCGGCAGCGTATAGGATGAGTTCAGTAAGTGGTGAAAGATTCTTGTTCCGGGAGTCCAAAAGGATCTTTCGGATATCTTTCCCTATTCTGGTTCCTCCCGGTTCGAGGGTAGTGATTAGAGAAATCTCAAGTCCTTTTAACCTTTTTGCGAAACGCTTCATTTGGGTTGTCTTGCCACAACCCTCTATGCCCTCAAAAGTGATGAACAATGTCCGCCCCTTATTCTTTATGAACTCCGTCCATAAGTGGGTTCATACTTTACCCGCCATTTTGATTTCTATTTTACAAATCTATATATATTAGGCCTAATTTGACCTATAAACGCCTATTTTTGCAACTCACCCTAAATAACATCTCTCATCAATATGGGATTCCAAAAATGCCGCAATGCCCCTGTTCCTGAGTAACTGCTTGATTTCTCCGTACAACCTGCCAATCGTATATGACAAAAAGGTCCAGAAAAGTGAGTATAGAAAAAAAGGTGAGGATAATCAAGAAACCTCTTCCCGGCTATCAAAGCCTAGTGATGGAATAACATTGTAAGAATTGAGGACCTGCATTGACAAAGGTGAAAAGATGACTATTTTGATATTCCTCAATTTGGGTTTATGCCCCCTCTAGAAAGGAGGGATTCTGATGAAAATGAGTGAAAAAAAGAGCGGGAAAAAAGCCAAAAAAAGAGCAAATAGGGGTGTGACCAAAAAGGTCCAAAGTTTAAAGAGCGGACAAGAGCCAAGGGCCAAAAAGACAAGATCCGACCCTCGGGCCATATTTATGCAAAATATCCTAGACAAGAGGAAAGAACTGGAAGAGACGTTAGAACGACTGATAGACAACCAGAAAGAATATGATCTTCAGTTTCGCGGAGGGGACCTCATTGATGAACTTGATCAGGCTCAGCGTGAGATCTCAGCCAGCAGTTACTATCCCATTATTGAGCGCAAAATCAAAGAGTTAAGAAGGATTGATGTGCTCATCAAAAGGATGTCAAAACGGGAGAAATTTGGACTCTGTGAAGAATGCGGAAAACAGATCCCTAAAAAGCGTTTGTTGATCGTCCCAGAAGCCACCCTTTGCGTCTCTTGCCAGAGGGAGTTGGAGAAAGCGCATCTGTGGGGAAGCATTGAAGCCAGGTCCTCTGTTGATTATGGAGAAAGACAAGAATCCGAATGGAACTCTGATGGTTTTGATGAAAAGGCCCATCGGACACTGAAGACGCAGATGAATACCTTTTCGATAAATGATATCCGAGGGACAGAAGCGGATAATGATTTAGAAAGCAGTATGAAGGTTCATTAGACGCCACTGTCTGTTGCGCAATGGTCATACCCTTTTGTCTCCTTGTGCCGCCTCATTTTGTCTTTTCAGACCGCCTGTCTCACCTTTGATCATGCCGAGCTCCACGCCCTTACAGAGGGAAAGAGGGATCTGTCCGTGTGGGGAATAAACTTCGCTGCGCTGAAAAGATTCATGAACTCCTGATTTACATTGAGTTCTACGTAGGTCACCCGATCCCGTATTTTGTATATCTCCTCCCTGGCCTTACCCGACAAAAGCGCGAGGCTAGCTCCGGTCAGGGAGGTATTGCCCAGGGGTTTGAAAGTCTCCAGAGCGAGATCGGGAATCATGCCTATGGTAATGGCGGACTTTGGATCTATGGTGAAACCGAATGTACCCGCAATATAAAAACGGCTGATATCTAGTACGGAGACATTTATCATACGGGTGACTGTGGTCAGGATGGTGTACATGGCGGCCTTGGAGCGTATTAATGCATCAATGTCAGGCTGACTCAGGGTCAACGCATTTCCTGTGCCCGAATCTTTAGAAAAAACCAAAACGAAATGATTTACCCCATCCACCTGCTTTAGGCGCTTTCCACACTTGCTCTTCACATACTTGCCCCGTAAATCAATCATTCCCAACAAAAAAAGCTGGGCCACCAGATCGATCAATCCTGAGCCGCATATGCCAACCGGTGGTTTGTTTTCAATGGTCCTTATCCTAAATTCACCTGTCTCAGGATCAGCAATCACCTTGTCTACCACGCCAGGCCCAGCCATCATACCCATGCGTGCCACCCCACCCTCCAGCGCGGGTCCAGCTGCCCCTGCACAGCCCATAAGCCACTCACGGTTACCCAAGACCACTTCCGCATTGGTTCCCACGTCCACCAATATGGAAATTTCATCTTGATGCGTCATACCCGAGGCCAGGATCCCTGCGATCAAATCCCCCCCAAAATAGCTGCCCACGTTGGGGATAACCAAAACCGGAGCTTCGGGGTTAATCACAATGCCCAGCTCAGTCGACTTTATCAGCTCCGGTCTGTTTATAGCGGGGATATAGGGCTCCCGGCATATCCAGAAAGGATCCAGGCCGAGGAACAGATGGGTCATGGCCGTATTTCCTGATACGCACATGCCCACCAGTGAGATCGTTTTGATGCTATTTTCTTGGGTCAGGTGGAAAATTTTCTCATTGAGCCTTTCTATGAGGAGTTTCTGTAGTTTTTCCAGTCCTCCTTTCTCTGATGCAAAATGGATTCGAGCCAAAATATCCTGGCCGAATTCCACCTGCGGGTTGAGAAAAGAGGTCTCATCTTTGATCTCACCAGTGATGAGATCCAAGAGTTGAATTACGACTGTTGAGGTGCCTAAATCCACAGCCAGGCCATAGATGGGATCCTCCTGCCCTGAAGGGACGAGCTCCACCAAATGCCAGAAATATGTGCCCTTGTAAAGAACCGCCTGGGTCTCATACCCATATTCCCTCAGCCTTGCGGGAATCCTTTTGGTAAGCCCAAAATCTACGCTCACCTCGCCCCCATCCAATACTTTTCTAAGCCCCCCCACCAATCGGTCCACATCCCCTCTGTTGTCTTTTAGGCTGGGAGCCGTCATCTCAGGGGAGACCTTAACTATCCACCTATCCTTCTCCATATGCTTTATGCCTGCTTTCTCTTTTTCTCGGTCGCCATGTTCCTCCCCGCTTTCCAGCATCTACTGACACATCAAGATGCCAGGCCACTATACCCCGTAAACGCCCCCCTTAACCCGGAGAGGGCGTCTTAAATACAATTGACAGTTACACCCTAAAGAAAGATAATTTTTATTTCCGCATATTTCCTCTCAAGGAGCAAAGAAATTGAGCATCCGTCCCATCATAGGTATCACCATGGGCGATCCTTCTGGGATCGGTCCTGAAATTATTATAAAAGCGCTGTCAGATTCAAGTATTTATGAACTCTGTCAGCCAGTCGTATTGGGTGATGCGAGTGCCCTGTCAGTGGATATTGAGGGGCTTGGACCACTGCCCATAAACGACATTTTGAGGCCCTCCGAAGCGAAAAGTGAATCAAAAGCGATAGATCTTATGGCCATCTCTCACCTGAAGAAGGAATCCCTCATACCAGGGAATCCGACGGTTGAAGGTGGAAAAGCAATGGTGGAATACATCTTCAGAGCCGTAGAAATGGCGCAAGATGGGGAATTAGGGGCCATCGTCACCTGCCCAATTAACAAGGCCCTGATGCAGGAGGCCGGTCACTTTTTTGAAGGGCATACCCAGTTAATAGCCCACCTTACAAAAACTGAAGACTACGTCATGATGCTGGCGGGGGAGAGGTTGCGCGTGGCCCTAGTCACCATACACTGTGCGCTGAGCGAGGTCTCCAGCTGCCTGGATGATGACATAATTTATAAGACTATAACAATCACTTCACAGGCCCTCCAGCTGGATTTTGGACTTCTAACGCCGCGACTCGCTGTGGCAGCCCTTAATCCCCACGCTGGTGAGTCTGGCCTCTTCGGGTCAGAAGAAGATGAAATCATTAGGCCCGCTATAGAGAGAGCCAGCGCTGAAGGCTGCCAAGTGGAGGGCCCTGTCCCCGCAGATACCCTGTTTCACCGGGCAGCAGCCGGGCAATTTGACGCAGTCGTCGCCATGTATCATGATCAGGGTTTGATCCCTTTGAAACTTCTTCATTTCTCAGATGCGGTCAACGTCACGCTGGGGCTCCCCATCATTCGAACCTCGGTGGACCATGGAACGGCGTATGACATAGCCGGGACTGGCGTTGCAGATGCCTCCAGCCTCAAGGCAGCTATCCGAATGGCTATCAAAATGGCCGAAAACAGGGCAAAAGGAAAGGGATTGTCCAGTTGAGTGGTTAAGTTGTTTAGTGGTTGAGTGGTCAATGAGGTGGGATATGCTTTACAAAACGGCTCAACTACTTAACCACTCAACTACTCAACCAGAGTACAATGATAAATGAATTAATAAAGGTAAGGGGTGCCAAAGTACACAACCTCAAAAATATCTCTTTGGACATCCCTCGAAATCAACTTGTCGTCATTACCGGCCTTTCTGGTTCCGGCAAATCCTCCCTTGCCTTTGATACCATCTATGCGGAAGGTCAAAGACGATACGTGGAATCTCTCTCTGCATATGCCCGCCAATTTTTGGAGCAAATGGACAAGCCGGATGTGGATACGATAGAGGGGCTTTCGCCGGCCATTTCCATTGAACAACGAACCACAAGCAAGAACCCCCGATCCACTGTCGGCACTGTAACGGAAATATATGACTATCTAAGGGTTCTGTTTGCCCGAATCGGTCACCCACACTGTCCTGAGTGCGGTCTGCAAATCAGTTCGCAGACCACACAGCAGATTGTTGATCAGATTCTGGACATGAGGGAAGGCATCAAGGTGCAGATCTTGGCCCCCCTCGTCGAAGGCAGAAAAGGTGCGCACACCCACCTACTCCACCGCCTCCGAAAAGACGGGTTCACCCGGGTCAGAATTGACGGGCAGATAAAATTGCTGGACGAGGATATTGTCTTAGACAAAAACAAAAAACACCACATAAGTGTGGTCGTGGACCGTCTCATCATAGACAAAAGTATAAAAAGACGTCTCACGGATTCCATGGAGCTTACCCTCAATCTGTCTGGGGGACAGGCCATTCTGGATCTCATTGACTCGGGGGAGATTTTCTTCAGCCAAAAAGCGGCCTGTACCCAGTGCGGAATCAGCATTCCAGAGCTAACGCCGCAGATGTTTTCTTTTAACAACCCTCAGGGGGCGTGCTCGGAATGTGGTGGCCTTGGCACAAAGAGGTATTTTGACCCAGATCTGATTATCCCTGACCAGAATCTCTCTTTGAGGGAAGGCGCCGTTGTTCCATGGGCAAACCGTCAATCCGTGTATTTTACTCAAATGCTCGATTCCCTGTGCCAACATTACCAGATAGATATTTACACGCCATTGAAAGACCTCCCCAAAAAGGTGCGGGAAGCGCTCCTGCATGGTTCAGGAGATGAAGAAATCAAGTTTTATTATGAAAAAGACGACCGTCGATACTACCATACCAGGCCCTTTGAAGGCATTATACCCAATCTGGATAGGCGTTATCACGAAACAGACTCCTATCACATTCGGGAAGAGATAGAGAGATACATGAGCATTAGACCGTGCCCGGTATGCGGGGGAGCACGGTTGAAGCCCATCAGCCTGGCCGTAAAGGTGGGCAACCAGTCCATCCATGATATCACTGCTCTCCCTATCGAAAGGGCCTATGAATTTTTTCAGCACCTAAGTCTTGAACGCAAGGAGAGGGATATTGCCAAGAGAGTCCTCAAAGAGATCAAAGAACGGCTCGGTTTCCTAAAAAGTGTGGGTGTTGACTATCTCACCCTGAACCGATCTTCTGCCACCCTTGCGGGCGGAGAAGACCAGAGGATCAGGCTGGCCACCCAGATCAGCTCTGGTCTTGCAGGGGTACTCTATGTCCTGGACGAACCCACCATTGGCTTACATCAGAGGGACAACCTCCTCCTTTTGAAAAACCTGAGACATCTTAAGAACCTGGGGAATACGGTACTCGTTGTGGAGCATGACCCGGAAACGATTCTTTCTGCAGACCATGTGGTGGACATGGGACCGGGAGCCGGGTTGAAGGGTGGTGAGGTGGTCTTCCAGGGGACCCCCGCTCAATTGATGGAGAATGAGCGTTCTTTGACAGGCCAGTATCTTTCGGGAAAACGTTCCATCCCTACCCCTCACTTTAGGGGAAAGGGCAACGGGAAAAGCCTGCTCATCGAAGGGGCTCAACAAAATAACCTGAAAGACCTCCGGGTTGAGATACCCCTTGGAACTTTCACGTGTGTGACCGGGGTCTCAGGTTCTGGAAAGAGCAGTCTGATAAACGAGATCCTTTTTCCTTTCTTGGCTCAAAGGCTCTATCGCTCAAAGGCAAACGTTGGAAAAGTGAGGTCCATTGAAGGAATTCACCATATTGATAAAGTCATAAACATTGATCAAAGTCCCATAGGTCGGACGCCACGCTCCAATCCCGCCACCTACACTGGGGTCTTCACCCACATGCGGGAGCTCTTCTCAATGCTCCCTGACTCGAAAATGAGGGGATACAAACCAGGCAGGTTTAGCTTCAATGTGAAAGGGGGAAGGTGTGAGGCCTGCAATGGGGATGGTATTATCAAGATAGAGATGCACTTTTTGCCCGACGTTTATGTGACCTGTGAGGCATGCAAGGGGTTGCGCTTCAATCGAGACACCTTAGAAATCAAATATAGAGGGAGCCACATCGCCAATGTCTTGGACATGACCGTCAACCAGGCGTACACCTTTTTCGAAAACATACCCAATATCAAAAACAAACTAAAGACCCTGGTTGATGTGGGGCTTGGTTACATTAAACTCGGTCAATCCGCCACGACCCTTTCGGGCGGTGAAGCGCAGAGGGTGAAACTCTCAAGGGAATTGAGTAAAAGGGGCACAGGGAGAACACTCTATTTGCTCGATGAACCCACCACCGGGCTGCATTTTGCAGATATCCAGAAACTCCTCGAGGTGCTAAATTATTTGGTCAGTCTCAATAACACTGTTGTAGTCATCGAGCACAATCTGGATGTGATCAAGACAGCAGACCATATCATCGATCTTGGACCGGAAGGAGGTGAAAAGGGGGGTTATCTTGTGGGGGCGGGAACGCCAGAAAAGATTGCTGAGATCAAGACATCCTACACCGGCCAGTTCCTGCAAAAAATCCTCCCCCAATCCTCTTGATTCCTTAGGGGGACCTGAAATCTATCAAGCTCTCATCAAATTGAATTCCGAGAACATAGCAACCCTCGGCTGCCTCGCCTGGTTTCTTGCTCTTGTGTCTGACCGTCCCATCTACTTTAACCACGGTTTGTGAAGCATAGAGCGTGATATCTTCCAGCCTGTCCCCTTCTTGCACGGCTTCAAAGAGCTCAGAGTCCTTTTCGCTTACAAGTATTCCAACACCTTGATTTGAATAGTCAAGCACAGCAAGTTCATATTTCTTCTTTTTTTGGGCTCCCTCCTTTGGCTTGAGCACGACGCTGATGAACTCCGGTATCTCATCTCTGTTTCTATCGCGTCTCCGCCTCTCAGGAAGCTCGATGGACTCTGGGAAGCTGACGACCAGCTCGCTGTCGGGCTCATCGATGCGAGGACCAAGATACTCGGCTTTAAACCTACAAGATGAATTGCTGAGCAGGAATTTCAGAAGCAGTTGAGACCCTGGTTTGATGGAGGTATTCCCATCCTCCGGGGTTAGCCTTCCAATGACTATGTGGGGCCTATTGCCATATTTGGAATGAACCCCACCGCAGTTGGCCTTTATGATCATGGAGGTATAGGGAGTCACCAGGCCCTGGATCTGGGCTGTGATTTCCTGCCCTTCAGTGATTAGGAACTCTATCGTTTCCTTTATCGTCTGTGTGTCCCTTGCAGTGTACAGTGTCATGGGAACCTCACTTTGTGTGGCCCATTGAGAAAGACTCATTGTTTTCTTTGCAAACCCCTTGCCATACTATTTCAGCAGAAATAATTACGAGATTTCAGCCAGTTAAACCACATCGAGGCAAAGCCCAATTTGTCTATTGACAAAAATTGTCAGGGCTGAACAAATTTCAGCATAGGTTTTTATGAGCCAGGTTTCCAATTGCCTCTAAGGATTAGAGCACAATTTCAAGGACTTAATGTGGATTGGGTCCGATCGCGCAGTGAGTTTTGAAGGGGCAACACAGATAACTCTGAAAGTTATTTCACTTTGCTTAGATGATACGCCAAGTCATCAAGCTTCACACTGAAGTCCACATTTTCCAGAAGGCAACCCTCCGGCTGCCTCAGTTGAACAGGGGAAAAATTGACAATGGCCTTTATGCCAGCCTCTAAGAGAGTATCTGCCACACCTTGGGCCTGTGAGGGCTGTGTGGCTATGACCCCCACCTCAATGCCCAATTCTTGCGTCAGGGGCTTTAGCTTTTCAATGGACTGGATGGTCAGCCCGCATGGCAACTCTTTTCCAATTTTCTGAGGGTCTGCATCAAATGCGGCCACAAATTTGTAACCCCTCTTCTCAAAATTGGCATTTTCTACGAGCGCCATCCCAAGATTTCCTATACCCACGATGCCCATTCTCCATTCACGGTCTGAAACCAGGATCTTTCTGATCTCCTTCAAGAGATCCGGCACACCATACCCTATGCCACGAACGCCGAACTCACCAAAATAGGAGAGATCTTTCCTTACCTGAGCCGGATTCACATTGCAGAGTTCGGCCAGCCTCTCCGAGGAGACCAACTGCTCACCATTCTCCATTAGCCTCTCCAGCGGCCTAGAGTACAACGCAATACGCTCAATGGTGGCATCAGGTATTTTTGATTCCTTGAACATGAATACCCTCTAATGCAAAGCCCTTCTCTATTCTACAATATTTCAAAGCTTTTGTGAATTTTTGCACATGTCAAAAGAGAAAAAAGAGGGCCCGCTGGGCTCAGGCCCTCTCTTCTAAAGACCTTTAGCCTCCAATTAATTTTACAACATCCTCCAATGATGGGAGTTTGAAGACCATGATAAAGCAAATCAGCAGGGCGTAGATACAGAGGGACTCAATAAGGGCGAGACCAATGATCATAGTGGTCATGATCTTACCACCCGCCTCGGGGTTTCTGGCTGTCCCTTGGAGCGCTCCATTAATGGCATGACCCATACCGAGGCCTGTCCCAAAAGCGGCTACCCCAATACCGAAACCGCAGGCAATGGCAATCGCAAAATAGATCCAAACGGCAGAAGATTTGCCTGCCCCCTCATCGGCTAGGGCCACTGAGGCCATTCCAAAAATCAGGACCACTGCTAAAATGCTTGTAACAAATTTCTTCGACATATCAACCTCCTTCTCTCTTTATTTGCCTTCTTCCAAAAAATTTGTCAAATACGATATACGTTTCAGCCCATCAATCCATCACTCCCATACTCCATGACTCCAACACTCTGCTCAGGGCGCAGTCCTGAGCTCTTAGTGTGCCTCTTCCATGGCACCAGCGAAATACACAATGGAGAGGAGCATGAACACAACGGCCTGTATAAAGCTTACCAGAATCCCCAAGAATAGGATCGGTAGAGGCGCCAGATAAAGACCAGCAAGGGCGAAAAGGATGCCGAGAATCTTCTCCTTACCAAAGATGTTGCCAAAAAGTCGGACGCTCAATGACATAACGCGCGCAAGGTGCCCAATCCCTTCAATGACAAACATCAAAGGGGCCAGCACCCAGACA
>Ga0209536_100004058_pt1 | contig 23269 bp, 19 predicted proteins | sample DeeMarSeWOR28_12_FD_187461 | JGI IMG/M metagenome (GOLD analysis project Ga0209536, IMG submission 187461) | Marine sediment microbial communities from White Oak River estuary, North Carolina - WOR-2-8_12 (SPAdes) (version 2) | ecosystem: Environmental > Aquatic > Marine > Intertidal zone >... | reverse complement strand
TTGCTGCTCGTTCCAGGCGGCCGGCTCCTGAGCGAGGATAGCCTCGCTCAATGCCGTGCTGTCTACCGGTCCGAGATCGCGAAGGCGATCACCTATGTCCATGCCTTACCAGTCGAAGTTCTTGCGGAAATTGATGCCGAAGGTTCTTGGCGGCAACACCGTGGCTCGGGCCTGGGTGTAACGTTCACTGAAGAAGACCGTCGCATATTCATCGAACAGGTTGTCGACGAACAGCGCCGCGCTCCAGCCCGCGGCATCGAGCCCAAACCGCAGATTCACTATGTTGAACGAAGGGGTGACGCGCACGTCTGCCTGGTTGACGCTGGACTGGAAGCCGGCGAGCGAATTGACGGTATCGCCATTGTAGGCCCAGGTGGCGAGCAGGAACGGCTGCGCGTTCCAGAGCGTCGAATCGAAATCGTAACGACCGGTCACGCTGTATTTCCACTTCGGCATCAGCGGCAGGCGGGTTCCGCTCACCGCCTTGCGCTCCCCTTCGGTGCCCTCGAACAGCACTGCTTCCTCGGACAGGGAGGCATCGTTGTAACCCAGGCTGCCGCTGAGCGTCAGGTTCTGCGTCACAGCCCAGTGCGCTTCCGCCTCGATGCCGTCGATCTCCGCCTGCGGGAAGTTGACGATGCCGAGCGCGAAAAAGCCGGGTTGCGGGTCTTCGGTCTCGATCTGGATGTCGTCCCACACCATATGATAAAAGGTCGCATTGAGTGTCACGCGGCCGTCGAACAGCGTGTTCTTGGTGCCGATCTCGTAATTCGTCAGGTTGTCCGATTCGTAGCTGCCATACTCCGTACCGGGGGCGAAAATCGTGCCGCGGCGCCCACCGTTGCCGCCGCCGCCACGAAAGCCCTCCGAATAGGTCGCGTAGAGCATCTTGTCCGGGGCCCAGAACCAGGTCGCATTCAGCTTGGGCACGAATCCGGACTCGGACGATTCGGCGCGGAAATCGGTGAAACACAGGTCATAGCCTTCCTGTGGAATACCGTCCTCCTGCCAGGCGAGGCGGTCCTCGTCCGTGCCACAATTGGAGTCGACGCCGTCCACCGGGTCCATCAGCGCGCCCTGCACCAGGGTGCGCTTGGTGTCAATCTCGTACCAGCGGCCACCGGCTGTGATGGAAAAATTCTCGGTTATATTGAACTGGACCTCGCCGAAGACAGCTGTCGATTTGAGTTCGTCTTCGTAAATACCGGTCCACCAATTGTCCGAAGGTTTGCTGAAGGTACCGAAGTAGTAGTAGTGCAGGTAGCTCAGGTAGCTGAAAGCCCCGGTGCAACCGGGTGCGGCCGCGTAGTAGACGGTGCAATTGTCGCCCTGTCCGGTTACCTGCGACTTGAAGGGCGTTCTGGGTTCTTCGTTCTTGTTGTAAAACGCGCCGACCAGCGCCGACCAGCGGCTCGACATTTCCTCCGTCGTAGCCAGGCGCACTTCGAGGGTCTTGCGTTTGACCTTGTACGGGTCGTAAATACGCCCGGTCGGGTCACCGCCCCAGTCGTACAGGGTGAGATAGGGATTGTAATACGCGCGGTAGTAATCCGCGCGTTCCTGGAAGCTCTGGAGGTAGGTGGTGCCATCCAGGGTCGCCAGCGTATCGCGGTCGAAATAAGACCCGGTCGCGGTCAGCACGGCCCAGCCCAGGTCGCCTTCCGCGGTCAGGGCAATCTGACTCCATTCGTCGCTCCAGGTTTCAGGGTTGAAGCGAAGCTGCTCCCACTTTCCCAGGTTTCGTCCTTCCCAGTAGAGCTCATTGATGTCGGCGTCGCCGAGGCCGTCCTGCTCGGTCTTCTGGTAGATACCCTGCAGGTCGATGGTCCAGGTCTCGCTGGGCTGCCAGCGCAACGCCGCGCGCGCCCCGTATACGTCCGATCCGTTGACGTCCGAATCGACGCGGTGTGCGTTGTCGAACGTACCGCGTGGGCTGTCGCCGAGCACGTTGTCCACGTAGCCCGCGTCGTGTGCGGAAAATCCGACCAGGCGGAACGCGGCATTTTCGCCCAGCCCCATGTTCATCATTGCGCTGACGTCGTAACCCGTTTCGCCGTGCTGCACCGAAGCTCCAGTGAGATCCACCCAAGCGCTGTTCTCACCAACCGCCGGCTTGTTGGTGATGATGCGCAGGGTGCCGCACTGCGAGGCGTCACCAAACGTCGTGCCCTGGGGCCCGGCCAGCGCTTCCACGCGCTCGATGTCCACCAGCCGCGGATCCGGGTTGAGCCCGGCTGCCGTGATTGGCTGCTCGTCGAGGTAGACGCCGGTAGTCGCGCTGCCACCGAAGGAGAAGCCCGAGATTGCACAGCCACGCATGATCACATTGGCGTTGCCTGGTTCGTAACGGCCAACGCTCAGGCTGGGAATCTGGCCGAAATAGTCGTCCAGTTTCTTGAAGCCCTGCTCGCGGATGGCTTCGTCGGTGAACGCGGTGATCGACAGTGGGACGTCCTGCAGGTGAAGTTCGCCACGCTTGGTAGCGGTGACGATGACTTCCTCCAGCGCGACCGTTTCTTCCACCGCGTCCTGGGCCTGAGCATGGGCCAATGGTACGCCGGCGCAAAGCGCTGAGATGGCCGCGCTGAGTGACTTACGCGGAACGGAATGCAGCGGATCGAAGTGCTGTGACATGCTGGTTGTCCTCTTGGCGCCGTTTACTTCCGAAACGTAAAGTTCCTCGTATAATGCCACATCTCCCCCGACACTTTCCAAGTGAATTTTTTGAGCATTATCGCGGCAACCAGCGTCAATCGCGGCAGTCAGCCCGGCGAAAGCCATGGGGGTATTTACCTCGTGGATCTTGCCGGGCGAGGTGGCGCGCATGTGCTGAGCTGGACGCGGCCCATCATCGACTGGAGCGGTCATGGCGGTGGCCGGGGACTGCGTGGGTTGGCTGTGCTCGACCAGGAGGTATTTGTCGCCGGTGCGGATGAACTGTTCCGCTTCAGCGCCGACTTCGAGCTCGTCAATGCCCATTCCTCGCCATACCTCGGGCAGGCTCAGGCCGTGGCCTGTTTCGAAGGCCGTGTTTATGTCGTTTCAGCCGCGTACGACGCAGTGTTGGCATTCGATCCGGATTCCGGTCAATTTGACTGGGGGTTGCAGATTGCGGATGACGACGGCGGTCTGCGCGGCACGCCGTTCGATCCGCGAACTGCGCTGGGGCCATCGCCGATCAACCGCCTGGGGCTCAACAGCCTGCACTGCGATCCGCGCGGTCTGTTCATCAGCGGCTCACGTTGCCACGGCCTGCTGCACTTCGACGGCAAGCGCATCGTGCGGCTGGTTACCCTGCCGGTGGGTGTGCATGACGCGAGGCCATGGCGCGATGGCGTTCTATTCAACGATACCGAGACCGAGGTAGTCCGTTTCCTGACGCCCCAATCGAATCGTGTGTTCGAGGTGGCCCGTTACCCCGAGGAGGCCCTGGAGCCAGGCAGCTTCGAAGATGCCGCGGTCGCTCGCCAGGCATTCGCCCGCGGGTTGTGCGTGCTGGGTGAAGGCCTGTTCGCTTCCGGCTCGTCGCCGCTGACGATCACTCTGCATGATCTGGACGCTATGAAGACGACGCTGCGCGTCAACCTGTCCACCGATGTGCGGCAGGCAATCCATACGTTGGCGCCCTGGCCATTCGGGTTCGATCGAGGGTTTTAAGCGGCAGCTCACGGCTGGCACGACCCCGAAATCGGTCGCGGCCGTCCTCCTAGCGGTTGATTGACTCGTAGCAGGCGTAACGAGGCAAGACTGGCTCCAGCACCTCGATCAACTCGCCGAGGTAACGCTCGTAACGTCTCCATCTGTGGATCGATTGCGTGTAGATTGGCTGCCTGACCTGCTCGGAGCTGGCCGTGCGCACCGGCCGATCGGTCTCCCAGAAGCGCGCACAGCTCTCTTCGAAGGGCAACTCGCAATAATCCAGCAGTCGGCGCACCTGATTGTCGAAGTCGGTCACCATGTCTTCGTACTGCACGGTCAGCACGCGGCCGGGTAATACGTCGTGCCAGTAGTCCATCATGCGCTGGTATTGCAGGAAGTACTCACCAATATCGGTGAGGTCATAAGTGAAGCTCTGGCCGCGGGCGAACAGCTGGCGGTAGCAACTCAAACACGAGTCCAATGGGTAGCGACGGGCATCGATAATCTTGGCATTGGGCAGGATCAGCTGCAGGAAGCCGACGGCGGGGAAGTTGTTGGGCATCTTGTCTATGAAACGCGGCCGGCCCTCCGTGCGGTGGATGCGCGCCAGGTCCAGGTAGTTCTGACCCAGCCTGCGCAGATTTTCTGAGCCCAGGTCGCGCATGGCCTGCGGATAGCCCAGGCCGTCAGCCCGATTGTTGCTGATCGAGTTGCTCACCACGCTGACATAGGGCAGTTCCGCGGTACCCTCGACCTGGCTATGGCTGGCGAGGATCTGCTCCAGCAGCGTCGAGCCGGAGCGAGGTAACCCGATGATGAAGATGGGTTCGTTCGAGGAGTGCCCGAGTCCCTGGCGCGATTCCAGCAACTCCCGGTCGAAAACGTGGGTGATGGCGTCGTTCTGCACCTCGGTCCGCACCGGGTCATAGCTTTCTGCCATGCGTTGGGTGGAGTTGCCCTGTTCGTAGTAGCCCCAGGCGCGCTCGAAGTCGCCGCGGTCCTCCCAGGCTTTTGCCATTGCAAAAAGAAAGTTGACCCGGGACTGGTTGTCCAGATCCTCAGGACGGTTATCCTGACTATCTTCCGCCGACAACCGGGCCTCGATCTGCTCGATGTCCGCGTCGCTCAGCCTGTAGGTTTTGAGATTGGCCAGGCTCCAGTAAATTTCGCCGTTAGCGGGCTTGAGGCGGATGCATTCCCGGTACGCCTCGATCGCTTCCTTCTGCTGCCCGATGGTCTTCAGCGTATGACCCAGCCCGAGCCAGGCGCCGGCATGCTGCGGGCGCAGCTGCAGCACTTTCCGGTACGCTGCAATTGAGTCTTCGGTGCGCGCGGCCGGCGCCAGCACCGAGGCCAGCAGGTAGTGGCCCTGGTGATTGTCCGGATCCAGCTCGATGGCATTTTCGAATTCGGTGATCGCTTCTTCCAGACGGTGCTGATCCTTTAAGAGACGGCCCAGGTCCAGCCGTGCCTCGATGAAGTCAGGCGCTAGCGAGACCGCGCGGCGCAGCAGCTTCTCGGCCTCGCGCATCCGCCCGGCCTCGCAAGAGCAAGCGGCCAGCAGGCGCAGTGCATTGACGTTCTGCGGTTCCCCTCGCAGGATTTCGCGGGTTAGCCGCTCCGCCTCGGCCCAGCGCCCCGACTGCTGGAGCTCGGCGGCATGTGCCAGCGCCTTGCGCCTGGGGTTGAGCTCGAAGGAGCGCTCGAAGGCCTCGTCGGCCTCGTGGCCGCAGCCCAGGGCCGCTCGCGCCTTGCCGAGATTGAACCAGGCGCTGTCTTCTTTGGGTTCCAGGCGAATGGCGTTCTCCAGAACCTCGAGTGCTTCCTCGTGACGATGGCTATCGACCAGCAACTGGCCCAGGTCCGACCAGGGCTTGGCGAAATTGGGTGCCATACGCATTGTGTGCCTCAGCCAGCGCTCGGCGTCCTCGATCTTGCCCGCTTTGAACAGGGTCGCACCGAGCAGGGCTGTCATGTTGACGTCCCGGTCGTTGCGTTCGACCGCTGCGCGACAAATGGCCTCGGCCCGATCGATGTTTCCGGCATTGATCAGCTCGATGGCTTCGAACAGGGTGCTCTTGGTGGCGAAGCGGCGGTTCATGGTCTGTCCAAGACCCGGCGGCAGCGTTGCCAGGCCTCGGCGACGCCGAGTTCGTGGGTGGATTTCAGCAGCGGCAGGATATCCGCCTCGTTCTTGCGCCACTTTTCCGGATCGGGGGCTGTGTGCGTGTAGCGTGACAGCGGCAACTCGCCGCCTAGCCGCTGCCTCAGCCGCTGGTCCATCTCGAGCCCGGCGAAGTTGCATATCCGGCCAATCGTTTCCTCGGTCCGTTTGGTTACATCGTCATAGTCACAGGCTATCCAGCGATCCGGCGGCAGTTTTTGCAGGTCATCCAGGATGATGCGGTTGGCGCTGGCCCATTGGAACCCGCAGATCTCCGCCAACGGCCGACCGCTCAACTTCTGCCAGCCCGGCGGCAACAACAGGGACCACGGCGGGCCGCGCCAGCCGCGCAGGCGCGGGTAGGTGACCCAGCGGCCAGACTTCCATGCTTCCATCATGCTGCTGATATTGGGGCGCGGATCGCGAAAAAGGAAGACGTAGAAGGAACCGGGAAATACTTTTTCCAGAAAGGGCTGGCGCAACGCATTCTTGGGTGTCTTCTCGAGGAAGCGCAGGCGCGGAAGGTGCTGATTGTGAAAAAATTCGCGGCCGTCGCGATCACGCAGAAACCGCGCGAAACGCTGGCGCAGGGCTTGCACGATGCGTTCATTCGCATGCGTGGCGTCGAGTCGGTTCGAATCGACAAATCCGCCCATGGGGCTGAGGCGCCGCAGTCCCTCGATGAACTGGTGACTCTCGCCGCCGACGGTCCACAGATCGGGCGCTTCGGCCAGAGTTTCGAATAGCAGCGTGCTGCCCGAACGGGGCGCGGCCAACACGATGACGGGCCGGTCGAACAGCCTGGCGAAATCCGGCGGCATTCAACGAGTCGGCAGGGCCATCACACCGAAAGGCCCGCGCGCCGGAACGGCAATTCCCGAATGCGCACACCCGTAGCCGCGAAGATCGCGTTGGCGATGGCCGGGGTCGCCGGTGCGAACGGCGGTTCACCGAGACCGCTGGGCCGATGGTCACTCTGGATGAAATGACATTCGACTTCCGGCGCCTGGTTGATGCGCAACAGGCCGTACTGGTCGAAATTGCCCTGCTGCGCCGCACCATCGGCGAAGGTGATTTCCAGTTGCGCGGTGGAGAGCGCATCGACCACGCAGCCCTCGACCTGGTTGCGGGCCCCGCTCAGGTTGATGACCGGCCCGATGTCGATGCCCGACCAGACCTTTTCGACGTGCACCGCATTGCCCTTTGCAACCACCTCCGCCACGTGCGAGACGAAACCGCCGTGATCGAAGTGAAAAGCCATGCCGAGACCGCGGTTGGCGGAAAGCTTTCTGCCCCAGCCGGCTCTTTCGGCCGCTACCCGCAGCGTGCCGCTGGTCCGCGCCAGGTCCAGCGGCGGTTCGCCGAACGATCGCGACAGCAGGTCCAGCCGAAATTCCAGCTGATCGCGTCCGGCGGCCAGCGCCACCTCGTCGAAGAAGCTCTGGTAGGCCCAGCAATAAGCCGAGTGTCCGGGTGAGCGCCACGGCCCCGTGGGCAGCTGCGTCTCGATCAACGACTGGCGCAGCCTGAAGTTCGGCACCAGGCCAGCCGGGTAGTGATCCGGGGACAGGCCCGCCCCCGAGACCGGCTGACCGCCGCGGCCGAAGCTGATGAAATGGTGGTCGAAGGCGTTCATGCGCCCGTCGCCGTCGATCCCGGCCCGGAAGTGATGCCAGGCGGCAGGTCGGTAGAAATCGTGGCGCATGTCGTCTTCGCGGGTCCACTGCAACTGGACGGGCCGGCGCACTTCGCGGGCGATCCAGGCGGCCTCGACCATGAAGTCGTTGACCAGGCGGCGGCCAAATCCGCCACCGATACGGACCAGGTTGACGTCGATACGATCTTCCGGAATGCCCAGCGTCTCGGCTATCAGCTGGCGGCCGCCTCTCGGATTCTGCGACGGCGCCCACAATTCGAGTTTGCCCGATTCATGGAACAGCGCCGTGCAGTTCTGCGGCTCCAGGTTGGCATGCGAGACGAAGGGGTAGTAGTAACTCGCCTCCACGATCTTTGCCGCCGACCCGAGCGCCTTCTCGACATCGCCGTCCGCCCGCAGAGTCTCGCCGGCCTGTTCCCGCAAGCCGGCGGCCTGGCGTTCATACTCCGCTGAGGAATCGGCATGGCTGGTCGCCCAGTCGACCTTCAACTGCCGACGGGCCGCATTGGCCTCCCACCAGCTGGTCGCGACGATGGCCACACCCGGCATCAGGCCCGCCAGGTTGTCGGTGCCTTCGACGACGAAAGCGTGGGTGACGCCCGGCAGAGAACGAATCTGCTCGACGTTGGCGCTGCGTACCTTGCCGCCGTAGGCAGGGCACTTCTCGAATACCGCGTAAAGCATTCCTTCCAGCCGCGTATCGCAGCCGAACAGCGGCTGGCCGGTCAGGATCTTCGGGTTGTCGACTCCGGGCACAAAGCGCCCCAGCAGTCTGAATTCCTCGGGCCGGCTCTTGAGCTCGAGGCTGGCCACTTCGGGCACGGGCAGCGTTGCGGCCGTTCCGCGCAGCGCGGCATAAGCGGCGCTGCGTCCGCTTGCTGCATGGATCACGCTGCCGTTCTCCGTCGAGCACTCGGCCGGCTGCACGCCCCAGTGGACCGCGGCCGCGGCGATCAATAACTGGCGTGCGGCGGTGCCGGCAATACGCAAGTCGTCCCAGCCGTCCGGGGTGCCGCGGCTGCCGCCCACGACCTGGCGCCCGTAGCGGTCATCCAGCGGTGCCTGCTCAACCCTGACCTGCCGCCAATCGACGTCGAGACATTCGGCAACGACCATCGGAAAGGCCGTTTTTACGCCTTGGCCTGCTTCCGGGTTCTTGCTGATGATGGTGACCCGGTTGTCGGCCTCGATCCGGAGGTAGAGATTGGGTGCCCAGGCCTCTCCCGCCTGCTCTGCGCCAGAGGCGGCTTTCGCATGGCCGACGCCGATCAGCAGGGCGCCGGAGGCCAGCAGGGAGGTTTGCAGAAAGGTACGGCGATCCATCAGGCTGCCGGTGTTCTGTCGGCTGTCGCTGGCATGACGTGTCACGACTGACCTCCCTGCTCGGCCAGGTAGTCGGCGGCGCGCTTGATGGCCTTGCGGATACGCGGGTAGGTGCCGCAGCGGCAAAGGATACCCGCCATGGCATTGTCGATGTCGCTGTCGGTGGGTTGTGGGGTGCGCGCAAGCAACGCCGTTGCCGCCAGCACCTGCCCTGCCTGGCAGTAACCGCACTGCGGCACGTCTTCGTCGTTCCAGGCGCGCTGGACCGGGTGGCTACCGTCCGGCGACAGGCCTTCAATGGTGGTGATTTCCTTGTCCCGGAGAGCAGCTGCCTTGATGTTGCATGCTTGCACGGGGCTGCCGTTGACCAGCACTGTGCATGAACCACACAGGCCAATGCCGCAGCCGTACTTGGTGCCCACCAGGTTGAGCTTGTCCCTCAGGGCCCAAAGCAGTGGCATGTCATCGGGGACGTCGAGTGATCGGTTAACACCGTTGATCTTGAGACTGATTTCCGCCATTCCACGCGCCTCCTTCCCGGTTCGTCCGTCAAAAATAGTCAGGCTCCGGACCGAAGTCCAGTAGCTGAAACGAGTGGATTGACCTGGATGCCCGGAGGTCAGTCGGTGTCGACTTCCAGCTGTCCGCTGAGTCGTCGCCAGATGTGCGACCAGCTCATTCCGATAGCGAGCAGGGTCCCGAGCGCAAACAGCGCCAGCCAGGCGATGCTGCTGGTGGAGTCCGGATGCAGCACGCCGACGTCGACCAGCAGCCAGATGCCAGTGCCAAGCAGGGCCGCCCCGATGATGCTGCCCAGGGCGCCGAGACTGCGTTCCGTCGCGATGATGAAGATGGTCCAGCCGGCGATCAGGATGACGCCGATGAAATAGTGCAGGGCGTCGAGCCCCTCGCCGCTGAAGGCCGTCTTCACCCAGTGGAAATACGATTTACCCGATGGGTTGTAGGTAACGAATACGAGTACGAGGGCAAGCGCCCAACGCCACAGGAAATCAACGAATCCAAAGGACCTGTGGGGTTTCTTGATGGCTCTTTCGTTCATGCGCGAAGGTTCCGGTAAGGATCGGGGACACCATTCTGGCACAAAAGCCGGGCGACGAAAAAACCCGGGCGCTTTGCAGCGCCCGGGACGGGTTGCTATGCACTACGCGGCTTTTACGTCGATGTGCGTGACTTTCTTGCGGGCCGCCTCCGTCTTCGGGAGTTCGATGTACAGAACGCCCTTCGCGAAGGAGGCATCGATGGCTTTCTCGTCGACCTCGGCGGGGATCGGCAGGGTGCGCCGGAAGGCGCCGAAGGACCGTTCCTTGCGGTAGAAGTCCTTGCCTTTCTCCTCATCCTCGCGCTTCTTCTCGCCGCGAATGGTCAACATGCCGTTCGACAGGGTGATGTCCACGTCCTCCTGGTCCATGCCGGGCAGTTCAACCTGGATGTGGAAGGCTTTTTCATCTTCCGTCTCATCGACGCGCGGCATGACCGCGCTGTGTTCCAGGGGTTCTCCCAGCATCGAATGCCATGGCGAGGTCATCATGGAGTGACGTCCGCTGCCTTTCCAGAAATCTTCGAACAGACGATCCATGTCTTTATGAAGGGTATCCATCTCCCTCAGGAAAGATTCGAACGGACGGTCTTCATCATCCCAACGCCGAAGGCCACCCCAACGCCAGGGGACCATTTCCTTCAGTGTCATGGGTTTCCTCCCAACCATATGGTTCGTGAAATCAGAACAATATGCGGGTGGGCAGGACGCCCGGTGAATTCGGTTGCCCGGGGATGGGCATGCGCGACCGGACGATCTTGTCCACCGCAAAGAATTAGACAATTGCCCTGCGCCAAGTTCCCGAATAAATTCGGTCCTACTCGATCGGACCGTCCGGGGAGTAAATCACGTAGATCTTAGTGTAGCCTTCGGTGTCCCATACACCGGTCCACTCCGCCGGAATGACGACCGAGTCACCGGCTCTGATCTCTGTGACGGTGCCGTCGCTGGAGGTCAGGGTCACGCCACCCTCCAGGAAATGCATGTATTCATGCACGCCGTAGGGCTCGGTGATCTCGGCGCGTACCTTGCCCGAGCGGTACATGCCCGCGTCAAACAACCCGCTTTCCGTGCGAAATACCTCGACGTCGTGCGTGGTGTTGCCATCGTGGGTGCTGACCACGGGGTCGTAATCCTCGAAAATGGCGCCGGCGATCTGCGCCTTGCTCATCTTGACCGGGTGAACGACGTCTGCCGCCTGTATGGGTCCGGCAAACAGTGAGAGCGCCAGGCAGGCGCCGACTATGACAGGGACAAGGGGCATTGACTTTGCTGAGCTGAAACGCATGGCTGACCTCGTTTGTTCGGGAAATTGTCGGGACGATCATATCCCGAAACGTCGGGGACCCTGCAAATTTGGAATTTTTGTCTATGATTAGAAGTGGGCCATTAAGAGCCCGGTAAAAAGCCCATAACAACGGAGAGTCAGAATGAAGAGACGCGAATTTTGCCGCACCACCCTGGCCGCCAGTTTCGCGGCCGCCTATCCATTCCTGTCTGGCTGCGGAAAGGAGACGCCGGTTGCCGCAACGGCCAGGCAGGCGGAATCCGGAATCGCCGCAGTGTCGCTGGATGGCGCGTCCATCGAACTTGAACGCGCAGCCGTTCGTGAACTGGGCCAGGCCTGTACCGGCGAGATTCTGCTCGCCGGCAATCCGGGCTACGACAGCGCGCGCAAAGTCTGGAATGGCATGCACGACAAGCACCCGGCCCTGATCGCCCGCTGTGTCAACGACTCCGATGTCCAGAATGCAGTCGTCTTCGCCCGTGAGCGCAACCTGCTGGTCGCGGTTCGCGGCGGCGGCCACAGCTGGCCCGGCAAGTCGGTTTGCGAAGGCGGCATGATGATCGACCTGGCACTGATGCACGACGCGGTGGTCGACCCCTCAGCCCAACATGCGTCGGTGCAGGGCGGGGCCTTGCTCGGCCATCTCGATACCGCATCCCTGCCGCACGGCCTGGTCACGACGACCGGTGTCGTATCACACACGGGTGTTGGCGGCTTCACGCTCGGCGGTGGCTTCGGCCGGCTCAACCGCAAGTACGGCCTGGCCGTCGACAACCTGCTCGCTGCCGACATCGTTACCGCGGACGGACAAGTGCGCACGGTCAGCGCCGAGCAGGATCCCGATCTGTTCTGGGCCATCCGCGGTGGCGGCGGAAATTTTGGTGTGGTGACCCGCTTCCAGTACCAGTTGTATCCGTTCGACCGCAATGTGCTTTCCGGCATGATCGTGTGGCCCGTGGAGCAGGCCCGCGAGGTGCTGACGTTCTACAGCGACTGGTATTCGGGCCTATCCGATGACTTGTACGTTGGGCCGGTCATGGTAACCATGCCGGACGGCACGTCGGTCGTCGGTTTCGAAGTCGTTTACGCCGGCGATCCGGTGCTCGGCGAAAAAGAACTCGAACCGATGCGCCGCATCGGCCAGCCGCTCGACGACGGCATCAAGCTCCAGGATTACACGGTGATGCAGACCAAGGAGGATGCCGCGTTTGCCCACGGGGTCCGCTCCTACATCAAGAACGGCATGGTGAGGGAGATTACGCCGGGGCTGATCGATGCGATGATCGAATCCTTCGTGCCGGATCCGCGACTGGCCATGTTCACGCATACCTCAGGGGGTGCCGTGACCCGGGTCGACGATTTGACCACGGCCTTCCCACACCGTAATGCCGAGACCATGGTGATGGTCGGGGGCGGCTGGATGGACCCGGCGCAGGACGAGGAGGCCATCGGGCTTGCGCGCAATTGGTTCGCGCAACTCGCACCGTTCACCGGAGGTTTCTACGACAACATCGATTTCGACGCCAAGGATCCTGCGGGCGAAAACTACGGCCCGGCCTACTCGCGCCTGGCCGAAATCAAAGGCCGCTACGATCCGGGCAACATGTTCCGCCTGAATCGGAATGTAAAACCTGCCGCGTGATCGAACGCTGACGGCCAGTGGTCTGTGCGCCCTGACCCCTGCGCTCTGCGTGCTGGGGTCGGGGCGTGCTATCTGTTGCAGCACATGCCATGATAGGTTCGAACCGAGTGTCTTGAGGGGGTTTATTCTTATCCGATGACCATTCCCATCTGGATCGCATTTCTTGTCTTCATCGTGACCATGGTCGCGCTGGACCTCGGCGTATTTCACCGCAAGGACAAGGTCATCACCATACGCAGCGCGCTGGCCTGGAGCGCCTTCTGGATAGCCCTGGCGCTGCTCTTCAACCTGCTGATATACCTTCTGTACGAGAACAACTACGCCTGGGCGAGCCTGGCCACCGAGCAGCTCGATGGCCGACATGCCGCCGCCCAGTACCTGATGGCTTACGTGCTGGAAAAGTCCCTGTCGCTCGACAACATCTTCGTCATCGCCATGGTTTTTTCCTATTTCCGCGTCCCGCTGGCGATGCAGCACCGCGTGCTGTTCTGGGGCATCCTCGGCGCGGTCGTGCTGCGCGGAGTGATGATCGGTTTGGGCGTGGCCCTGATCAACCGCTTCGATTGGGTGACCTACGTGTTCGGCGCCTTTCTCCTGTACTCGGCGGTGCGCATGCTGATGCTGCGCCACGAGAATATCGAGCCGGGCGACAATCCGCTGGTCCGGCTGGCCAAGCGCTGGGTACCCATGACGCATGAGTTCCACGGGCACCAGTTCCTGGTGAAAGTGGACGGCAAGCTGGTGGCTACGCCGCTGTTGCTGGCGCTGCTGCTGGTCGAGAGCAGCGACGTGATGTTCGCGGTGGACTCGATTCCGGCCGTGTTCGCGGTCACACGCGACCCCTTTATCATCTTCACGTCGAATGTGTTCGCCATCCTGGGGCTACGCTCGCTGTATTTCGTGCTGGCAACCTACATGGAGAAATTCCGTTACCTGAAACACGCGCTGGTATTCGTGCTGGCCTATGTGGGTGTGAAGATGATAATCAGCAACCACTATCACATACCCGACGGCGCCTCGATGGCCATCATCATCGGTATCCTGCTGGTGGGTGTCGTGGCGTCGATGTACGGGGGCAGCAAAGACCCGGTTCCGCTGCGCTCACCGCTGGAGTGAGCGCCCGCCAAAGGCTGCTGGATTGAATGTGCTGCCGGATTTGATAGCCTGTAGCGCATGACGTCCAAAATCAGAAAATCCGTATTATTCGTCTGCATGGGCAATATCTGCCGCTCACCTGCTGCCGAAGGCGTGTTCCGCAAGCTGGTCGTGGACGCCGGGCGCGATCACGAGTTCCAAATCGACTCAGCCGGCACCCACGGCTACCACATCGGGCACCCGCCCGACAGCCGCATGCTGGCGGCGGCACGAGCGCGAGGTTACCTGCTGGACAGTCAAGCCCGGCGCCTCGAGCCGGCCGACTTCGATCGCTTCGGCCTGATCGTAGCGATGGATGACGATAACTTCGATAACATCCGCGCGTTGCACCCCGGCGCCGGAGCCGAGGTCGTGCGCATGTGCGATTTTCGCGATCAGCGCAGTGAAACCGAGGTGCCCGATCCCTACTACGGCGGCGCGGCGGGCTTCGAGCAGGTGCTGGATATCCTCGAGGACGCCTGCGCGAATCTGCTGCGGCAAGTCTGAGCCGCAGCGCGGCCATCATGCTACGGGACTATCCCCCGATCCTGGATGAACTGGGCCGCGGCGCGCCCATCGCGCTGAAGGGCCTGGGCGGCGGTTGCATCGCGGACGCCGCGGTCGCTGAATTTGCTGACGGCTCGAGGGTGTTCGTCAAGCGTGTGGCCGGTGCTCCCGGCATGTTTGAAAGCGAGGCCGCGGGGCTACGGGCGCTGGCGGCAAGCGGTGCGATCCGTGTACCGCAGGTACTGGCGGTGTCGGGTGACGCCCTGGTGCTGGAAATGATTCAGGCCGGCCCTCGCCGACCTGACTTTTTCGAAGACTTCGGGCGGCGCTTCGCGGCCCTGCACCGGCACCGCGGCAAGACCTGCGGTTTCGCACACGACAATTTCATTGGCGCGACACCGCAGCCCAATGAGCCCCTTGACGGGTCGTGGGAGAGCGCCGGCGAAGACGACGGTTCCGGTTGGCCTGCGTTCTTTCTCGAACGCCGGCTGCGCTTCCAGGTCCGCCTCGCCGCCGAGCGGGGCGGTGAAGAACTGGCCCGCCTGCTGGACCGGGCGGAGTATCGAATCGTGGACTTGCTCGGCAGCGCGCTCGAGCCCCCGGTGATCCTCCACGGCGACCTGTGGGGCGGTAATTACATTGTGGATGAAGCCGGCGAGGCCTGCCTGATCGATCCGGCCGTCTACTACGGCCACCGCGAGGCGGATCTCGCCATGACCCGACTGTTCGGCGGCTTCGACCGCAGCTTTTATGCCGCCTACGCGGAAGCGGCGCCGCTGGCGGCTGGGCACTCGGAACGCCTGCCGACTTACCAGCTCTACCATGTTCTGAATCACTTCAACTTGTTCGGCGGCGGGTATTATGATCAGAGTCAGCGCATTCTCAAGCGCTACGCCGCCGGCTGAAGCTGCCCACCCCGGAGTCAGAAATGTCCAGAGCAGACCCTGTCCCCCGCAACAAGGAAGACGATTACTCACCGGAACAAGCCACGCAGCGCCGGGAGTTCGTGGCGTCGAAAACCGGCGCCAGGCTGGATGCCGTCGGCAGTTACACCATCGATCCGCAGGTGACCCGCGGCAACATCGAGAACTTCATCGGCGCCGTGCAGATGCCGCTGGGGCTGGCCGGGCCGCTGCGCATCGTCGGCGAGCACGCGCAGGGAGATTTCTACGTGCCGCTGGCCACGACGGAGGGCACGCTGGTGGCCAGTTACAGCCGCGGCATGCGGGTGATCAGCGAATGCGGCGGGGTCAAAGCCACGGTGGTCAAGCACTCGATGCAGCGGGCGCCGGTGTTCCTGTTTAGCGATGCCCTGCAGGCGCGCGAGTTCGGGGAGTGGCTGGTCAGCGAGTTCGACGCCATCAAGGCGGCCGCGGAAGCCACCACCAGCAGCGGCAGGCTGGTCGAGATCGAGCAGTACCCGATCGCCAACATGCTGTATACCCGCTTCTGCTACACCACCGGGGATGCCGCTGGCCAGAACATGACCGGCAAGGCGACCCATGTTGCCTGCGAGTGGATCAAGGCGAACCATCCGCTGCAGCCGCGCTATATCCTTTCCGGAGCGATCGACACCGACAAGAAGCACTCGGCCATGAACATGATCCAGACGCGCGGCAAGCGGGTCATAGCCGAATTCGTGCTCAAACGCGACATCGCGCGCGAACGGCTGCGGATCGATACGGCGGATCTGTACCGTTACCGGCAGATCGCCGCGGTCGGCGCGCTGCAGGCCGGTTCCGCCTACAGCGGCGCGCACTCGGCCAACGGCATCGCCGCGCTGTTCATCGCCACCGGCCAGGACGAAGCCAACGTGGCTGAATCGCACGCCGGCATCACCTACGGCCAGTTGCTGGACAATGGCGACTACTACTGGTCGGTCACGCTGCCTGCCGTGATCTGCGCGACTCATGGCGGGGGCACCGGCCTGCCGACCCAGCGCGAGTGCCTTGAAATACTGAACTGTTATGGCGCGGGCAAGGCCGACAGGTTTGCCGAGATCGTGGCCGCCGTCGTTCTCGCCGGCGACGTATCGCTGACCTCGGCCGTGCTGGCCGGAGACTGGGTCACCAGCCACGAAGCACTGGGCCGTAACCGCTGAGGAAAATGGTCATGAATACCGAAATGATCCGCACCGGCAAGGAATACATCGAAAGCCTGCGCGGCCGTGAGTTGGAAGTCTGGCTGTTCGGCGAGCGTGTCGAGGAACCCGTCGACCACCCGATGATCCGGCCGTCGGTCAACGCGGTCGCCGCTACCTACGACCTGGCCGAGGCCAATCCCTACCTGGCTACGGCGGTGTCCCCGTTCACCGGCGAGCGCATCAACCGCTTCCTGCACATCGCCGACAGCCGCGAGGACGTGGTGATGCAGAACAAGATGCAACGCCGGCTGGGGCAGTTGACCGGCACCTGTTTCCAGCGCTGTGTCGGCATGGATGCGTTCAATTCGCTGCATTCCGTCACCTTCGAAATCGACGAGGCTCACGGCACGCCCTACCACCAGCGTTTTGTCGCTTTCGTCACCTTTGCGCAGTCTCGTGGTTACGTGATCGGTGGCGCGATGACGGATGTGAAGGGTGATCGTGGCAAACCGCCGCACGCCCAGGCCGATCCCGACTTGTTTGTCCATGTCACCCGGCGCAGCGAGGACGGCGTCTGGATCAGTGGCGCCAAGGCGCATCAGACTGGCTGCATCAATTCGCACTGGCTGATCGTGATGCCGACCCTCAGACTCGGCGAGGCGGACAGGGACTACGCCATCGTCGGCGCGCTGCCGGTTGATGCAGAGGGCATCACCTACGTCTATGGGCGCCAGTCCTGTGATACGCGCAGCATGGAAGAGGGCGACGTCGACGTGGGTAATGCCCGCTTTGGCGGCCAGGAAGCCATGGTGATCTTCAAGGATGTGTTCATCCCGAACGAGTACATCTTCATGGACGGAGAATACGACTTCGCCGCCATGCTGGTCGAGCGCTTCACCTGCTACCACCGGCGCAGCTATGTCTGTAAGTCGGGTGTCGGCGATGTCCTGATTGGCGCCGCCGCGGCGATCGCCGATTACAACGGGGTGGAAAAGGCTTCCCACATCCGTGACAAGCTGGTGGAGATGACCCACCAGAACGAGACCATCTACAGCACCGGCATCGCCTCCTCGTACCAGTCGCAGCGCATGAAGTCCGGTGTCTGGCAGTGCGATGACATGATCGCCAACGTCTGCAAGCACCACGTGACGAAGATGCCTTACGAACTGGCGCGCCTGGCGCAGGACCTCGCGGGGGGGCTGGTGGTGACACTGCCATCGCAGCAGGACCTGGACCACGACGAACTGGGTCCACTGCTCGAGAAATACCTGCAGGGTCGTGAGGGGGTACCGACCGAAGCGCGGGTGCGGATACTGCGGTTGATCGAGAACATGACCCTGGGGCGCAACGCGGTCGGCTACCTGACCGAGTCCATGCATGGCGCCGGCTCACCGCAGGCGCAGCGCGTGCAGATCGCCCGCCAGGCCCAGCTGGAGTTCAAGAAACAACTGGCCCGCGCGCTGGCCGGTATCCCGGTTGAGGACGCGGACCTGTCCGGGGAGGATTTGGCAGACTACATGGCCCGCGTATTCCAGCCGGAGTAGTGCGGTTGCCCCGGCCCCAGTCTCGAATCGCCATGAGATATTTACGTCTCTACTTCGCTTGTCTCTTGCTGGCACTGGCCGTGGCCAGTTCGATACATGCGGCCCCAACGGCTCGTCCAGTTGCGGCGCCGAAAACCGTTCTGTTCGTCGGGAACAGCTTTACTTTTTACAACAACAGTCTGCATACGCACCTGCGGCAGCTGCTTATTGCTGCCGATCCAGAGCTGGTCTTTCCAGACAGCCTGAAGTCCATGACCATCTCCGGTGCGCGGCTGGCGGATCATGAAGGCGGCTTAAAACAGATGCTGGAAAGCTACGATTGGGATGTCGTCGTGCTGCAGGGTCACAGCCTGGAAGCCGTTGACCCCGATCAGTCCGAGGCCTTCCGGTCCTCCGTTGAGCGCTTCGCGCAACTCATTCGCGACGATGGCGCCAGGCCCATGTTGTTCATGACCTGGGCTTACTCGGGTCAGCCGGGCATGACGGCCGATCTCGACCATGCCTACCGATCGATCGGTGACGAGGCCGGTGTGCTCGTGGTTCCCGTCGGCCTGGCGTTTGCCCGCGCAGGCGAGGAGATCGAGGGTATTGAGCTGCGCACGGCCGATGGTAAACACCCCACGCTGGAAGGCACCTACCTGGCCGCCTGCGTGTTTTACGGGGCCTTGTATGCGCTGTCGCCGCTGCCGCTGGCCTACGACGCGGGTCTGGACCCCGCGCTGGCGAGGCATCTGCGCCGTGTTGCCTGGCAGACCCTCGAGAGTTATTACGGTAGCAACCAGCGATGAAGGGCGGGGCGGCGCTGCTGGCCTGCGTGGGGATAGTCATGCTGTCCAGCCTGCTGGCCTCGCGGATCCAGTCCGCGGCGGGCAGGATACAGGTCGAGTACATCAAGATCCCGACCCACAACGGGCAGTGGGTGGTCGGCGATCTGTTCAGGCCGCGCACCGCGACTGCTGAAAGCCCGGCTCCCCTGGTGGTCGTCGTGCCCGGCTTCCAGCGTTCCAAGGAAGCGCTCTCGAACATCGCGATCGAGCTGGCGCGCCGCGGCATCGTTGCGATCTCGATCGACCCTTATGCACAGGGCGGTTCCAGCGCATCATTGAGCCGCATCGCCGCAACCACCGAAGGCTATGGCATGTTCGGCCTGGTCGACTACGCGGCCGAAAGTTCTAATCTGAACTATATCGATCGGACCCGCATCGGGGCCACCGGGCATTCCGCCGGCGGCAATGCGGCGATACGGGGCGCGGACCATTTCGGCAGGGAGGCACTGGCAAGCGGCAGGCCGAGCAAGCTGCACTCGGTGTATGTGTCTGGCTACGTGCTGACGCTCACCGACGAGGTATTGGCCTCGGTGCGTTCGAATGTCGGCATGAGCTACGCCCTCTACGACGAGGGCGCTTACCGCAACGAGTTGCGGAATGGTGACATGCGGCGGGCGCCAGAGGCGCTGCGGCTGGTGAATTCCGCAGGTGATGCGGCGGCGGGTTTTGTCGAGGAAGTAGAACTTGGGCGCTATTACGGGGATGCGGCGAAGCGAACCTTGCGGGTAGTGCACAACGAACGCGTGATGCATCCGTTCCAGCCGTACATGATCGAAGCCACTGCCAACCAGATCGAATACTTCGAACGGGTGTTCGGGCTGGAGAGCGGCCTGTCCAGCCGTGACCAGGTCTGGTACTGGAAGGAATTGCTGGGCGTCATCGCCTTGATCGCGTCCCTGGTGGCGCTGCTGCCGCTGGCCCTTATCCTGCTGCGAATCCCGGCCTTCCAGCCGTTGGTGCATGCTCTGCCCCCAGCCCTGCCGCGGCCCGAGGGCGCGGGAAAATGGCTGTTCTGGGGGCTGTTCGTGCTCGCGGCGCTGATTGCCTGCTTTTCCTACATCCCGATGGCCGAACTCTCACAGCAACTCTTCGTCAAGGCATCCAGTCGCGAGCTGACCTGGTTCTTTCCGCAACGCATGAACAACGCAGTAATGCTGTGGGCTGTACTCAACGGCTTGCTGGGTTATTTGCTGTTCTGGCTCAGTTACCGATTCTTCGGTAAAAAGAAGGGCATTCAGCCCGCGATGTGGGGTTTGGAAACCACGCCCCGGGAACTGCTGCGCACAGCCTCACTCGCTTTGACGCTGTTTGCCTGTTACTTCCTGCTGCTGTTCGCCGCATACTGGATCTTCCACGTCGACTACCGCTTCCTGTTCATGGGTGTGCGCGTGTTTCAGCCTTCGCTGCTGGTGCTGCTGGCGATGTACGTGCCGTTCTTCTTCGTGTTTTTCCTGTCGAACTCCCTGCGCATCAACGGCGCCATGCGCTTCGAGGGCCAGGCCGAGTGGAAAAGCATGCTGCTGGGCGGCTTTGCCAACTCCCTCGGCTTACTGCTGATCGTCGTGATCCAGTACCTCACGTTCGCCCTCAGCGGGACCGTGTACTGGACCGATGGCTGGCTTTACGTCAACCTGCTGTTCGCAGTGGTACCGATGATGTTCGTGCTGCCGTATTTCAACCGTTACTTTTTCAGAATGACGGGCCGAATCTACCTGGGCCCAATGGTCACCTGCCTGGTTTTTGTCATGATCCTGATTTCCAACACGGTTATTTACCTGCCGCTCTAGGCACGCACGCGGGGCAAGAGCCTATAATGACCGTTATGATCAAGCCCTGTCGGGTCCACCGACGGAGGCCACCCAAGACTAAAGGAACCCCTGATGAACAATACCCGCGTATTACTTGCCTCGCGACCGGTTGGAATGCCGACCCGGGACAACTGGACCATCGAGACAGTGCCGGCCGAGAAGCCGGCCGAAGGTGAATTTCTGGCCGAGGTGCTCTACATTTCCCTGGATCCCGCCATGCGGGGCTGGGTCAAGGACGCCAAGTCCTACCTCCCGCCGGTTGGGATTGGCGAAGTCATGCGTGCCGGTGGTGTCGCAAGGGTAATCGAATCGCGCAACCCGGCGTTTGCAGTCGGCGATCACCTAGTCGGCACGACCGGTGTGCAGTCGCACTGGCTGTCCAACGGCAAGGGCGCGCGCAAGGTTGATCCCGCTGCCGCGCCGCTGCCGAAATACCTCGGTGTGCTCGGCATGCCGGGCATGACCGCCTACTTCGGTATCCTCGATGTCGGTGCCATCCAGGAAGGCGAGACCGTGCTGGTCTCAGGCGCGGCTGGGGCGGTCGGCTCGCTGGTCGGCCAGATTGCGAAATTGAAGGGCTGCCGGGTGGTCGGCATCGCCGGTGGCAAGGAGAAGTGCGACTACCTGATCGGCGAACTGGGTTTCGATGCGGCCATCGACTACAAGTCTGAGTCCCTGTACCCGGCCATCAAGGCGGCCTGCCCCAAGGGTATCGACGTGTATTTCGACAACGTCGGCGGTGAGACCCTGGACGCCGCGCTGGCTATGCTGCGCTTCAAAGGCCGCGTGGCGCTGTGCGGCGCGATTTCCCAGTACAACAGCACCGAGCCGGTCAGAGGTCCGCAAAACTACCTCTCGCTGTTGATTAACCGCGGCCGCATGGAAGGCTTCATCGTATTCGACTTTGAAAAGGATTTCCCACGCTTCGCTCGTGACATGAGCCAGTGGCTGGCCGAGGGCAAACTGCAATCACGCGAACACATCGTAAAGGGCATCGAGACCTTTCCCGATACCTTGTTGATGCTGTTCGACGGGCGCAACCAGGGCAAGCTGGTCATCGAGGTCTGAGCCGGGCCAGCCCCGGCTACCCGCTGGGCCTGGGAGCCCGTCGATTTTGAAACCGATGCCATCGTCGGCATCTTCCTGCAGCCCTCTGGTGGAGTAGAACCTGAGGTTGACGCTGGCTTTTGCGACCGCACCCAGGTATCGCACGTGGTCGTCTTTCCAGACTCCCGAATGGGCTCCGCCATACAGGTATGTGCCGTTGTCCGTCCTGGCGGCAAAACCCATGCTGATGCTGGGCGGGCCATGGTGCTCATGTACCGTGGCGTCCAATTCTTTGGGTGGGTGAAAATAGGTCACCGCGGCACCCAGCCCGAAGCCCACCGCCGGCTCCGTGATGATGATGGGTATCGGGAAAAACCCGACAGCGCCGGACAGGTAGTCACTCGCGTCCAGCATTTCGTCCTCGGGATCGATCAGGTTGCTCTCGAACCATTCCGACAGGCTCCCAAACCAGCCTGCATGAGCCGTTGTGACGCTCGAGAGCAGACAGATGAGCAAGCCGGCAAACAGTATTGGGTGCTGTGACTTCTTCATATTGTTGCTTACGCAGCAAGTCCTGGTCACGGAGGTTACCCGCTGTTGCCGCTCGGCTCCAAGTCTAGAGCATTTGGCCGCACACTTCGGACCTTTCGCTGCACATTTCCGATATCGGCCCAACGGGATCGCATTGGCCGGGGATTTCGGGGAAAATAGCGCTTCATCTTCCCGCTGCGTGCGCAACCAGGGCTAGCCAATGAAAGTCAACAGCATGCGTCTCCTGGATCGCTGGGTCGGGTCGGTCATCTCGGCCGTGCTGACGGTGCTGCGGAAGGTCACGGACCTGTTTCGCCGCATGCCGGAGGACCCACCCCGACGCATTCTGATCGTCAAGCTGGTCGAACAGGGCGCGACCGTTATTGCCGAGCCCGCCTTGCGGCGGGCGGTCGAGATGGTCGGCCGCGAAAATGTTTTCATGGCCGTGTTCGAGGAGAATCGTTTCATCCTCGATGTACTGGACGTGATGCCGCGGGAGAACGTGATAACCATTCGCAGTGACGGGCTGGTCACCGTCTTCGTCGATACGCTGCGTGCGATCTGGCGCATGCGCAGGGAGGGCATCGATGCGGCCGTGGACTTCGAATTCTTTTCTCGCTATTCGGGGGCGCTGACCTATCTCAGCGGCGCCCGGCGCCGCGTCGGGTTGCATTCCTTTGCCGGCGAGGCGGGTTACCGCGGCGACCTGATGACGCACCGGTTGGGCTATAACGTTACGCTGCATGCCAGTCACATTTACCAGGTGCTGGTCGAGGCGCTGACGGTGCCGCCCGGACAACTGCCGGCGATGGACTTCCGGCTGCCGACCGACCCGGCTCAGTCCGCTTTTGTCGCGGACGCAGAGGAAACCCGCGAGGTCGAGTCGCTGCTGAAAAACATCGTTGGGCGCGAATCGATACCCCCCCTGGTCCTGTTGAACGCGAACGCCGGCGATCTGCTGCCGCTGCGGCGATGGCCATCCGAGCGTTATGTCGAGCTGGCGCGGCGGCTGCTCCGG
>Ga0209536_100004057_pt1 | contig 23269 bp, 16 predicted proteins | sample DeeMarSeWOR28_12_FD_187461 | JGI IMG/M metagenome (GOLD analysis project Ga0209536, IMG submission 187461) | Marine sediment microbial communities from White Oak River estuary, North Carolina - WOR-2-8_12 (SPAdes) (version 2) | ecosystem: Environmental > Aquatic > Marine > Intertidal zone >... | reverse complement strand
GTAATCATCGATCAACCGGTCTTCTATACGGACGGCCGGGGACTGGACGACGAGAGCGGTCTGGGGGATATGACGCTGGACGTGCAGTATGGTACAACCCTTGAAAATGGCTTCCTCTGGAGCCTTGGATTCTCGGCGCTCTTTCCCACGGCTTCGCAAGAGAAACTGGGCAGCGGACAATGGGCCCTGGGTCCCGGTTTCCAGCTTGGCCGCATCAGCGAGAAAACCATTTTCGGTGTCTTTGCTAATCACCAGTGGGACATTGCCGGTGACGGCAGATCGAGTCCCGAGCTTCCGTTTCTGCGCCGGACCTCGAGCGAGGCCGATATCAGCCTGACCGCCATACAACTCTTTGGCATCATCCTGCCGGGCGACGGCTGGAATGTCGGGAGCGCGCCGATCATGACCTACAACCATGAATCGGACGACTGGACGATTCCCTTGCATCTCACGGTAGGAAAGACCTTCATTATCAACGATCGACCGTGGGACTTCTCCGTGGACCTGAACTACTACGTGGAACGCCCGGATGCAATTGCGCCGGAATGGATGGTGAGTTTCAACGTGGCCCCCGTGGTCGAGAACGTCTTCGCCAGGTGGTTTAGGGATTGAGCGGGCCAACCTCAAGCCGATGGCCGCGAGAAAGATGAACTTCGAACGCTTGTCCTCGGCTTGATCGGGGATCGAACGCTTAACGTTGGAGGCAGAATTGCCTAATGAGGCGGTGGAGCTGAAAAAGATATTCTCAGCCATCATCAATAAATCAACCAGCTAATTTTGAGATTTGTAGAATTTGAACATTGAAACATTATTTGAGATTTGGAATTAGAGTTTTGTTTATTGATCAACTTGTTGGAAGTTCAATGTTGGACGTTAGTCATTTGTTTAGAGTGCCTGGAGTTGCAGAAAGTACGAATCAACAACAGAAACCAATTAAGGACGAATGAAAGGACAGACCATGAACATCAAAGTATTAGCCATGTTGGCGCTGGTCGCCGCGATCGTTGCCGGTTGCAGCACTCCCAAAGGAGCTACGGTCGGTGAGAAAAGAACCGAAGTACTCAAAACGAGAAACGACATGCTGGCTGAGTTGTACGAAAAGAAACCTGAGACAAAAGCAAAGATCAAGGAGGCTGCCGGCTACGGAACCTTCAGCAACATCAATGTCAATCTCTTCCTGGCGAGCACGGGAAACGGCTATGGCATCGTGCACAATAACGGCACGGGAGAGGACACGTATATGAGAATGGCCATGGTTGGTGTCGGAATTGGCCTCGGAGTCAAGGATTTCAGGGCCGTGATCATCTTCAAGAACGCCGATGCGCTGAACACGTTTGTCGAAAAAGGCTGGGAATTCGGGGGCCATGCCGATGCTGCCGCCAAATCAGGCGACAAGGGTGCCGCTGCAAATGTAGCTGGTGATGTCACGAGCAGCATGGAAATATACCAATTTACTGAAAGCGGCATTGCTCTCCAGGCTACCATAGCCGGCACAAAGTACTGGAAAGACAAGAAACTGAACTGAGTGACCCTGAAGCACCTGCCGGCGTTGCCGTATCACTTGTGACAATTTGCTATTGGGATGCACGTCAAGAGGGACTGAGATATGAAGAGTTTTGCGGTATTGCTGCTGCTGTGCATGGTCTGCACTGTTGCAGGTTGTGGGAAGTACTACTATCAGGAAGGCAAGAGTTTTGCAGAATGTGAAAGAGACCGCGCGGACTGCTTCGCCGAGTTGAAAGAGCATGCGGACTGGGAGATGCCTGGAGCCTATGAGCACAAGTTCATGGAAGAGTGCATGAAGCGCAAAGGATACAAGCTCGTCACAGAAGATAAGTTGCCTCTTGATGTCAAACGCCAAGACCCTGCTTCGAGTGTGTATGGGCAGCTCTACGAGAACCGGCGAGGCATAGCCGGCACAGTAGACTAAAAGGAGTATTTGAACTGCGTTGTACAGTCCCGAAGTGAGGAAGATGGAAGAGTGAAGCTCTCTGTCAAATCGCAAAGATAGATTTTGAAGAAAGGATTATTATGAAGACTCGAATATGTTTATTGTTGGTGGTGATCGTTCTTGTGTCGGGAACGTCGAGCTACGCTGACATTCTTGAATTGAAGAATGGCACGATCCTCAGCGGCAAGTACACGGGTGGTACAGCCGGGACATTACGCTTTGAGACCAATGCCGGCCTGCAGGTGATCCAGACAGGGCAGATCATCGCACTGACGTTCACTAGCTCGGGAGGCCCAGTCGCGCCGCCAACTCCGGCTGCGCCTGCTCCAACGGCTCCGGTTCCGGTCCCGCCACCACCGAGTGCACCGCGGATCATTACCTTACCGACAGGTACCATGTTACTCGTGCGCATGATGGACAGTATCTCCTCGCGTAACAAGGCGGGTTCGACCTTCACGACCAAACTGGAATATGATCTTGTTGTCGGTGATTCTGTTGCTCTCAAGGGAGGGACGAAGATCTACGGAAAGGTCAAATCCTCCACCCAGGCACGACGTGCTGTTGGAAAATCTACTCTGGATATCAGGTTGACTCAGTTGATAATCAACGGCAAGCCAGTACCTTTTGCCACGAGTGGCTTCAAGGCCGCAGGCGAAGCATCCATCAAGAAGGCTGCGCGCGGCGCATTGGCAGGTGCCGCCATCGGTGCAATCGCCGATGGCAGTGATGGCGCCCGAACAGGGGCTGCCATTGGCGGTACACTTGGGGCCCTGCGCAAAGGCCAGACTATAACTATCCCACCGGGGGCGCTGCTGGAATTCAATCTGGCTCAGCCCCTGAAACTCTCGGTTAGTGGCTGAGTTCATAGAGAGCATCCTTGGGCGACGCCTTAACAGCGAACAATGGAACATTGGTGACTAAATAGGAGACGATAATCATGAAACTTAAGCGTTCGAGTGTAGATTACATCTATGGGCTTTGCCTGGTCGGCATTCTAACACTCTTGGCTGTCAGCGTGATGGCCCAGTCCGAAGAGGATACTCCAAGGGAGTTTCCAGAGCCGGATGCGGGCAACCTGCGCAGCTTTGTCGAGTTGGTCCGTTCCGATGTCAGGACACAAAAGGCGTACATCCTAGCCCAGAACATGGAATTCACCGAGGATGAGGCAGTTGAGTTCTGGCCTCTTCATCGCGAGTACGAACTCGATCTGAACAAACTGTACGACCGTCGGCTCGCATTAATACGCAAGTTCCTCGGCATCTACGACAGTATGACTGACGACCAGGCTCGCCAGTTGGCCGATGATGCTCTGTCCCTGGAAGAAAGCAAGACCAAACTCAAGCGTGAATACTTCAAGAAATTTTCCGAGGTGATTACGCCCAGAAAGGCCGTTCGGTTCTTTCAGATAGAGAACCAGATCAATGCTGCAATTGACTTACGCATTGCTGCAACTCTGCCTTTGATCAAGTAGCCGGGGCAGGTCTCAAAGGCATGACATACCCTTCAGGGTGGTAAATTCCCGCGAGCATGACCATAACATGTTATACCCTTCAGGGTAGGAAATTCTCGCGAGCATGACCATAACCTGTCATTGTAAGATGACCTACCCGCGCAACAACACGAATTTTAAGTCGTGAACACTATGTCTTAAAGCTGCTTACCCGCACAAGAACGGGAATCTTCAATCGGGAGTAATGTAACCAAGAGCTGAGCACTGAATGTGCCAGACTATTGTGAGAGCTTCATGGGCAAACGAGTTGATCCCTTGTTCGCTTCGGTCCCTGTGTTTGCCGCATGGTTAACATTCTTAATGAATTCATCATGCTGCAGTCAGACCGTTCTAGACCAGGTCAGCGACCCACTGGATGGCAAGTTCGACATGGGGCAAGGGACGTCAACGGGTCAAAGGTTCTTGCCGGTTCCAATCGTTGTTACAGAACCAGCAGTGGGCTTTGGATTGGGAGGTGGGCTTCTCTTCTTTCACCGGGACAGTGATCCAGAAGAGTGTGTCAATGAGGGCAATCAGGAAGATGGAGGAATGCGACCACCTAGCATGAGCGGCGTATTCGGACTGCGTACCGACAATGATACATGGGCGGCAGTAGGTTTTCACTTCGGCAGTTGGTACGAAGACACCGTCCGCTATACCGGGGCCGCGGGTATGGCTTCGGTGAATCTGAGGTCTTATGGAGGAGGTGACAGCCCGTCAACTTCCGACGGCCTTGACTACAACTTGAAGGGTTGGCTGCTCTTTCAGCAGTTGATGTTTCGCATGCCTGAGACGAATGCCTTTGTGGGGGGGCGTTTGACTTACTTTGATAGCCGCAACACTTTTCGCTCGGCCAGCTTACTTCCCGGTATTGAGCAATGGGAAATCGATTCGGACAATCTGGGATTGGGCCCTGTAGTGCAGTATGACTCACTTGACAACATCTTCACGCCAAATCGGGGTACAGCCGTCGATTATTCGACCGTGTTCTTCGCCGGCTCAGGAGAGAACAGCAGAGATCATGAGTATCAGATCACGGGGGTCAAGTATCGTCGCTATTGGTCACTGACTGAAGATTTCGTTCTAGGTTGGCGTCTGCGTGGAGAGTTCAGTTCTGGTAATACGCCATTCTACGCGCTGCCCTTTGTGGACCTTCGTGGAATACCGGCTATGCGCTATCAGGATACACATGCTATCTCCACAGAACTTGAGGCAAGACTGGATTTGACCGAGCGATGGAGTGTCGTGGGATTCGGAGGCGCAGGATGCACCGTGAAGTCACTGGGCGATTTTGGCAGTGCCAAGGCCCTCTGGACTGGCGGCGCGGGTGTTCGCTACCTGACCATACCCAAGCTGGGCTTGTACACTGGATTGGACGTAGCCGTCGGACCTGAGGACGTTGTCTTCTATCTGCAGGTTGGCAATGCTTGGGGGCTATAAGCTGTACGATTATGCCAAACTGAAAGACTAGGCTCGAAAATAAATCTAAGGCGGTCAAATTCAAATGGCCCGGCAGATGTAGCCGGGCCTGACTTTGCTTTTACAAGACCTGAAAACCGAACGATGTTGAAAAGGAGAAACAGACAGAGAGAGTGTGATGAAGTGCATAGATTTGCAGTTTTATTATTGAAAGGAAATACCCTGTGGGTATGATGTCTGCAAAAGAATCGGAAAATCCCTTTGTCGTTCATATCGAAGGGACTTTCACGTTCTACGACCTAAAGGAAATCCAGAATAAGGCGCTTACTGAGATTGACCGTGGTAGTACAGTTAAACTGCTGATTCTCGCTGAACAGTTTTCCGGCTGGGGTAAGGAAGGTGACTGGGGCGATTTGACGTTCATGTATGAATATGATCCGCATATTGAAAGAATTGCCGTTGTTACCAGCGAAAAGTGGAAAAGTGAGAGTTTGATGTTTCTCGGAGCGGGCAGAAGGCAGGCGCCTGTAGAGTTGTTCCTTGATGGCCGAGAGCAAGACGCAAGAAATTGGCTCCAGAGCGAAATCGAATAATGAGAGGTCATATTATGAAGAATGCGGCAACAACTCTTGTGATGGTGATGGTGTAGGATGAAAGAACTGAATATCGAACAAGGAACACCGATTTGTGATTTTAGAAGGTGAAGAGTGGATAAATTTGATTTAGAAGAACGGTTGATCACATTTTCAGTTTTAGTGATTGAAATAGTAAATGAAATGCCCAGTACAAAAGCAGCCAACCATTTATCAGGCCAATTGGTCCGTTCAGGAACTTCAGTTTCTTTGAATTATGGAGAAGCTCAAAGTGGAGAATCAAGAAAGGACTTTATTCACAAAATGAAGGTCGTTCTAAAAGAATTGCGAGAGAGTTTCATATGTCTGAAAATAATTCATAGAACCGGACTATATAAGACAGAAATGAAAATGGAGAATGCACTGATAGAGAATAATGAGCTTATATCAATATTTGTGAAGAGTATTGAGACAGCACAAAACAACTTAAACGCGTGAAAAAATCAACATTCAAAAATAGATCTAAAATCGTTAATCGGTGTTCCTTGTTCTTAAATCAAAAGAACAGGAGGTAACGAACGCATGCCCCAGGCGGGCTACGCCGGAGGTGATGCAAACGTTGACGTTCATATATAGGATGAAAGAATTGAATATCGAACAAGGAACACCGATTTTTGATTTTAGAAGGTAAAAAGTGAGCAGATAAAGTGGTCGTATGTGAGATAGCTGCGTTTGATGCCAGAGTGATTGGAGAGTCAACAAAATGAAGAACCTTACAATTTTGCTGTCATTGAGTTTCGTTCTTTTTCTGGCTGGATGTGGAAGGTACTACTATCAAGAGGGCAAGACCTACAACGAGTGCGAAAGGGACTGGGCAAGATGTGTTGAAGATCTGCATCAGCAGAAGAAGGTCCTTGATTGGGGCACTTATGAATACAGGTTCGTGGAAGACTGTATGAAGCGCAGAGGATACAAGCTCGTCGCAGAACGCTCACTGCCTCTTGCTGCCAAACGCCGCGATCCGGACCGCAGTACTATGGGCCTGCTCCGAGGGAGACGACAAGGAGTGGCTGGAACTATGCAGATAGAATAATTGACTTGCCCAAGGCAAGGCTGTGAATCTTGGGCGGCGGGTTGACCGCTGGCGTCGCGTAGTCTTTATGGCGCTCTTCGTCCTGTGGTCTATTGGGTCGTTGGCCTTGTGAGGTGTAGAAATTAGAATCCACGGTCTTAGATCCGAAAGGAAAGGTTTGACTGGCAAATATATCGGACATAAGATGATGGCGCCCTCACAGTTACGAGTTTTGTGAGTTTCAGAAGGAGCTACTGCATGTATGGAAAGAACAACCCAAGTGGAAAACGAATTCTCGGATGGAGAGCTTTTTTTCACTTGTCGGGGCAAGTACTTGGCCTCCAACTCTTGGGAGCCGCTGTTATTTGGCTCTCGGCCTCGACCTGTAGCCTGGCTGATAAGGTAGTTCTGATTGATGGCGATATCATCGAGGGCACAATAACCAAACAGGACGGCTCCTCCGTCGTACTGGAGCACAGCGATCTGGGAAGTGTGGAGATACCGAGGGACCGCATTCAATCCCTGACGATCGACCCGCCTAATGTTCTGGTAGTCCTGGCCGACGGAGATGCGATCCACGGTAGACTAATTGACGAAAATGAGTCCACCATCGTCCTGGAACATCCCAATCTGGGGCGGATCGAAATCCCAAGGCAGCAGATTGACTCCTTTAAGGTCAAGGAGCCTGAGTCCAAGAAAGAGGAAGAAGTGGGGTGGTTCGATCCTCAAGTGAAAGAACTCAGTGCCAAGGTCTCGCGACTCAAGGAAAAGGGATGGCACGCCACTGCCGATCTTTCTTGGGGTTCATCGACCGGCAATACCGAAGAACAGTCAACGAGCTTTCACAGTCGTGTCAAGCGAGAGCTTCCCGATCGAACAACGACAGCAGATCTAGTCTATTACTACAAGGTTAAGGAAGCCGAGATATCAGACAACAAGCTCACGCTGGGCCTGGGGCGTGACTGGCTGTTACCGGAATCACCCTGGTTCTACTTCTTGCACGGGCGATTTGACTACGATGAGTTTGAGTCATGGCAACAGAGAGCAAACGCACAGGCAGGTCCAGGCTATCACCTCATTGAGAAAGATGATCTGACGCTCGACGTTCGGTCGGGTCTTGGCGTGCGAAGAGAATGGGGTTCCATCAACAACAACCCCAAACTCGAGGGGCTCATTGGGGCCGATTTTGAATGGGAGATTACGAGCAAGCAGATATGCAGGTTCGCACCGTCTTACTACCCCGTCGTCAGCGACTTCAACGATTATAGGACGAGATTTTCAGGGGAGTGGCGTTATTTGTTCGACGAAGACATGCATCTGAATTTCTCCGTGGGTAGCTCGTATGAATATCAGTCAGTCGTGGATCCTGGGAAGGAACATGCAGACCTGAGAGTATTTCTTAAGCTTGGGTATGCTTTCTAGATGAATGGCCAGTGCGAAAAAGCCTTCGAAAGGCGAAATGCTTGATTTGTCGAGGCCGAGTTGATATTGTGTCTCGAATGAGATTCCATAGCACGGCTGCGTAGAGGCAAATCAGAATCGGCAGCTAACGTTAACTATAATGTGTCATGAAATCAAAGGAGTGAAGTTATGAAGAAGTGTATTTTGATTGTTGGACTCTTGGTAGTGGCCGGATGCGCCGCCGAAGTAGCCAGATGGGAGAACGCAGGAACGCTGGTCAGCGTGCGGCCTGCCGAGGGGACATCTCGCCCCTCGGGTCGAATGGGAACGGCACTCGGTGAGCATGAATTGGGCCGCACACGCGTTGAGACCTCCGAGGGCGTATATATCGTTCTTGACAAGATAGGTTCTGCCCAGACTGGTGCACCGGTAAAGGTAGGCTACAGCGAAGAGGACTCATCAGACGAACCCTCATACCTTTCCCTCGGAGGCCGGCAATACAGGATCGCACGCTGAGGAGTTGGTCCGGATGTCCATTGGGAGCCGGTCTCAGTTTCGCGCCGCCGGGCTCGGAGACTCAATGCGAAGCGAAGCTCCCCAGGGCATGTTGTTCTGAGTGACCTTCATCAGGATTATGTTCTCGCCCTTCTTCAAGGTGACGGTCGCGCTGTCCTGGTCGGGGGTAAAGGCCCTGGTGGCGTTGTTTGCATGCACAAGTTGGCCGTTGACCCAGACCTTGATTCCGTCGTCGCTGCCGATCCAAAATGTTACCCGCTGGGCGGCGGGCCATTGAAGAGTGGTCTGCAAGTACGCTACCCGCCGTTCGCCGCCGTCGAGGGCTTTTAGCAGATCGAGATACCAGGGCCGGGCCGGGTCCGTCCCGGCAGGCATATCGCGCCATTTCGCCCCGCTGCCGCCGTCTATCTCCGGCGCGAAGTGAATGTCAAATAACGCGGTGTGGTTCTTGCCCTTCTGCACGTATGGTCCGGAGACCTGCCAGCCGGTGACATAGAACTTGGCCTTGTTGATGTTCTGGAGGATTTCGCGAGCCTGCTGTTTGGTCGAATCGCCGACGTCGGCCTCGGTGATTGCCTCCAGATAATCTACGAGCTGCCGGCCTTTGGAAGTATATATCCGCTGGGCAATGCGGCATGCCGCCAGCGCCGCTTCGTTCTTGAGCGACGGATTGTCTAGATTAGACATGGCCATCTGAAATGCTTCAAAAGTGTCGAGGCCGGCGATCACGGAAAGCACTTTCTTTCGCTCGGCATCCTGACCAGCCAGTTCCATTGCCTGCCGATAGTGCGCGAGTTTGCGATCCGCAGGCAACGTAGCGGCGTCGATCAGATCGATGAAACCGCGCAGGGCAAGGACGCGATGTGTCTGGTTGTTTGCCGATTTCGCAACCTCGAGCAGATCGCCGGCCGGCGCGTCACTCGGCCAGGCGCTCAGGGCCTTTATCGCGGCGTAGCGAATCTGACTGCTGTCGTCCTTGAGGCCCTCTCGCAGAATCGGCAGGGCCCGTTCGTGACCCAGTCCGCCCAGGGTCAGTAGCAGAGCGACTCGCTGATCGATATTCGTAGCCCTGCTATACTTAGACAATATGTCATCCGTGCACTCTCGGTGCATGGAGTTGCGACGGGCCACAGCAGCGAGCGCCTTGCCGACCTGATCGGCCTCGGCCGGTTCGACGACGAAGATCAAATCGACCAGCGCCGCCATCTGCCTCCGATCGGCCAGGTCGTGCAGCGCCCTTAGTGCTTCGCTCCGCACGGCAGGCTCTGCGGTCCGTACAGTCTCTACAAGAGCCGGGGCGGCCTCGGCGGCGTTTCGCCCGAGCAGCGCCCGGCATATTACGGCCTTCTCGTCGCTGTCGCCGTCGCGCATGTGTTTGATAAGGACGGCGTTGACGTTTTCGCCCGCCAGGTTTGTCAAACTGTCAAGCGCCGCATCCTGTTCGGCGCCGCCGGCGGCATGCTCGATCAACAGCGGGACACAGGATTCGTCACCGATTCTGCCTATAGCGCTGAGGGCGGCCCGTCTCACAAGAACATCAGGACTCTTACATGAAGTTTCAACAATAGTCACGCCCGCACCGTCGCTGCGGGCGGCCAGAGCGCCGATCAGCAACACCTGCACGCGCGGTTCCAACTCTGGAAACTCAGCCGCCATCACCTCGGCAGTTTTCTTCTCGGGTAAGGTCCTGACGATGGTCGCCGCCATCCCGTAAAGCTGCTTGCTGGCGCTTTTCAATGCCTGTGTGACGAACGGCTCGGCCTGCTCTCCCATCGTCGCGACCAGACCCTTCAAGCCGGCAGCTCGGATGTGAGCGGGGTTATGCTCCTCGAAGGCAAACTGGTACCTTCCCCGCGCCAGTCGGGAGTACCCATCGGCCTGGAGTCTATCGCCAAGGTCTAGATTGGCGTGAGCGAAAGCCATCATCTTGGCATGACTGTGCTTACTCGGCGGGTCGTTAATAACGTCAGAACGCGCGAATTGCAGATGCGCCGACTCGGTGCCTATGCGCCCGAGGGCCCTGATCGCGGCGATAGAGGTTTCTTCATCACTCGAGATCATCAGCTTGCCCAGAGGTTCTACAGCATCGGCACACCGGCGGCTGCCCAGCGTGTTTATTATGCCGACCCTGGCATTGCCTCTAGCCCTGTCAAGCGCCGACAGCAGAGCCTTCTCAACCTGAGGACTGTCTATGTGCGTCAGTACGTAGAGCGCCATGTGGGTCATCTTCTCGTCGCCGAGATGGCTAGCCAGAACCGGTATGTGCTCTTCCGTAGCGGTCAGAGATAGTTGACGGCAGACGAACTGCTTGGCGTCGTACGTTGCGTCACTGCCCAGAATGCGAATCAGTCCATCGTTGAGCTTCCTGCGCAAGGCAGGGTCCGAATGCGAGCCGACGGCCACTTCGTGCAGAAAATCGAGTGCTTCGCTGTCCTGGCCGAACTTGTGGGTCTCGAGTTCCTCGAGCGCCTCGTCAAGCGTTGTCGCATGGACCATGCCGCCAATTAGAAGGAAAACGGCCGCGACTGTGAATATCTGAGAGAATGTTCTGGTTGGTTTCATAATCGAATTCCTTTTGGACAGGATGTATACCCTTCAGGGTAGTAAATTCCCGCGAGCAAAATCATAACCTGTTATTATAAAGCCACTTAACCTCGCAAGAACCCGAATTCTCAATCAGGAGCAATATACATAGTAATTGATCTCTGTTAATCCTGTCATCTTGTCCGAATCTCCATGCTTCGTGTCTTTGTGTCTTGGTGGCTATCCTCATTTGAACATATCAAACAGCAATAATGCCGTCGGTCATTCTTCATATTGTGTACGGGCTTCGCATTTCGCGCCAGAGCATGCGGTCCGCCTCGGGATCGTTTACGAACTTCTCATTGTCCGGGTCCCACCTCAACGGGCGTTTGAGCCAGTACGCGATATTGCCAAGGTGACAGACGCTTATCGAGCGATAGCCGATATCGGCGTCACTCGCCGGGCGCGTGCGATTTCGAACGGCAGCGAGAAAATCCAGATGATGATCGTTGCTGACATGCAGGCGAATCTCGTTCGGCCCGATCTTCTGCCGCAAGAGGCTCTCGGGGTACGTTCTCAGGTAGCCGCGATTGACTTCGACCCAGCCTTTTGTGCCCTCGAACTTGACGCCGTTGCATGTATTGTCGCGCGTCATCACTACCCCGTCTGGATACCGGTACGTCAGCACCTTGAAGTCTTTGCCGTCCGGAGGGATGATCTCGACAGGCCCGCTGTCTTCGAAGCCCGTGCCCCACTGTGCGACGTCGAAATGATGCGCGCCCCAGTTGGTCATCTCGCCACCGGAGTAATCGCGCCAGGCCATCCAGCCCAACAGCCGGGGGTGGAAAGGTCGCCACGGCGCCTGGCCCAGCCAGATATCGTAATCGAGCCAGTCCGGCGGCTCGCCCAGTGCCGGCAGATTGCATTCTCTCGGCCCACCTCCGACGTTGACTGTCACGTGCTTCAACTCGCCTATGTAGCCATTGCGAACGAGTTCGCAGGCAAAGCGAAACTCACGAGCCGAGCGCTGCTGGGTGCCCATCTGAAATATTCGACCGTATTGCCTGACGACACGGGCAAGCTCTCTCGCCTCGTAGATCGTCAATGAGACAGGCTTTTCACAATAGATGTCCTTGCCCGCCTTGGCGGCGGCGATCGAGATCGGTGTGTGCCATCGGTCGCCTGCAGCACATATTATGATATCGATGTCTTGGCGCGCGAGCAGTTCCTGATAATGCTTGTACGCCGTGCAGTCGGAGTTTCCGTATTCCTGATCGACTATGAATTTCGCGCGTTGGAGATTATTCTTGTTGACGTCGCAGACCGCCACAACCTGTACGCCGCGGGCCATGAAGCCGCCTTTGGGGACCCAGCCGGTGTTGGGAACTTCCGGGCCGGCGCTTCGCCAGCCCATCCCTGCAGTGCCCTGGCCTCCCAAGCCTATACATCCCATGCCCGGACGCTCACTGGCGGGCGGCTTGCCAGCGGCGCCGAGGGCGGATGTAGTGATAACATACGGAACAGCCACGGTCGATACAGCCGCCTTCAAAAGCGTTCGCCTTGTTACTGGTTTGCAGGCCATACAGATACCTCCTGTTTAGTGACTTCATGCTCATCTTGTAGCAGTCTCTGAGATACAAGTATATCGAATTAGCCGCAGACAGCAAGGCCATGGCAGATTAGATTACGGTTGTCAGGAAATTGCACATGACTATACTTGAACGCGTTGGGATCTAATCGGTCGATTATGTGGAGCAGGCAATGGAAGTCAACATACAGGACTTGATGACACGCAGTGGCGTGAAGTTCGGAACCAGCGGGGCCCGCGGACTTGCCGATGACATGACGGATTTTGTCTGTTATGTGTACACCAGGGGATTCCTCCAATACCTCGAATCGGTTGGTGAACTGGATACCGGCGGAACAGAGGTTGCCGTCGCCGGCGACCTGCGTCCGAGCACCGAACGGATTATGCAGGCCGCTGCTCGCGCCGCCTCCGACATGGGTTACACGCCAGTTAATTGCGGCATGATCCCCTCGCCGGCGGTGGCACTGTACGGGATCGTCAACCGTATCCCGGCCATAATGGTGACCGGAAGCCACATCCCGGCCGACCGTAACGGCATCAAGTTCAACAAAGCCGCGGGTGAGATTCTCAAAGCCGATGAAGCCGGAATCCGCCGGCAGTCAATCAACGTTGATGAGGCGATCTTTGAAGACGCCAAGAGCTTTTCATCGCCGCTCGATGAGAAGTGGATTCTGTCCAATGCCGCCAGTGAGATGTACATCAGACGATATCTCGATGTCTTCCCGAGTAAATGCCTCGAGGGTAAACGGATTGGTGTCTATCAGCACTCCGCCGTAGGACGTGACATCATGCTTGAAATCGTAAGAGGTCTCGGTGCCGAGGCGGTTGCCTTGGACCGGTCCGATACGTTCATTCCGGTCGACACCGAGGCGATCCGCCCCGAAGATGTCGAGCTTGCCGCCAAGTGGGCCGCGGAGGGATCCTATGACGCGATTATCTCCACCGATGGCGACAGCGATCGTCCGCTGGTCGCCGACGAAAAAGGCCGGTGGATTCGCGGCGACGTGGCCGGCATTCTTTGCGCCAGGTACCTTGGCGCCGATTCGGTCAGCACGCCGGTCAGCTGCAACAGCGCCGTCGAAAAGAGCGGCTATTTTCACAGCGTCAGGCGCACGCGAATCGGATCGCCGTTCGTGATTGCCTCCATGATCGAGGCAAGCGAAGGCGGCGCAGAGGTTGTTGTCGGCTATGAGGCCAACGGCGGCTTTTTGATTAATTCCGACATCTCGTTGTTCGGAAAGACTCTCAGGGCTCTACCTACGCGCGATGCAGTTATCGTCCACCTGAGCACCATTCTGCTTGCCTCGCAGCAAGGCAAAAAGCTTTCCGAGCTTGTAGACGATCTGCCCAAGCGCTACACGGCAAGCGATCGGCTGAAGGACTTCCCACAGGAACAGAGCAAAGCAATCCTGGAACTCTTCGATTCCGGAGACGCCGAGAAGGACAAGGCCAAAGCCGATGAGGTCTTCGGGGCCCTCTCAGGCAGTTGTCGCAGCATCGACCGGACCGACGGCGTGCGCATGACCTTCGACAGCGATGAAGTCGTGCACCTGCGCCCTTCCGGCAACGCGCCGGAGTTCCGCTGCTATAACGAGGCGGCCACAGCCGATCGCGCGGGCGAACTCAATGCCGCCTGTATGAAGATTCTGGCCTCGATGAAATCCTGACACGGTGCGTGCCAGCAAAAGGGAAGAGAAACACAGATTCCACTGTAAAAGACTCCAAACCACTAATTAACACTAATGGACACTAAATTAAAACCGCAGATGAACACTGATGAACACGGATTTTTCTTCGCCGCTAAGAAAGATAATCATCAGACGGGATAACAAGATAAAGGCGGATTTTGTCAAACTGCGAAAGACGCTAAACGTCGCGAAAAAGAACCACGCATTGCGCGGATTGTTCGGAGAAATGATCAGACGGGATAAATGCAGGGTAGATGAGGTCCTGACAATATCTATGTAAATCCTGTTTATCCTGTCCGAAAAAACAATATCGAAGATCCCGATCCATCGGGAGTCAATAATATTGTCATCCCAGCGGAAGCGGGGACAATAATCATTCATCAATGATCACTAATCATTTACAAGGTTTTGTCCAAAGACTATTCCTTGTTCGGTATTCGATATTCAAGGCTTGTCGATCTTGAAATGGGACACCTTTAATTGTCCCTTTAATTCTCCCCAGACTGGATCACCATGAAGTGTAGTATCCTTCTCTCCGGCACTGTCATAAGCGATGTTAAATGTCCTTAGTTTGAGATGTTTTCTGTGTTGTCAGAATCTGACGTCTAATGTAAAATCGGAATCGGCCCCTCTAAGGCGAAATTCAGGCTGAGTTCTCCGAATGAACTACGAGGCTTTCTGGGGCAGTTAGTGTCAAGAAAATCAAGATTGAGCAATATTAAGAAAAAATGAATAATTTAGATTACGGAATTATAGGAAATTGTAAAAGTGCCGCATTGATAAGTCGAAATGGAAGCATTGATTGGTGTTGCCTTCCAGACTTTGATTCATCGTCGGTGTTTGCAAAAATTTTGGACTCTGAAAAAGGTGGATTTTTCTCTATTGAACCTGTTGGCAAATATAATATTCAACAAAAATACTTAGAAAGAACCAATATTCTTATAACCGAATATTCTCGTGGCGAAAATGCTTTTCAAGTATGCGATTTTATGCCGCGATATAAGACCGATGCAGGCAACTATCATTGCCCGCCCGACATAATTCGTTTTATCAGATGTTTACGCGGCAAACCAAGATTCAGAGTAAATTATCAACCACGTCCAGCTTACGCGCAACATGAGTCTCGAATAGTAGTATCAAAAGAATTTATAAAAGCTATGACCAGCAAAGGTCCTTATGAATCGGTGTATCTATATTCAGATCTGCCATTTGAGAAGATTGTAAACTCGAAATCAATAACGATCCAACAGGATTGCTTCCTGATCCTCAGCTATAATCAAAAATTGTTTAGGCCGGACATGAACTGGGTCCGTTTGGAATATCAGCGGACAAAAGTCTATTGGCTAAGCTGGGTTGGTAAAACACAGGTACTGACACGCTACCAGAAAGAAGTTGAAAGAAGCTCTCTTGTCTTAAAACTATTGACATACCAGAAAACCGGAGCCATTCTTGCGGCAGTCACAACAAGCCTGCCTGAAACAATTGGTGATGTCAGGAACTGGGACTATCGATATTGTTGGCTAAGAGATTCCTCTATGACGATAAGTACTCTCTCAAGGCTTGGACATTATAATGTTGCCAAACGATTTTTACAATTCATTTTGGACATCGTCCCATTTAAGGACGAAAAGATTCAGATCATGTACTCGATCAATCATCGTCGGCGTCTGACAGAAAAAGAACTACCATGGCTTAGTGGATATGAGAGTTCAAAGCCGGTCCGCATCGGAAACGCGGCAGTTAAGCAAAAACAGAATGACATTTACGGCGTTGTATTGGATGTTATCTATGAAAGCCTGACAATTTTTCATGAGTCCCTGAATAATAAAGAAGATCTATGGACGGTCGTGCGTACACTTGCCAGACATATTAAGAATAACTGGAAAAAGCTGGATTCCGGTATATGGGAATTCAGGACAGAGCAAAAACATTTTACATTTTCGAAAATTCTCTGTTGGGTGGGGATGGACAGGGCTGCACAGATTGCAGCATTCTTTGGAAAAGACAATGATGCAAAAGACTATGCCTATTGGCGGGAACTAATCAAAGCAGATATCCTTAAGAAAGGCCGGAATCCACAAATTAATGCTTTGACTCAGTTTTACGGCAGCACTTCGATGGACGCAGCCAACTTACTTGCACAACAATATGGTTTTTTGTCCTACAAAGACCCGGTTTATGTAGATACCGTTTTAAATGCTTTTGAAAAACTATCTAAAGATGGGTTGATGTACCGATACGACAGTCCTGATGATTTCGGGCGGCCGAAATCTTCATTTACGGTGTGCACTTTTTGGATGATTAAGAGTCTTTATCTAATTGGCAGAGAAAGACAGGCCATTGAAATGTTTGAGCAAGTCTTGCAGTACGGTAATCATTTAGGGCTATTCAGCGAGGATATAAGCTTTGAAACAAAAAGATTACTTGGCAATTTCCCACAAGGTTATTCCCATATTGCATTGATTGATACAGCTTTGACAATTTCAAAAAGTCCAAAATGGTTTAAAGAAATCGACGATTTTGGACCATAGCATCTTCTCAAATCTCAGCTCGTTTGGAATTAACGGTGGTATAGGTGCCCTATTCCGACAGTTCTGTGCGAAGCGTGATACCGTTGCGTGTGAGTGAGGCTGATCCAACGCATAGACTCCGACAGATCGCCATCGGAGCGCGGCCACAGCAACAGATGCCAGTGATTGCTCATAATACAATAGCCGCAAATACGCATGGAAAACCGCTCCGCACGGACACCTTAATTGCCCCGAGACTTGTCAAGGCTGAATTGTTATTTTGATGTCTGAACCTTTATGTTCCTTCTATGTTCCTTATGTTCCTCTTTATGTTCCTCCTATATCGGTGCTGATGTGCATGACAATAACATAGAAATGGCTATCTTCAATCGCAAGAAAATAGTACAAGGCTACACTATGCCGACCAGCATATCCGCCACAGCTCAGGTCCTGGGCTCGTTGAATGGCAAAAAGTGCATAGCGATCGAAGAAGGTCCAATGGCAAGCGGGCGGGTCCAAAAGGCTTCAGGATATGGTCGCACATAAGCTGTTGCAGCCCTTTGGCGATCACTCACCGGCCACCAGGCTGGCCTGACTTGTCCCCCCGTATGCACCCATATTTGTGCGGGTGTTCTGCCCCAACTCGCCGCCAGCCCCGTCTGGCACGAAAGGTAACTCCGCTCCAAGTGGCGAATCCGCATCGCCCGCGTCAATACAGGGACTAATGACATCGTCGGCCACCCATGTGCCAGCTGTTGTACTCCATCGCGCGCCGGTGCTCTTGAGGTGATAATCACCGTCGGTCTCGGCGCCGGCGTCAAGGTTTCTGGGATCGGCCCAGAAATGCAAGGAAACGAATTCGGGGTCGGCATCGATGTTGCCTACGCCGGGCCAACCGCCCTGGACGTCCGTGTACGTCACCGTGGCTCCACTGTTGGATATCTGATTGTCTTTGGTGCCGTCACCGTTGAAGTAAATGATGGAGTTTGTGACGGCGGCCGCCGAATCATCGATGCCGCCGATGAGGTTGTCGGCGATAGTGCAGTTGGTGATTGTGGGGATGCCGCCTGTGATGCCGTGCTGTGAGTTTGCGGCGATGATACAGTTGGCAATCGTCGGGTAGTTGGTGCTCGTGTTTCTGCCCGCCTGGTAAAAGATCATTTCAACACCAGCTCCGCCGTTGGCGACGATGTCGCAGAGGCTAATGGCTGGATTGCTCGATTTCCACAGCCTGACCCCAGCACCTTTGTTGGCCCTTATGGCGCATCTCGTGATCGCCGGTGACGCGCCTACACAATAGACTCCCCATTCGCCCGCCGTAATGGTCATGCCGGCGAGGACAGAATTGGCGTCTTCGCCGCCGGAGAATGTCACTGCCGCTCCTTGACCGCGCCCGTGGATGACGGTGGCCGCCACGATGTCGGGATCATTTGGATCGATTGACCTGACCGTCACGGCCTTATCCTTGAAATCGATGTTCTCGTAATGTCTGTAGAATCCCGGGCTCACGACAATCTCGTCGCCCGCCCGAGCGTCGTCGATGGCAGCCTGAATCGACGGATATTGTCTACCCGTAGTGACATTCTCGATCGGCTGGGCGCTGACGGTTTGGGATTCGATGCGCACTGGATCGGGGAAGATCGTCGAGCCGTAATGGTCCCGTACCTTTATCGTCCAGTAGGTAGTTTCATGAGGAAAGGCAGTGATAACATCTTCAGGCGGAGTCGGAGTATCGGAAATAATATACTTCAGATCATGAGGGTTCGGGCCCACAAGCAACTGATAACCGACAACGTTTTGACAAACCTGGCAACTCAGCACCACCCCATTGGCGTCAACCGTATCGCCGTCAGCGGGACCCACCAATGTGGGCAACTCGGGCAGACGCCCTGGATACAAGGATTCGTCATAGAACTCTAGGCTGCCTGGACCGAAAGCAGGAGCATCCCATTCAAAGTAATGCCTGACACTACTACTATGAGGAGCCAATTCCAGGTTCTTGCCCGGGCCTATGACAGAATAATATGGTCCGGCTGTGATGCCGTGATTGTAAACATCTCCAATCCAGCCTACATTGTCAGGATCAATGGAATACAAATACCAAGTGATGGGCGTACCATGGTCTCCCAAAGGAAAATAGACAGTCAATGCTCCATCTATCATTTTACCGGGCCAAGCACTGTTTGGTCCTGCTCGGTAATTATCCACCCAGCTTTGCTCACCACCAACAGAACTGTTTAGAAAATCTGGAATTTCTGGTAAAACAGGATTAGGTCCGTCGAAGACAGTAGCGTGATTGACATTGTACCGACTGTCGGCATAGGTCGTATTGATATAAGCGCCCACTACTATGGGAAGCCTAGCGCCCTTGCTGAAACCAGACGTCTGGATTCGCTGTTTATAATCCGGTGCGACGCTCGAAAGATATACAATAATTGCGTTGCCGTGCTCAGACCACATCCTCCCATTGTGTCGCGTGCTAAAGCTTATCATGTTAGCTCTTTCCTCCCACGGAGGACCTGCGTACAAACCGGAGCCCCCATTTCCACCACCGAAAAAGATGAAAGTTGGTTTGTCTGGATCGAAAGGTGGGTTTTCTAATACCAACGTAGTGCCGCTAAAACTCGGCACAATGATTACTTCAACCGTATCCGGTGGGCTGTTCATGTCGCCATCGCTGACCACCAGTTGAAATTCACATTCCTGAATTGAACTTGTCTGAACAAAACCGCCGACTGTTGGCGTTGCAGTGTCTGGGTCTGTAATCGAAACAGTGGGGCCGGAAACCTGGGTCCACCGATAACTTAAGACGCCGTAACCGTCCGGGTCATAAGAACGCGTCCCGTCGAGAACAACCGGGTCTGGTCCCGCGTACCGCGACGACCCCGCACGAGCAACCGGCGCAGTATTGCCGAGAACAATACCGACCGTATCGGCCTCGCTGTCGGCCAGGTCGTCACTGACCACCAGGCTAAACACATATACCCCCGTCTCGATGGGACTGAATAAGGTCTCGGCAGCGTTTGGATCGCTCAACTCTACAGCCGGACCCGATACCTGCGTCCATCGATAAGTCAAGGCGTCATCCGCAGGATCATAGGATCCACTGCCGTCAAGCAGCACCTCGCCGAAAACCACCTGAAATGTCTGGTCGTCCCCGGCGTCGGCGATCGGCCGCTGGTTCACCACTGTGATCAACACGTCGTCCGGCTCACTGATCCCGGCTCCGTCGCTTATCACCAGTTCGAACGTGTAATCCCCGACCAATTCAGCCACAAACGCAGGCTGCGCCGCATTGGCATCGCTCAATTCCACCGTCGGCCCGCCCACCTGCGTCCACGCATACGCATTCACAGCGCGCGGATCCCGAAAAAAAGAACCGCTGCCGTCAAGTGTAACCGGTTGACGACGGCCCACGTACTGATCGGCTCCCGCATCCGCCACGAGCCGGACAGAACCCACAAACTCATCGGCGCCCATATCTACCCGTACAGCATAAACACGATCCTCACCGTCGATATCCGTCTGACCCGAAGCCGCTGTGAAGGTCGGATCACCAGCCGATATGCAGGGTGAGTCGGGCAGCAAGTGATAATCGCCTGCCTCTGAATGCGCGAAGAGCGGATCCTGGGAGATGTTTCCGTCTGTTCCTGTCTTGTCGACGGCACCGTCGAAGGTCGACTCGCGGGTTTGAAGGTCCATTGAGCCGTAATTGCCGCCGGTATTGTTCCAGACATCATTAAACGCAATCACAATCTCTCCGGTGCTGACCGTGAACAGGCCGCCTCCGGATTTGGCCTCGCAAATGATGTTGTTTACTATCTGGAATTGGCCAAGCCCGCTTCCCTCGACATGAACATTGCCCGCAAGGCCGGGAATTTCACGGTTCGCGTTGTTGGATGCGATAGTGTTATTCAGCAATCGCCCGCTCTCGAGCAGAAGGACACCTCCGCCGACCGCCGCTGAGTTGTCATGTATGAAGTTGTTGCTGATCTCCGCGTCTCCCATATACGTCATTACCCCGCCGCCGGCGTACGCCGAATTGTCCTTGATGATGTTGCCGGTAATAATGGGGCTGGATTCGACGCAGGCAATTCCGCCGCCGTAGCCGTGTGCCACCGGCACATCGTTCTCTGCTCTCAGAGGGCCGAAGTTATTCATTATTACATTGCCTTTGATGGTTGGGGAAGAATTGCGGCAATAGATGCCGGCACCCCAAAAGACGTATTCTGCGCCCGGAATTGTCGTTTCAGCGGTGCCGTATCCGCCGGAGATGGTAAATCCGGTCAGAGCGGCTTCAACGGTCTCGCCGTTTTCAAACGTCACGACGCTGCCTTCGCCGTTCCCATCGATGATAGTGGCTGCCACGATTTCCGGATCGCCAGGATCTTCGCTGGTGACGACGATGTTCTTGCCGAGGAAATTGACGGTTTCGAAATATGTGCCGGGCCCGACCACGACAACATCTCCGTCAGTGCAGACGCTGATTGCCCGCTGAACAGTCCCGTGGTCGCTAGGGACCGAGCGGGTTTCGGCCGGGGCGAGTGTTGCTGTGATCAACAACGGAATGATATTGGCCAGAATCGATCTTCTCATTATTCTTGTCCTTTCCAGATACGCATGAATATTTCAGGCCTGTGAGATTTCTATTTTGCAGAAGAGCAGAGTCAATTTTCAAATGACTGTCGATTGTCCCTATTAGCGACCCTCACTTGCTATTTCGGGTGATGCAAAAACCGGCCACTCTGTTGCCCATGACAGCCAAACGCACTCGCCGGGTGTCACGGGCATCGTAATGACACAATCCCTTTCTGTGTCCGATGTCTTTGTAGAGAACACCATCCTCCGGTTGAATGGTCTGGCCTGCTTTCTGCACAGCAAGGGATAAGGGCTGAGTCGGAGTCAACGCCCCTGTAGGACGGTGCGCATGCTACTGCCGCGTCAGGAATCCAATGGTAGAAGCCAGTATCCTCTGCCGGAAATCATCCTGTTGGTCTCGATTCTGCTGGTGCTGAAGATCTTTGAAGCTGGCCCTGCAGAAATGACATCCCAGGATGGCAAGATGAAAGTGCACGTATTCAAACCATGCCGGATCCAACTCCTGTAACATGAATGCGCCAAGTGTACTGCGTTTGGGGCAGCTCAAGCGCCGTGATGCCCAGACGCTACGCATCAAGTCATCCGAATAGTGGGTAGACTCATCCGGAGCCGGATAGTCAGCAATAAGGCTCTGCCTTAGCCGGCGCAGGGAGCGATGCTTCACCGCCCCAACGTTCCCTACCTCAATGCCGAGAAGCTCGGCAGTCTTTTTGTTGGACAATCCGGCATAGAAAAGCAGTTCAACAATCATAAGGTTTTGGAATTTCAGTTTCTGCTTCAATCCTTCCAAAAGTGCCCATAGAGCCTCTGCAAGGGCCTCACGCTGGCGCTCCTGAGCCTCTCGCTGTTGAATGTTCCGACTGACACTTGCTTGCGGATCGCTGATCCCAGCCATGGCATCGGCTTGTGAATCAATAGAATTAGCAGCGATGTCCTGTAGCAGGCAGATCGACTTGGCCCAGCGTGATCGAGATCGATTGATGATTTCATGACGCAACAGTAGAAACAGATAAGTCTCGATACTGCATTGTCCACGAAAACTCGGGAGTCCCTTGATAAACGAAACGAAGGTGTCCTGGACCAGGTCTTCGGCATCCGAAGTTTGAAGTAAACGTGCTTTGGCGTATCGCAAAAGCCGGCCCTGGTATTGATCGATTAGACGAGACCATGCCTCGGTATCACCTTGGTGGATGCCCGAGAAGAGGTTTTCATCGTTCCATTTGTCATTAGCCATTAATGGATGTCACCTCGATCTATCGCCCCATCCGACTGTGCCGGACCCAGATAACGATCCAACCAGTCACGAATCTCTTGAAGATACTGCTTGCGATATTTCCAGGATATACTGTGCCCACCAGGATAGACGATATGTTTTTTATGGGCAACGGGCGTCCCTAGAAGATTGAAAAGAGGTTTCTGAGCACTTTCTTTGGGGAAAATGGAGTCTTCTCGACCGTTGAGCATCAACATAGGAATGGTCACATGGGGGGCAAAATTTGCCGGATCGCAGGAGGAGTGCCAGCCATCAGATGCAAGACCTCCCCAAAGCAATATCCCCGCCCGAAATCGGGATTCCAGTGCAATCATTAGCGGGCCCACTTCACCACCCCAGCTCAGCCCCACGTAGGCCAGCTTCCGCGTATCGATGTCGTCTCTTGTCTCCAGATAGTCGATGGTTCGACGCGTATCCTGGGATCGTTGGACATAAAGGTTCCGGGCTTGAATCTCAGAAAACTCACGGTAATCTCCCTCCAAACGACGGTCAAAGGTGCCTTTCATAACGGGAATAACTAAGGCTCGTCCACTGCGTAGAATGCAGGCGATTTCCTCTCGGTGTATCGTATCATAACGCCACGGATTTCGCCGAGACGAACCTCCGGGAAACCAGAGCACGATTTGATAAGGTGGAGAAAAGCCTTTAGGAATGTTGAGGTAGGCGCT
>Ga0209536_100004056_pt1 | contig 23270 bp, 19 predicted proteins | sample DeeMarSeWOR28_12_FD_187461 | JGI IMG/M metagenome (GOLD analysis project Ga0209536, IMG submission 187461) | Marine sediment microbial communities from White Oak River estuary, North Carolina - WOR-2-8_12 (SPAdes) (version 2) | ecosystem: Environmental > Aquatic > Marine > Intertidal zone >... | reverse complement strand
GGTCGTTGACAAATGTGTTGTTTACGACGAGTATTCGACTGGCGGGGACGGGATTTTCCATGCCGAAAGCGATAATAGCGCTGTTTGTCGCCGTCGGGCTTTGATGGAAGATATTGCCGATAACGTAGGCAAGACCGCCGTCCGGCAGGTCGAGTTCATAATTGCTGCCGCGTTCATCTGTCAGGCGATTATAAAGAATGCGGTTTTCCGCTGCCCTTGATTTGACAAGTTGTCCACCGTTTGACTGGTGGGAATAACAGAAATTCATTGTAAATTTTTGGACATTTCCAATGTAAATATTGTGAGAATATCCGTCACCGTAGCCGTTATTTGCAAATTCGGATTTTTCTACCAGTATTTCGCTTTCCGGATTTTCCCCGCTGAGTATTCCGTTCTCATTGTCATGGAAATAACAATCGCGAACAGTCAGGTTCTTTCCTTCCAGGCGAATACCGGCGCCGTTTTTATCCCGCACCCGACATCCCGAAAATTCAATATTTTCGATTACTGTGTCATTCCCGCCGATGATCCAGATCGCTTTACCTTCTGCGCTCTTGTTCGCCGCATCGATTTTTGCTTTTCCATAAGTGCCGCGGATGAGAAGCATGTTTGCTGATATACGGCAGACGTCTCCGCTATAGCTGCCGGAGGCGTTGATTTCAATCGTGTCACCATCCTGAGCATCTTTAAATGCCTCGCAAGGTGTTCCATACTTAGCGCCAGGACCAACATGAAGTGTGCGGGTTCCCGCAGTAGCCGGTGAGCTGAAAAGAAAGAGGGCAATAAAGATAAGCAGCGTTCTTAATAGCCGGTTTTTATTACACATTATTATTAGATACTGCCTAATCGGTATTTGTCGGATTACCAGCGTTTTCCGGATCCGGTTTTTACTTTACCCCATCAGGATGCAATATAGTATAATACATTTTTTATAATACCAAGGTTTTTCCTGTTTGGTATTCCTTTCGATGCTCCATTATTCTCAGGTGCGTTGGTCGCAGGGGAAAATACTTTAATGCATACAGATTAAATGATATAAACTTTACATTGTTATTGAGGGCACCGATGGCTTGAATCGGATTTATGAGTCGTTAAGCGGCTGTACGTATCAGCATGTTGTGGCTATGCCGTAAACCTTGTGTCTGCCTGTTGATCCGCCTCAGTACCATTGGCCGTAATTATCATGTTTTATTTATTTAGACGTTTTATTTAAGGCATTTGCAGGATACCCTGATATTAAACTTCACTTTTTCTTCATCTGAGACGATATGAATTCTGAAAATGAGGTTACAGGATGAAATTTATACTGATTGCACTGACACTGTTTTTGACGGATTACGCTGTTGCGCAACCTGCTCCTGATGAACCGGTTAAAGAAATATCAGAAATTCCGGAGGATTTTATTATTGGATTGGAAGACGTTCTTACTGTTAATGTGTGGAAAGAACCGGAATTGTCTGTCAAAGAAATCACCGTCAGGCCGGATGGTAAAATTAGCCTGCCGTTAATAGGAGAAATTAAGGCGGATGGATTGACCCCCAGGCAACTGGATGATGTTCTTACCGAAAAATTCAAAGAATATGTAGCCGCCCCCATGGTATCCGTAGTTGTCCTGAAAATTGCAAGTTTAACCGTTTCCGTCCAGGGGGAGGTCATGAAACCGGGAATCTATTATCTGGGATCTCCCATGACGGTCCTTGAACTTCTAGCGCGGGCAGGCGGCCTGAATGAATGGGCTGATGAGAAAAATATTGCAATTATCAGGACAGAGGGTGGGAAAAGCAAATACTATAGATTTAATTACAAGGAAGTTTCCAAGGGAAGAGGATTACAACAAAACATTGTCCTTAAGAAGGGAGACATCGTTATTGTTCCCTAAAGCCAAGGTTGCGGTTCATACGAATTCAAAGCTAAAACATTCCGGGATATGGATCTGGTTTCTCGCCTGTTTGATCGGCGCTGCCGGATATTGTTTTGCCCAAGACACGATATATCCTTCCTATGAAGATCCTGAGGCGCCGGCCGATCCAGTTCGAGAGGAAAATATTGTTATTCCTATCCCGATACGGGGTGGTGAGATCAGTCCTTCTGAGGCAAAAAGAGAGGGGAAAATACAGTCCCGAGGAGCCCTGAATTTTCAAGATGATGTGTTTTTGAATCCCGGCAATGGATTTGGTTTTGCACTGAACGCTTCTCAGGGATATATCTCAGATATATCCGATGGAGAAAATATCAATCCATCACCCCAAATATCATCTTTTTCGGGATCGGTTTTCTTTAATGAGGACAGGCGACGATCGAGCTTCCATATGGATTTGGGAGCGGGTTCTCAATTTTACTATCACACCGGCTATGATACTTTCATACGACCTAATTTTACCGCTAATGTCAATTACGCCTACCAGGTTTCAAAAAATACATCATTAAGCGTTGCCGATGATTTTTCATCCTATTATCAAGATTTTTCGCCGTTTACCAGTCTTTACTCCCCCATTCAGGAAATTTCAAACCTTTCAAATGAAATAGTTCTAAGCCGGCAGAGAATACACAGGAATTTTATCAGCGCAACAATTAATCGCCAGATGGGTCGAAAGATAAATTTGGGATTAACCGGCCTGTATGCTCTATACAAGTATGCTGAAGAAGGTTTAAACACTACTCATGAATTTCACATTGAGGGGTATTTGGATTTTGAGCTGACCCGTTGGCTGTCGCTGACAAACAGGTATACGGCATATTTAAACTCGGTTAATGAGGGGGAAAGAGAAGCTCGAATTCATCGTTTACAGGTGGCAGGGCTTGATTTTAATATAGGAAGTTACGTGCGTTTTTGGTCGGGGGGTGGTGTTTCGTTTTCGGAGTATCAAAATGAACACCGTTTGGCGGAAAGCATAGATGCGGGGATAGGATTTACCTCCCTGAATGTCGTCATGACTTTGAACTACCAGCGGGATTTTACATCCGCTTTGGGTATTTCCAGGTTGATGTTAACCGATGCCATGACAGCCAATGTTGGATGGAGAATCACACGTTGGATGAACACCATGCTTGAATCCCGTTACTCAAGGAGTAAGGATCAGGCGGAAAGCGGAATTTTGGAAACATTAGAAAGCAGCGGGCAATTGGGATTTGCTTTGAGTTCGAATATCAATATGAAATTAAACACATTCTACGAGAACCAGAAAGTCATAAATTACTCTATTTCTGGGCTCGATATTAAACGGGTATCTGCGTATTTAGAATTTCAATACGTCTGGCCATCGCGGGGAAGATCAGATTAACCTTTGGTAGGGATGACTCTTTTGTACTCCGATTGCATGCCGGATAATTATCTGAAAAGGAAAAAGCCATGAAAGAGCTGGCAGGATTGACTCCGTTTGATTACCTGAATATCCTGTGGCGAAGACGCTGGTATGCTGTTATTGTGTTCCTTTTAATAGGCGGTGGTGTTGTTGCAGTCGCAAACCTGTTGCCTGATTTATACATTTCCTCCTCGATGATATCTGTTGAGTCACCCTCCATGCCTCGGGATTATGTCCGCCCCTCGGATGCATCGAGTCCTACACAGCAGATTAGCACGGCTATCCAACGGATTAAGAGCCGTAGTTTTATCGTGCCGTTGATCCAGGATTTCGGCCTTCAGGGGTATGGGACGAGTGAAGAATTTTTAATGGATGACGCGGTTGATAGGGTCAGGAATCATATTAAAGCTGTCAGCACCTCAGAGAATACTCTTACTATTTCTTACACTGCTACAAACCCTCAGCTGGCACAGGAGATTACCCAGCGCATTGTGGAAATGTTGATCCAGTTCGGTAGTTCTAACAGAAGGTCTCTGGCAGCGGACACCTACGATTTTTTGGAAAAACAGGCTCAAGAGAATTATGATGCTCTGAAAAAGCAGGAAGAAAAAATTAAACGGTTCAGATCCGCTCATATGGGGCGGCTGCCCGAATATAGTCAACAGAATGCGGATGCTCTGAAGCAATTAAAAAAGGAGTTGGAGGAAACGGAAAATGAATTGGATGCCCTCCAGGTGCTTATGAAGTCCCTGGATATTAGAGCTCAGGAACGACAGAGTCTTGGGCTATGGGAACAGGATTTATACATACCCGACTCGACTCCTTCCTCCATTTCAGGAATGAATTCTGAAAGTACGCCAACTCCCGATGCCGAGCTGGCTAAAAAAGAGGCAGAGCTTAAGGAGCTTAAAGTACATTACCTACAGAGTCACCCGGATGTGATTCGTCTCCAAAATGAAGTGGATGCCCTGAAACAACGGCTGAATCAGCGTGCTGCAGGGGCTGCATCCGATAAGTCGACTTCCACCCCATTTGGAGAAGCTGATATAGACACGTTGGATGTAGACCTTGCTCAGATTGAATTAGAAGCCGAAATATATAGGAATGACATTCAAAAACTGGAAAAGAAGAGAGAATCCCTTGCCAGCCAGATTCAAATGAATGAGGATAGCGCAAATATGGCACCGGAACTTGAAGCGCAATTGTCCGACCTGGATCGGGAAAGGGAAATATTACTAAAGCAATACCAGATTTCAGTTAATGATAGAGATCAGGCGCGACTGACGCTCGAACTCGAGCAAGGGGATACGGGTACTTATAGCATAATAGACGAAGCGAATTTTCCTGAAAAACCAGATTCCCCCGATCGAGTGCGGATTGCACTAATGGGATTGCTTGCCGGATTGGTAATGGGTGTCGGGGCTTCCCTTGGGCGGGAATTGCTCGATTCTACATTGAGTACTGAAGAGGAGGCAGCGGCGGTGTTGAAGATGCCTGTTCTGGTTTCGGTACATGAAATATCAAAAAGGGAAGCTCGAAGACATGCAATAAAGAAAAATATTGCTTAAAATGTAAAAATATATGGAAAGGAGCGGGGCAGTCATCCGATAAAGATAATAGGACGAATTTGTCATAAAAGGAGAACAAATCTGCATAAAGCGGGTTTGAGGCGGTTTTGGTTCTCCAGTGCGACCATACTAAAGCTCTTGTCTGGTGCGGTTTCAGCATCTTGTGACACAGTGGGAATAGTCGGATGCAACTTAAATACCTTTTCACCGAGTACTGCCGGCAACAGATTTTTGCGATTGGACAAATGAGAAAAATATTCAAAATTCTCAACGAGACAGGGACCGATAAAGGAAAGAAAATACCTCCTTCCGATTCTGAACGTGAAAAGACGAAGGTCGTTGCAGAATCCCCGGAAATAACCAAAAAGGCATCTCTAAAAGAAATTACCCTTAACGATCCGGAGCTGAAAGTGCTGACTAAATCGAAAATAATACAGACAGACACTTTCAATCTTGTCGCCGCAAGCCAACAGGTCAGGATTGCTTTGGATCCTTTAACCGTTGTCGGGGAACAATTTCGGATGCTTCGCACCAGGCTGGGGCTTCTGCAAAAGGAGAAGGGGATCAAAACGGTTTTAATTACCAGCAGTGTTCCTGCGGAAGGGAAGACATTTACCGCGTGCTGCCTTGCCGGAGTTTTTGCCCAGGAACCGGGGAAGCGTGTGCTGCTGATTGACTGTGATATGAGAAAAGCCGGATCCGGATCGAACATTGGAGTAAATGGCAGGTACAGCAATAAAGGTATGTCCATGTTGTTACGGGGAGAAATTAAATTTCCCGATGCTCTGCTGAGAGCAGTGGGTTTAGAATTCTTCTTTATGCCGAATGGGCCCTTGCCTCAAAATCCTACCGAATTATTGAGTTTGCCGATTCTGGAGCAGACCATTCGATCAGCTGCTGAAGATTTCGATTGGGTTGTTATAGACTCTCCTCCGGTTTTGACATTGTCGGATACGACTTTATTGGCTCCTTTGTGTGATACGGGCATTCTTGTTGTGAGAGCCGGCGTTACTCCATCCAAACTCGTTAAAGAAACAGTGAATCTGATCGGACGAGAAAAAATCTGCGGTATACTTTTCAATCGCAGAAAACAGAAATACCCCGACCGGTACTACTACTACCACTACAAAGAAAAGTAGGGCAATTCCAAAAGCAGGAAGAATGGCGGGCTCTACATTTATCCTGAAAATAATCGATGTTGAATGCGCTTAGTGTTGATGTTGAAGATTACTTTCATGTGGAAGCGTTTTCTTCCCAGATCAGCAGGGAGGATTGGCATTCGTATGAATGCCGGGTAGAGATAAACGTTGATCTGACCCTTGAGATTTTATCTAAACATCAAACGTTGGCGACATTTTATATTTTAGGCTGTGTTGCAGAACGGTATCCCCGGCTGGTCAGGAAAATTGCCGACGCGGGCCATGAAATCGGTTGCCATGGATATGCGCATCAACGAATACATAACCAGGCTCCGGAAGATTTTCGTGAGGATGTTCGCACCGCCAGCCTCAGAATAATGGATCAGATTCAGAAACCTGTTTGTTGTTATCGGGCGCCAAGTTTTTCGGTTGTCGAGTCTACGCTATGGGCCCTGGATGTCCTGGCAGAGGAGGGAATCCGTATCGATTCATCCATCTTTCCGGTCAAGCATGACCTGTATGGCATTCCCGATTCCGGGCGTTTCCCGTATTGGCATGGAGCTATTTTTGAGTTTCCCCTTACGACAATCAGAGTCGGCAATCTTAACGTTGGAGTCGGCGGTGGAGGATACCTGAGACTCTTACCCTATGCCTTTACCCGATGGGCTATCAGAAGAATCAATGAAGTTGAAAAACAGCCGGTTATGGTTTATTTCCATCCGTGGGAACTCGATCCTGAGCAGCCCAGAATATCCGCGCCGCTTCGTTCAAGAATGAGGCACTACACCAACCTGAAGGGGATGCAGAGGAAGATTGAACGACTCCTGAAGGATTTCCGCTTCACTAGTGTTTCAGATGTGTGCAATCAGCTGCAGGTTTATAAGAATCCGGCCCTGGGATTCACGGAAAAATCATCAATCATTCAAAGTTGATAAACAGGGAATTCATTAAAATAATCCAATATCAATAGCAATGTCAGTGCTTTTGGCATTACCGTGATGCGTATTCCGGTGAAGATGGCCACCTGTCCCGGTCTATTCCATAAAAGTGTCCAACTTCATACCGGAATCCGTGTCCAAATTGCTCCGCAATACGCACCGTAACAGGAACGCCTTAAGTTTCGTATTCCTCACGAGGTTGTCTAACTAGTCGAGTGTGCGGGCATGCCTGCTACAGAGTATCAAAGGAGGCAACAAGCTGCCGCTTGCCTGCCAACCGCCTGGCGGCTTGTCAGACGGCTTTTCAGGTGACTTGTCAGGCGAAGCCCGGCCGAAGCAGAGCTTCGGCTAGTGGCGTAGCCTGAAGCCCGGCCGAATCTTCGATTCGGTTAGCGCAAGGCCTGGAGCGATGAATTTGATTTCAGACGACAGGAGGGAGTATAATTAATCGCATATGACTTTTCACTGAAACTATGAAAATATGCCTCGCCAGCAAGATCTGCGGGTAATAAATCTATGTAAACTATTTAAATATTGTAGTTTATTGTTGATGCAGAAGATCTTCGTTTCAGGATTCAGGTTGAATATAGCTTAAATTACCGGTAGGGCGTGTAGGGCAGTTCCATCAGGCCAAGATTTTTTTTGACCTTTTATATTATGTCTACAGATTTTTCGGAAAACACCAAAATATTTCCTTTGCGTCGATAGGAAATTGCATGTAAAATTACTTCGCGGAAAGGCCGGCATTTGTCGAATCTTCAAGTTTCTGCGTTGAATAATATAAGTATAAGGTGATAATAAATGAAAGTTAATCTTATTTAATTTTTTCGCCGAAAAGTACTTAGTGTACGTTTTCTGAAGGATTTAGGAAAGTATAATGATCGGTATGTGGAAATACCTGGCAGTGCGAAAACTCGGTGCAGTTTTCCTGGAAACACTGCTTTTAATGTGTTGCGTTTTTGCCGCGTTTTGGGTACGGATGCAGGTATCACCTTTTGGGGTGGAAGCGATTGAACAATATCAAATCCTTCCCAAGGCGATTTTAATCGCACTTGTTTTCCAGCTTTCACTTCATTTAAACGACATTTATAATTTCCACTACACACAGGCCTTAAAAGAATACATAATCCGTTTGATCCAGGCCCTCTTTATGGCGACGTTAGTTCTGTCTGTCATCTTCTTTGTAAATCCTATTCTGATAGTAGGGCGAGGAGTATTTATCCTGACCCTGATTTTCAGTGCTGCTTTTCTCATTGTCTGGCGTACCCTGCTGCGCATGTATTTCGGCAAACGGCATCCGAGCACCAATCTGGTAATACTTGGGACAGGAAAATTAGCCAGGGATGCGGTCCAGGAAATATTGCGGCGGCCTGAATTGGGGATCCGGGTTGTCGGTTTCGTGGACGACAGCCCGCAGCTTTTGGGGATGTCGATTATTAACCCGAAGGTGATAGGAAATTACGAAGATCTGACGAAACTGGTCGCGGATCATAAAGTGGACAGAATTGTTGTAGGCCTGCCGGATCGTCGCGGCAAGCTGCCGATTAAGGACCTCCTCGATCTCAAAACCAGGGGTGTAGCAATTGAAGAGGTTACCACCTTCTATGAACGTGTTGCAGGGAAGATCCCTCTTGAGAATCTCAAACCGAGCTGGATGGTATTTAATTCCGGATTTACGGTATCCAGGCGGTTGTTGATCGAAAAGCGCATTATTTCAATTGTAGCGTCGTTTCTGTTGATGCTGCTGTTTTCCCCCATAATTCTCCTGCTGCTGGCCTTGATAAAACTGGATTCGACGGGGCCGGTCTTCTATCGCCAGAAACGCGTGGGGCAGGATGGGAAAATTTTCGTACTCTGGAAATTCCGCTCTATGGTGGCAGATGCGGAAGTGAATACGGGACCCGTATGGAGTGATGGGGCGGAAAAAGACCCGCGCATTACGCGTATCGGCAGATTCATGCGCCGCAACCGCCTGGATGAGCTGCCGCAGCTGTTCAACGTTTTCAAAGGGGATATGAGTTTTGTGGGGCCGCGGCCGGAGCGTCCTAATTTCGTTCAGCAACTCACCGAAACAATACCCTTTTACAGCCTGCGTCATATCGTAAAGCCCGGTATCACGGGATGGGCGCAAATCAATTACACCTATGCAAATACGCTGGACCAGGCTATGGAAAAACTGCAGTACGATCTGTTCTACATCAAAAACATGTCCTGGATCCTTGACGCCCTGATTATGCTCCAAACCGTCAAAACCGTCCTCGTCAAAGAGGGATCCTGACCGGTTCAAACCTTCAAATCCGACCTAAAAGCCGGTATCAGGCATACCCGACATATTCGTGATAAGCCCATTGAATCCGGTAGAAGTCTCCCATGATCAGTACTCTCCCGATTCAAGGTCGAACTTTAACAGAAAATGCATAAATTTTGGAGAAGCGGGAGAAGAATTAGAAACTAAAATGAGCTTTATTTACAGGTAAAACAGGCGGTTGAGTGATAAATTTTCGATCGATTTTTTTGTGCGGCTATGCTAACTTGGATGGTTAGGGATAATTAGAGTAAATCCCTGTGGAGTGGGAATAATAGCAAACTGCATTACTCCTCTTTGATGATTTTAACCCGCATTACTCACAGCTCTTGTTTTCAACAAGGTTCTTGTTGAAAACAAGAGCCGGTTTCACTGCCTGGCTGTCTGAAACATGGCGAAAACCTGTGAGAAATGCGGGCTTAATCCTATACCTTTAAGTCATTAGCAGGGATGCCAGTGACTTCCTTTGCGAGGATGGGGCGATGAATTCTGCAACTATTGAAAGATTGAAAAAGATCGTTGGTGAAGACAATGTGCTCGACAACCCGGCCGACCTCTACGTCTACGGTTCCGACTCTTCGGTCCATGAGGCTTTGCCGCAGGTGATTGTCAGGCCGAAAAAAGTGGAGCAGGTCCAGGAACTGATGCGCTACGCCAACAACGAAAAGATCCCGGTCGTTCCGAGGGGATCCGGTTCGGGCATGAGCGGGCAGGTCGTTCCGGTACAGGGCGGTATAGTCCTGGATATGAAGGGGATGAACCGCATTCTTGAGATCAATCCACAGGACGGGTACTGCCGGGTGGAGCCGGGCGTGGTCGACGACGATCTCAATAAGGCCCTCAAGCCCTACGGTGTGTTTTACCCGCCGACTCCGGCTTCCAGCGTCGTCGCAACGATCGGAGGCGAGATCGCCAACAACGCCTCCGGCGGGCGTTCCGTCAAATACGGCGCCGCGCGCGATGCAGTCCTGGCCGTGAAAGTGGTCATGGCAAACGGAGAACTTCTTTCCTTCGGTTCCACAACGCGCGTGTCCGCTTCGGGATATCCCCTCGAGAAACTGATGGTCGGCTCCGAGGGGACATTGGCCGTGATCGTGGAAGCGTGCCTGCGCTTTGTCCCTATTCCCAAGCTGCGTTGTCTGGGAAGCGCCAAGTTCAATAAATTGAGCGAAGCGGGCGATGCCATTGCCGATATTATGGGCAGCGGCTGTCAACCTTCCATGCTGGAGCTTATCGACAAGATTGCCATTATAGCCGTCAACAAGGCCAATAACCTCGGTTTGCCGGAAGTGGAGGCCATCCTGCTGTACGAAGCCGACGGTATGGCAAAAGAAATGATCGATGCCGAAATCGAAAGAATTCAGGAAATCTGCAAGAAACACAAAGGTTTTGATCTGGAGAGCAGCTACGACGCCAAGGAACGGGCCCGGATCTGGGCCGGCCGCGCCAAGCTCTTCCCATCTCTTTCGAAGTATGACGAGAGTCTTGCCTCCACCTCTCTCGCCGACGATATGGCCGTGCCATTTTCCAAGATGGCCGCATGCGCAGACAAGATCCACGAAATTGCGGACAAATACGACCTGGTTATGACGGCTTACGGGCACTGCGGCGCCGGCTGCATGCACACCAAGATCCTGATGGACACCGACAAGACCGTCAGTTGGGAGAATGCGCGTGAAGCTGTAAGGGAAATCTACGAATTTGTCCGTTCTGTCGGCGGTACGACTTCCGCAGAGCACGGCATTGGATTGTCCAAGGCCGCAGCCTTCAAAAAGGAAAAAGAGGCCAGCCTGGAACTGATGCGTGCAATTAAAAAAGCGTTTGATCCCAACAACATCCTGAATCCCGGCAAGCTGATGGATGGGCCGGACGACTGGGTTGAAGAGACTGAATTACGTTATCAATCAACATAAGAAGCAGGTATTACTATGACTGACCTAAGCAAATTGGAAAAATGGAGAAGCGCCCTTAGTAAGTGTATTCGATGCGGATACTGCTACGATCAATGCCCGATCTACAAGGAAACCGGCTGGGAAGCGGACAGCCCCCGCGGTAAGCTGATTCTGCTTTACGGGATGCTGAGCGGGGAAATCGAGCCTTCCGACTATATCGCAAACAAGCTGTTCGAGTGTTTTCACTGCAACCGCTGCGAGAAGGCGTGTGCTTCCGGTGTGCCGATTCAGGATGTTTACAACGATGCCCGGGCGTTTCTGGTCGAATCCGGCTTCGATGTTGTCGGAACAACCTCCAGAACGGACCATGATGTCTGCGCCAGGTGCCTCAACTGTATCCGCATGTGCGAACACGACGCCCGGAAATTCATCGACGGCAAGGTTGTCACCGATGTGCTCAAATGTCAGAGCTGCGGCAGCTGTTTCGACATCTGTCCCGAATGCGGCGTGACCATACAGCGCGGTTTCGGCACAAATCCGAACGAGCTGCTCGACAGGGTGGACGCCTTCCTGAATGATCCGAATAACCCGGAAGCCAAGGCGATTGTGTTCTCCTGCGGCTATTCGAGCTACCCGGGATTGAAGCATGCGGAGTTCGATGATTTCGTGATCAGCAAGGAGTACGAGATCCTGGTGACTGCGTGCAGCGGCCGTTTGAAATCCCATACTGTTCTGGAATCCCTCGAACGGGGCGCATGGGGCGTGATGATCTGCTGCTGCCCCGAGGATGAGTGCGAACATGGCGGGAGCCCCCGGGTCAAGGAACGCATGAAAAACCTGACAAAGATCATGGAACGGATCGACATCGATCCCAAACGTGTGCAGGTGTTCGAGGTCCCACAGGGGAATGAGGCCAAGTTCTTGGAATCTACCGGTACATTTATAGAGGATATCAGGGCTCTCGGTCCGCTGGCACCGGAGGCTGAGACGGTAGGGAGTGAAAAATGAAACTAGAGGTTCCTTACGGCAAGGATTCAAAGCTTGAGGCGGAGATCGACGAGCAGTCCGTGATCGGCATCATCGAGCCCAACGAAGTGGAGATCGGTGACGAAACCGAGATCATTCGTCAGGCACTGAACAACCCGATCGGATCTCCGAGCCTGAAGGAGTTTTTGAAAGACGCTCGGGACGTTCTGTTCATCGTCAACGATCCCACGCGTCCCACACCGACGGCCCGGGTGCTGGACATCATCGAGGACGACATCGCCGGGCACAACGTCAGCTTTATCATCGCGACGGGTATCCATCGTGCGCCGACCGAGGAAGAGTACCTGCAGATCTTTACCGAGAAGTACTACACGAAGTACAAGGATCGCATCCACTCGCACGATTCGAAAAACGACGAGATGGTGTATCTGGGCACCTCGAAAAACGGTACAGAGATGAAGGTCAACAAGATCGGTGTCGATGCGCACAAGATCGTGATCATCAGCTCGGTTGAGCCGCACTACTTTGCCGGATATACCGGAGGGCGCAAGTCCTTCCTGCCGGGAATCGCTTCGTTCGAAACCATCGAGCAGAACCACAAGCTTGCGCTTAAGCAGGAAGCCCGGGCGCTGGCACTGGAAGGCAACCCGGTGCACGAGGACATGATCGATGCGCTTTCGACGGTGAAAAAGGAAATCTTCACAATCAGCACCGTTTTGGACAAAAATCACCGCATCTATGCCGCCACCGCCGGCGACATCTACAAGTCGATGGAAGCGGCCGTGTCCAAGGCCGAGGAAGTGTTCGTGGCGAAGATACCGCAGAAAGCGGATATTGTGGTTTCGGTGGTGAAGTTTCCGTCCGATATCGACCTGTACCAGGCGCAGAAGGGGATCGACAACGCCAAGTACGCCGTCAAAGATGGCGGGATCCTTATCGTGGTCGCCAAGTGCCGCATGGGTATCGGAGAGGATTCTTTCGTTAAATTACTGAGTTCCGCGGATTCTCCGAAAGACGCCCTGGATCGTATCGAGAAAAAATTTGTTGTCGGGTATCACAAGGCGGCAAAGATGGCCGAGGTAGGACTCTATGCTCGGACCTTTGGTGTGACCGATCTGGACCCCAAAATACTGGAATCAATCTTTATACGTCCGTTTTCCTCTCTGCAGGAAGCTCTGGATAAAGCGTTCGAGGAAAAGGGCAAGAATGCGAAAGCGCTCGTACTGCTGGACGGCAGTTTGACCATTCCGCACGTGGAGGAGTAAGAACTATGATAGTGGCTGATCTGAAACCGATTGAAGACATTATGTCCTACCTGGAAGGCAAAGAGCGCATCCTGCTGGCCGGGTGCCATGGCTGCGTGACCGTGTGCAGCGCCGGAGGACAGAAGGAAGTCTCTTTATTGGCCAGCATGATAGAGCTGGCGCGCAGGAGAAAGGGTCAGGCATGCTCCATCACACAGATGACGATCGAGCGGCAGTGCGACCCTGAATTCCTGGAAGAGGAAATGCTCGAGAAGGCCAAGGATCATGATGTCATCTTGTCGATGGCCTGCGGGGTCGGCGTTCAGTTGGTTGCTGAACAGGTCGAGACCGGGATCAAGGTTTACCCGGCGGTCAACACGCTCTTTATGGGCGGCGTGGACGAGAAGGGGCAGTGGAGTGAACGCTGCCAGGGCTGCGGGGACTGCAAACTGCCTCTGACTGGCGGAATCTGCCCGGTCACCCGCTGCTCCAAGAGCCTGCTGAACGGACCGTGCGGCGGATCCCGTGACGGCGTTTGCGAAGTCGATCCCGATATCAAATGCGGCTGGCAGATGATCATCGACCGGCTCGAAGCCATCGGCTGTCTGGACGATTTCGAGAAAATAATCGAACCGGCGGACTGGTCGAAGTCCTTCGATGGCGGGCCGCGCAAATATATCCGGCCGGATATGAGATAGCAATGGATCGCGCCCATTGCGTGTAAGAATCGACAGTTCAGTTCAAAGATAAGATTCGTCAATCTTGGAGTGCGGCAGCTTGCTGCCGCCTTAACTAGGCATGCATATTATAAAGGCGGCAGCAAGGAGACCGTCTCAAAACTAATGAATTGGCTATGTTTAAATGGTTATCTGATTATCGGTGGCTTCCTTGGAGTGCGCAAGCTTGCTTGCGCCTTAAGGCAAAAATGCTTATTTTGTAAGCACTTAAAGGCGGCAGCAAGCTGCCGCACTCCAAACAAGAGCGAGCGAGGAATAGCGAATGAAAAAAACAAAGTCGAATCTGGAAAAGGTGTTGAAAGCGGGTAAATTCGCCGTCACGGCCGAGGCCGGACCGCCGCGCGGTGCGAAACCCGAAGTGGTCCGCGAGAAGGCGAAAATCCTGAAGGGTGTCGTCGATGCGTGCAACGTGACCGACAACCAGACCAGCGTCGTGCGCATGTGCAGCCTGGCGGCTTGCAAGATCCTGCAGGAAGAGGGCATCGACGCGGTCATGCAGATGGTATGCCGCGACCGCAACCGCATTGCCGCACAGAGCGATATTCTCGGCGCCGCATCGCTCGGGATCCATAACCTGCTCTGTTTGTCCGGCGACCACCAGGTGTTTGGAGACCATCCTCAGTCGAAAAATGTGTTCGACCTCGATTCGATCCAGCTATTGAAGATCGCGAAGGATATGCGCGACGAGGCCAGGTTTGCCGGGGGCAAGGATGTTGACGGGCCGCCCAATATGTTTATCGGCGCTGCCGCCAATCCGTTTGCCGACCCTTTTAAGATCCAGGTTCCGCGGCTGGCGAAAAAGATCACGGCCGGAGCGCAGTTTATCCAGACCCAGTGCATATTCAACCTGGATAAATTCAAGGAATTTATGAAAGGCGTCCGGGATCGGGGCCTGCACGAAAAAACCTACATTCTGGCCGGAATTACGCCTCTGAAGAGTGCCGGAATGGCCAAATATATGGCGACCAAGGTCGCCGGGATGGACGTACCGGAAGACGTTATCAAACGGATGGAAGGTGCCGACAAGGCGAAGCAGAAGGAAGAGGGCATCAAGATTGCCGTCGAAACCATCCAGAGGCTCAAGAGGATCTCCGGTGTGGCCGGTGTCCACATTATGGCGATCGAGTGGGAAGAAGCCGTTCCCGAAATCGTCCAGAAGGCCAAACTCCAGCCCGTCAAGAAATCGAAATAAAGTATTTTCCGGGGAGCGTCTAGTCTCCGCCCTAGCCGAAGCTTTGCTTCGGCCGGGCTTCAGGCTACGCCCTCCGGGCTTCGCCTGACCGGTCGCCTGACAAGCCGGCTTTCCGACGGCATTACCAGGACTTTACAACAACCTGCCACTTTACTATTCATACACCAACGTTATGTATTCTACCAACGAAGGCCTTTGAACCTGAAACCTGGAACTTGCGAACGGAACTTGGAACCTGGAACTTGTGAACGTTTTTTTGACGTTCGACGTTCCGTCTTCGCCTACGGCTTCCGTCTCCGCCTCCGGCTACGACGGACAAGACGCCGGACAAGTCAGACCTTAGACGGTTTTTATTTTTTCGACCTTCTACCAGTTTTTGAACCTGAAACCTGGAACTTGCGAACGGAACTTGGAACCTGGAACCTGGAACTTGTGAACATTTTTTTGACGTTAGACCTTAGACGTTCGACCTTCGACCTTTGACCTTTGACATTCCCCCATTCAAACCATCAAATCATTATAAAAAATGAACGGATTATCTGACTATCGCTCTTTCGAGCATTATGTTTATGGTTAAAGGAGAATGATCATGAAACTAAGCGAATACTTCGAGCAGGCGAAAGGCTATGGCGTTATCTCAACAGCGGATTCCAACGGTCATCTGACTTCAGCGGTTTATTCCAGGCCGCATTTTTATGATGAAGACACGATCGCCTTCATAATGGCGGATCGTTTAACCCACAAGAATCTCGAAACCAATCCCCATGCCGCATATCTCTTTATAGAATCGGGAGAAGGCTATTCCGGCAAACGTCTCTATCTGACAAAGACCAAAGAGGAAGCGAACAGTCCGGAGATTGACAAAATTCGGAGAAAAGACAGATGCCCGGTGGATGAAGAGTATATGAAGCAGAACCGGTTCCTCGTTCATTTTACTATTGATAAGGTCCTGCCCCTGATTGGAGACAAACAATAAAAGACGAGATTATATTCAAGCGTCGCAATAAGACACAGTTGAAGTTTCGGGGGCCGAAACTGGTCAAATCAAAGGATTTGGAACAAATTCCGCCCAACAATGCCACTCCGACTGTAAAAAAGCAGCGTAAGTTCAAAAAGCCGGCACAATGCAGCGAACAGGTTGAATGCCCGCTGCGTTCAAAATGCAAACTGGGCGTCTGCCTGGCCGATCCCGCCAAATCGTAAATACGTCATCAAAATGCCTAGCGCCTCAAGTGGTTTCCTTGGGGTGCGAGCGCAAACTTGTTTGCGCTCCCGCTCCGGAAGAAACTTGATTTTTTTGTTGACATTAAAATCTATTTGTTTGAGAATGTGAAAAATGGATAAAATGGATAATAAAGAAAATTTGGATAATCCAGAATTTATAACTACCGGGCAGGCCGCATCCCTCTGTTCTGTTACTCGCAACACCGTATTCAAGTGGATTCAATCAGGCCATCTTGCCGCACGGCGGACCGCCGGAGGGCACCACAGGATTGATCGGCGTGATCTGGAAAAGCTGATATTGGGGGCCGGAAAAGCTCCGACACATAACAGTCGGAAACAGGAGAATTCCGAATACCGTTACTGCTGGGAATACAACGGCAACGGAAATGTTCAGGATGCATGCCTGAATTGCGCCGTATACGAGCTGCGTGCCCTGCGTTGTTACGAAGTGGCGAAGCTGGGTCCGGACGTCCATCATCCGAAGGTCTATTGCAATAAGAACTGCAATGAATGCAACTATTTCCAGGAAATGCACGGCAAGAGGACCAATGTCCTGGTCGTTACGGACGATAAGGCGCTGTCCAACGATCTTTTGGCTCAGGCTGATGAAGCAAGGTTTAATCTGGAGATCACGGACTGCGAATATAACTGCTCGGCCGTTATTGACCAGTTCAAGCCGGATTTTGTCATTATCGACAGCAATCTCGGTCTTAAGGTCGCCCAACAGATGAGCAGTCACATAATGAGAGATCCCAGAATCCCTTATGTGCGGGTTATTATTGCAGGGCGCACTAACGATTTTCCGCACGAGTGTGACCGCGAAGTTTTTGCTAGAATGACGCGCCCTTTCGACATTTTAAGCATTACCGAGTGTATCAACCTTATTGAAGATCAGTCGAAAATTAAGTCTGCACCTGTTCCCGGCATGAGTGACACTATGAAAATGGGCGATGGTGCCGAAACATGATGAAGTCGAAGTGAAATCCGCCCGAAACGAGCGGATGAACCCAAAAGGAGGTGGACAGCCGCTATCTGGACTGGGTAGTTGAAAATTGGATATAGGCACGGTGGAAGGCCCTACCAGAACCAGTCCACCGAGCCCCGGATCATGAACAGCCGTAAGCTGCTCAAACCGTTTTTCCATTCTAGACAACCCATCACCCCCCGTCAAATCGAATCATGGAGAACCGGGCTAGCCAGGTCGCTTTCGTCCACTTTCCTCTTTTAAGGAGGTGTCTGGTGGCAACACAGATCCTGAACTCGAAGAGCTTGGACCCAGATGGATTTCTGAATGAAATTACAGGTTGGACGCGCGAGATGGCCGAGGAATTGGCAAGGCGTAACGACCTGGGCCCTCTGACGGAAAAACACTGGCTGATCATCGATTATGTCCGCGACTACTACAGCCAACATGGAGAAGGTCCCCCAATAGTGAAAATAGGTAAAGCTACCGGCTTCTCCTCAGGCGAAATCTGCAAAATGTTTCCCTGCGGTATTGCTCGTGGAGCCTACCGGTTGGCGGGGCTGCCAAGACCGAGCGGCTGCGTTTAATACCGGTGAAATACACGGCCTAAGGCCGTGCAATCCTGCAAGGCTGTGCGGATCCGGGGAGTACCTGTGGGAAGAAACTTCTCGTTCCGGGTTTCCCGTTCCCCGTTGAAAAACCATGAATGGGAAATTCGGAAAGTGAAACGAAAGAATGTCAAATGGAATTTACGCCCCGTTTCACGGGGGCCCAACTTCGTTGGGGTTAGCCAAAGCCACGTTCTCTGGGCGTGGTTGGTTACTTAAGGAGGTCCCAAGTGGATAGTTTTTCATTCATTATTGGTGGAATTTTGCCCTATGTGGTTGTACCCGTATTTCTGGCTGGTATGATCTATCGCTTTCGTTCATGGCTGAAGGCGCCGCAGCCCGGCAAGATGACTCTATTCCCTGCGGGAGGTTCCCCCTTCAAGGAGGTCTTGGCCGAGACGCTGTTTTTCCCGAGCCTGTTTAAGGGGGATCGTGTCTTGTGGGTATTTGCGTGGTTTTTCCACATAACGCTCGCGCTGGTATTTGTCGGCCATATCCGGGTTTTTTCGACAATGATCGATGGAATGCTGATGAAATTCGGTATGACATCCGATGGCATTGATTCGATGTCTAGTATATCCGGCGGGGCTGCAGGAATCCTGTTGCTTGCGACCGGTATTTTGCTCTTCGTTCGACGTCTCATTATCCCAAGGGTGCGTGAAATCACTGGAATTCCGGATTTTCTGGCGCCGCTGCTGATCATCGCCATCATTGTGACGGGTGACTGGATAAGGTTCACGGGGCACTTCGAACTCGAGCAGACGCGTGTATGGACCGCATCTCTGCTTACCTTCTCGCCGATTATTCCCGCCGATGGAATGTTTTTGCTCCACATCCTGCTCGCTCAGGCTCTTATTGCGTTCATTCCATTTTCCAAGATTCTTCATTTTGGCGGAATTTTCTTTACCCAGGCCTTAATAAAGAGGAGCTAGTATGAATAACAAAGATTCAATGGCGTCTGTCGGCGTAGCTGCTGAAGAAACCTCGGTGTCTGTAACCAAGGCACCGCCTTCCGGGAAAGAACCGGCAAAAATCACCAGGGAAAAGGCGGATGAAATCCTCAACGCAATTAAGGCGATCGATGGAGGGCCCAAGGTACTCAAACTCTATATGGATATGTGTGCGCGATGCGGGACCTGTGCGAAGGTGTGTCCTATTTATTACGGCAGCGATGAGAAGAAGTACAATCCTTCACTCCGTTCCGACATAATCCGCAATATTTATAAAAAACACCACACAATCAGCGGCAGGTTGCTGGGTCCCCTGGTTGGAGCGCAGGATTTCAATCCTGACGATCTGGGAAAATGGGTGGAGGATTCCTATTCCTGCACAGGGTGCCGGCGCTGTGCCACCTATTGTCCGTTCGGTATCGATAATTCCGTCATTACAAGAAAAATACGGGGCATCCTGGACAAAGCCGGTCTGACGCCGGAGACCATGCAGAAGGTTGTGGATATTTCACTGAGAACCCGTAATACCGACGGGGCTTCCCCGGAAGCCTTTAAGGCCGCCATCGCTTTCCTTGAAGAGGAAATGCATGATGAACACGGTATAGATGTTAGAATCCCGGTCGACGTGGTCGGCGCAGAATACTTCTATGTTCCACCGTCCGGAGATGTGCTGGTCAATCCAGAGGCTACCATGGGATTGGCCAAGGTGTTCCACGTCCTGGGGATGTCGGACAAGTGGACGATGAGCTCCACCTGTTTCGATGGCGCCAATTATGGCCTTTTCACCGGCAACGACGCCGATATGAAGGCGGATAACAAGCCGTACGTGGAGGAAGCGAAGCGGTTGGAGTGCAAGACTCTTCTCATGGGTGAATGCGGCCATGCCTATCGAATCATGAAAATGATTATGGAGCCCGCTAAGTGGTGGGGAGACCTGCCGTTTAATATTATCAACTGCATGGAATGGACAGCGGATCATATTTTGAAAGGCAGACTGCAATTCGATAAAAGCAAGAATTCACAGCCGGTAACCTATCACGATCCCTGCAATTTCGGCCGGTCGTGCGGCATTACAGAAGAACCGCGGATTATTCTGAATGCTTCCTGCGCGGATTTTCGGGAGATGTATCCGAACAAGGGAGAAAACTGGTGCTGCGGCGGTGGTGCAGGATTGTCCGCTATGGACGATATTCTTGAGTTCCGGATGAAGGTATCCGGTAGAAAGAAGCTCGATCAGATTCTCGAAACCGGCGCCGAATATGTGGCCGCAGCATGCTCCAATTGTAAGCGACAACTCAGCCAGCTGATGGAGTATCACAAGACCGGTGTCGAAGTCGGTGGCGTACACGATATGTTGTCCCGGGCAATTCTGATAAACGGGAAAGCGGCCGAACGGCAGCAATACTGATTTAAAAGCGTAACGCAAAGACGCAAAGGCGCAAAGACGCAAGGAACTGCTCAACGCAAGGGCGCAAAGGCGCAAAGACGCAAAGAACTGCTTAATACAAAGACGCAAGGACGCAAAGAACTGCTCAACGCAAGGACGCAAGGACGCAAGGACGCAAAGACGCGAGGAATTTAATTATATTTATTCTTTGCGTCTCTGCGTCCTAGCGCCTTTGCGTTATGCAGTTCCTTGCGTTAGGTTGATGGTATGCAAAAGCCGGGAACAGTTCGTATCGGTGACAGGGAATATACCCTGGATGAACGTGGATTCCTGTTTCCACCGGAGCAATGGGACGAGGCGTTTGCGGAAGGGATGGCCGAACGGCTCGGTATTTATGATGGGCTGACGGAGGAACACTGGAAGTTCATTCGTTATCTGCGCAAGAAATTTCTCGATGAAAAAACGGTTCCATTGGTAGTTTACGCCTGTGCGGATAATAATCTCCGTCTCAGCAGGCTTGCCCACCTCTTCCCGACAGGGTATCACAGGGGTGCGTGTAAAATTGCCGGCATAAATTATCAGTTTATGTTCGACTGCAATCCCTGGATTACGTATGAGAGCTATTCCGTTTTAAAGTCCGAATTCAAACTGACCGACTCAGGATTCCTGGAATCCTTCGACCGGTGGAATGAACGCTTCGCCCAGATCACGGCCGGCGAATGCCAGCTTCCGGAAGGATTAACCGACAAGCACTGGCAAATTATCCGCTATCTCAGGGACTACTACGGTCATAACAAAAATATCCCGACTGTTTTTGCGGCCTGCAAGGCAAACGGTATAGATGTGGGGGAATTGCGGGAACTTTTCCCCAGCGGATATCGCAGGGGAGCCTGTCGTATTGCGGGTCTCCCTTTCCTGGGATAACAAATCCACTTCTTTGCGCAGATCTGTATTACGTCCCCGCAATGATTAGTGGCCGATGGTGCCGGCTTCCGCGCTGTATTCCTCGATTTTTCCCTTCTGCTTTTTAACCAGATCTTCAAGTTCGAAATCGCTCGGGGACGGATAGACGGACATCAGCATCATTTTTACTCGGGTTTGACCGGCCGCCGCTTTCTCCTTAAGGTCCTCATCATCCGCGGAGTGCTCCAGTGCGATGGTGTACCACACATAGGCATCCGTGAGATCGCTGACGACACCGAGTCCGTGTTCAAAGGCGCGACCCAGACATGCCTGGGCTTTGTAATTGTCGAGATAGGCAAAAGCCGTACAATACAGGAAATCGGACCTGGGAGTCTTGCTGGTGTCGGAAGCCCATAGCCGGTCGATTTTTTCCTCTTGCTGTTGACCGGGCATTTGTCCGGCCTGGATCATCAGTTCAATAATTTCCGATTTATTGAGAAGCGTTTGTTCGCTTTCCGATGCGGGTTTGATTTCCTGACCGATAGTAATCGTCGGTATGCAAATGAGGGCGATTATTGGCGTTAAAAAGAATTTTCTTTGCATAAGTATAAAATCTCCTAAAAAGCCGGTGTCCTGTAGGGGCGAACCTTCCGTGTTCGCCCAGGGTATTGTGTTGTTATTTATCACGAAGGGCGAACACAAGGTTCGCCCCTACTTTAATTTCATCACCTCCACCATTCATCCATCAACGTTTCCCAAACCATCAATCCAAACTCAGAACTCAGAACTCAGAACTCAGAACTCAGAACTCAGAACTCAGAACTCAGAACTCAGAACTCAGAACTCAGAACTCAGAACTACTAACTATCAACTTATGAGATGAAATGGGCGAACACAAGGTTCGCCCCTACGGTTATAATATGTCTTTTTGTCTCCGAAGAAACTCCTATGTTGCAGAACTACCTTTTTTTAATTTCTCATGTCCTCCCGGATCGGCTTCCGCCAGTGTTCCTGCGCCGATCATGATAGTCATTTCCAGATGCGGCCGTTCGAATTTTTTCCATACCAACGGGCCGTGTTTGACGCCCTTCGGAACGTAGATTGCGGATGTACTGTTTATAATGACGGATTCACCGTTGATGTCGATCTCGATTTCTCCCCCTAGATCTTCGGGATTGCTCGGATCTGTTCCCAAATGCAGAATGATTTCGTCATAGTCGTGGGTATGTTCGCCGATGTGTGGATTCGGATCAGGCATGCCCAGCACCCATCCCGTTTCCACGTACATCTTGGTTCCCGGTACAAGATTGCTGCTCATCAGCGTCATTGCGGGAATGCGACCTTTCACCTCATCTATCGGGATAACCTCATACGCGGGTTTCTCTACCACAAATTTTTTAACATCGAACTTGTCCATGATTCCTTCCTTCCCATCGAAAGTGTTTAATAATTCCTTTTTCATTGTCGTGCCGGAACAGGTTTGAAGCAAGGAAAATAGAAATCAGACTGATTTTTTGGAGATCCGTTGTTGTATTGCCTGATAACTCGATTTTATCATTGTATGGTTTTTGGAGCCAGGAGTTTGAAGTTAATAGTTAATAGTTAACAGTTGACAGTTAATAGTTGATGGTTTGCAGGAGGGATTTATTCATTTTATTTCTTCCGCTGCAGTCCGGGAGAAGAAAGAACGTTAACACGTTGAACGTTAAAGGAATCTGCTTCGTTCCATGTTCAAGTCGAACGTCCAAGGTCGAATGTCAAACGTTCCACATTCATACGTTCAAACGTCTTTTTAACTGTTTACTCAGAACTCCAAACTTCAAACTCCAAACTCAGAAGCCAGAACTCAGAACTCAGAACTCAGAACTCAGAACTCAGAACTCAGAACTCAGAACTCAGAACTCAGAACTCAGAACTCAGAACTCAGAAC
>Ga0209536_100004055_pt1 | contig 23273 bp, 21 predicted proteins | sample DeeMarSeWOR28_12_FD_187461 | JGI IMG/M metagenome (GOLD analysis project Ga0209536, IMG submission 187461) | Marine sediment microbial communities from White Oak River estuary, North Carolina - WOR-2-8_12 (SPAdes) (version 2) | ecosystem: Environmental > Aquatic > Marine > Intertidal zone >... | reverse complement strand
TCGCGTCATCACAGTATTTAAAGATGAGGGAAACAAAGCTTGCCTGAGTGTCATTTAATTCAAGAATTTTGGAAAGAAGCACGGGACCGAACTCTGAAACAGTTGCGCGCAAGCGTGTTCCTTTCTCTTGGGAAAGTGTAAGAATCTAGATTGGGAATCCATTCGGATTAAATGGAAATCCAATTTTGCTATGCCGCTCTTCAATCTTCGGATTGGCTGAACCGGGCTTAGCTAATCCGCTTAAATCACCTTTAACATCCATTAATAAAACAGGAATGCTTTTAGAAGAAAGCTGCTCAGCGAATATTTGCAATGTTTTTGTTTTACCTGTTCCTGTAGCGCCGGATATTAATCCATGTCTGTTTAAAGTTTTAAGTGGAATATTTACCAGCAAATTGTTAATGCACTCACCTTCATATATTGCTCCGCCCAGAATGATATAATCACCTTTGAATGAATATGCCGTCTTTAATTCTTCAATGAATTTTTCTTTAGTACTCATGTTTCACGTTTTATATTTTAGATATAAATTATTTTCTTAAATTTATTAAAAAGAAAGATGTCATTCTGGCGAAGGCCGGAACCAGACAATATTTTGAGTCAGATTCCGGATAACTTGCCTGTCATCATGCAAAGCCGGAATGACTGCTAAAAGTATTTATTTATATGAACATAAAAAATAACTTTTTATTTTGAAAATATCAGGAGTTGTTAATGAAAAATCGCTGTCCCTGGCCGTCAGATGATAAATTGATGATTAAATATCACGATAATGAATGGGGTGCTCCACTTCATAATGATAAAAAACTTTTTGAATTCCTTATTCTTGAAGGATTTCAAGCCGGGCTCAGCTGGCGGACAATTCTGCATAAAAGAGAAAACTTCAGAAAAGCATTCGATAACTTTGACTTTAACAAAGTTGCAAAGTATGATAAAAGAAAAATCAATTCTTTATTACAAAATGAGGGGATAATCCGAAACAAATTAAAAATCGAGGGTGCGATAAAAAATGCAAAAGAGTTTTTAAAGGTTAGAAAAGAATTCGGAACATTTAATAAATACATCTGGAGTTTCGTAAACGGGAGACCGATTCAGAATAAATTTAAATCTTTGAAAGAACTTCCTGCCAAAACAAAACTTTCAGATAAAATAAGTGATGATCTAAAGAAGCGGGGATTCAAATTTGTCGGCTCAACTATAGTATATGCACACATGCAGGCAACAGGAATGGTAAACGATCATGTCGTGGATTGTTTTAGATATCGAGAATTGACTTAATATTATCTTACTTTTAATGCCACTTTAAACAGTATTGTATTTCTCTCTTCGTAAAAGTTCATAACATCGAGAACTGAAAAATCAAGAGTCAGCCAATCTTCAAGTATAAGTTCGCGGTTAAGAACAAATCCGAAGTTAGTTAATCCAACGCCATCACGAAGCACACCATTTTTAACCGTAAACTCGTACCATTCTGAAGCATCAAGCACACCGCCCGCAAAGAAGCTTAAATTGTTTTGTAATACTTTAAACGTATAGCCTACTTCGGCAAAAATTGATTTATCCGGATCGTTATAAAAATTGTATCCAACTAATACCCATAGTGGAAAGTCATCGTTACCGGAAAAACGGAGATTTGCTTCAATTGTGTGTGAACCATTTCCGTTCCCTTCCCAGTTTTCCCACAAGGGTTTAATGTATTTGATGGATACATTGCCACTACTATCAGTTAGTGATTGTTTTATCAATCTGTCTGAGAAATAATAATCTATTACACCTATTGTAAATGTTCCCACACTGGTTTCATAGTTGTAGAACAAGTTGGTTATTACCTGGGAAAAGGCGACCTTTTCCAGGAAGTATGGATTTACTTCATCCGGGTCAAGGTTCTTATCGAAATCGGGATGCTTTGCTTCACTTTCTGACAACCCATAAACACCGTAAAAGGATAATTCCAATCCATGGAATAGAAAACTTGCATACGGTTCAAAGACAGGAGCTTTTGATAGATTCAATCCTCTCCACATGTAACGCGTTGAAAGTGCCGAGCCGTAACGTATTTGAAAATCACTCTTTTCCTCTTCAGTTATTTTCATGGGTTTCCGGATTTCCTGGGCAATTAATTTTTGCGGCAGTATAAATTGAAAAACAACGGCGATTGTTAAAGGAATTATAAATAGTGTAAACATCTTTTTCATTCTGTACTCCAGAGGAAAATTTTAAAATACAATTCCAACAAAATCCATACTCTCTTGATCACCAAACTGGGTTTGAAACTTTAAGTTAACCCTCACTTGCCTTATTTCATTATCAGCAATGCTGTTAATGAAAGCCGGATTAACATTTATCTCAATTACCTGCCAATAAGCTTCTTCATATGATCTGAAGGGGGGTGAATTACTTCTTATTAAATTATCCGGATCGCTGCTTACAGTAATATTGATTAAATCTGGTCGCGTGATCATAGCACCGTCTTCTGTGTTTGTTAACCAGGCAAAAGAAAATTTCCTGTTCTCAGCAAGTCTTAAATCAATTGCATCAATTACATCTCTTTCACCCATCAACTCAAATTTTTCCAGCGGTATCCAATTCGTTTTAATTTCTAATTTCTCCGGTGGCAGAAGTTTAAATTGCCAGTATGTGGAGTCTGGTCCCGGTATTGACGGATTAAAGAATCTTATAACTTGTCCACTGTAAAGCCCTTCTACGGTGAAAATTTTATTTACCATTGCCGGATTTTTTGTTATAAAATCCAGATTTATGTAAGATCCAAGACCGGAGTAGATTTCTTTTTCTTCTTCAAAGACTTTGAAGTGATAAGAAGACAGGCTATTCATCCTGGCTCCGGAAATACTAAAATCAAAAGCCAGGCTCTCACCGAAACTATAAGTTGCAATATTCCCGAAATCATAGGATCTCTTTATTGAAAAGTCATTTGTTAACCTGTTTTCGGCCCGGGCAATACAGTTTACTACCCAGTAACCTGCATCCTGAAAAGAAGACCCGCGTTCACTTTTCCCTTTAATTACCCCCACAACATAAAATATTCCCGGAGGAGAAATAGTAATATCCATATTCACTTCATAGTCGCCGGGATTACCTCCCTTTTCTACATTTGATTTTAAATTAATATCCTGAGAAGCGAAATATTCTACCTGTCCGCCAAGATATTGCAAGCCCCCAATGTAGTTGGTGAATCTTATATCAGACTCACCAATTTGTTCAAGTATACTAAATACGCTTATAGAGTATTGTATGTCATTAAAGCTACTTGACCAATCATAGAGTCTGTCTTGAATATCAAAATTCTCTTTTGCAAAAACAATTATAGTATCCAGCACCCGAATTGATTCATTTCCCTCAAAGCGGATCTCATTTGTTTGTCCAAATGCAAGCATGAGGAATAGAAGACTTAAAATAAAATTCAAAACTAATTTTTTCATATTACCTAAGGTAACAAAACTTATGTTGTTGATATATAGTTTAGCCCCTTCCCGGTCGGTCAAAATCCTTTGCCTGAATCTTAGCTTTAACCTTAAAATTAACCGTATCACTAAATGCATTAAATTCGTCTCCAATCTTACTAGTTATCCCCTCGAGGATTATATCAGGAAGATACCTTGGAAATTTACGTCTTACCAGGCAAAAGACATTAAAGTCAAAAGTGCCGGCCTTATTTGATTTAAAATAAAAGTGACCATTTCCCGTTTTCTTATCGGCTATAACCGAGAATTTGGTCGGATTATTTTCACGATCCGCATTTTCGATAAAAAAATACCTTACGCTGGCTTTTTCTTCGGGTGTTTGAAGATTTGATATAGAAATAAGAATATGTAAACTATCTTTCGGATTAGTTATTAACCAGTCTGTAACGCTTTGGACCGTAAGACGAATTGGTTCATTGTATGAAGCAATAATACTATCCTGAATTGTTTCATACTCCTTAAGTCGTTTTTTTAGTTCCAGTTCACTGTTATCTCTCTCAATAACAACAGCCAGCAGTTCGACTAGAACTACTAAATATAAAACAAAATAAAATGATATTTTGGGAGATGTCATTTATTAAGATGTCACTTGGTTAAAAAGCCTCTGCCATCCCACTTTTATTTTTTTGTAAAAAGGCTGTTTTGAACCAGCCTTAAACCCAGATGGGCCGATTTCGTTCATTAGTGTCTTCAGTGTATTATCTATATTCTCCAGATGTGTAACCAATCTGTCGTTGGTTTTATTTGTCCTTAGCATATATTCAGCCGGTCTTACCTGATTAGCCGAAAGCCATTTTAATCTCTCAGATTCCTGTTCCAACATCTGGTTGTAATTTTTTAAAATACTTCTGAATTCGTCACTTGTTTTGGCAATAAGTTCAGAGTTAACCTTGTAAAATTTATTTATCATCTCTTTCTCACGTTCAAATACTTCGTTCGAGACAGCAGATGAACTTATTACATTATCCTTTAAATTTTCCGTGACTTTTTGGAAGGCTAAATTGGCATCGGAAACCAGGGTTTCGACTTTATCGTTTAAATTTGTTAATGCATCACGAAACTCCTCACCGCTTTTTGAGATAAGTCCGGAATTGATATTATAAAAATTATTTATTATCTCTTTTTCCCGTTCAAATACTCCCTTGGTTTCAGTAGAGGAATTTTTAGCTAACAATGTTAAATTATCGGCAATCGTTTGAATTGATTCTATATTTGTAAACATTGTTTTTTCAACCAAAGAAAAATGATTTGTCAGACCCTCTTTTTCGTTTTGAAGAAAGTCTGTTATTTGATTGGTTGAGTCTTTAATACCCTGATACAAAGTTTCTCTTACCTGTGAAATCTCTACATTTAATGCTATTAACTGTTTTTTGGTTTGAGCCTTAAATGATTCTGTAGCTTCCATTTCTTTATTTAAAAAATCTTCTACGGCTTTTTTTGTTTCCTGTGCATTTTTTGTCAGTGTTTCTGCAAATTTTGAAGGTACCCCAACAGCAAGAGTTTCAACACTTTCGGAAAGGCCATTTATGCTAGATTGCAGATCTTCGTCTTTATTTCTTGGCGCGAAGAAGGAAACAGCTGCCAGAAGACAGAGCATTACGAACTCAACAAGCAGCCCTATCATAACAATACTGGAATCAATCTTACCATCCTGATTCAACAGAAATTTGGGTATGTACGAAGTATTACTGATATCCCCTAGTCCCCTTAAACCTACAATTATAACCAGAAACGCCGCCCCCACATAAACTAGGGCTTGAATGGATTTTTCATGCTCAATCGCAAAGTTATTCCTTAACCAGTATTGAATAGTTTTATTCCACGGATATCTTCTCCAAGGTTTTCTGGGCATTATCCTATCTACTTTTATATTCTGTTTTTGGTAAAATTATATTAAAGATGGCTGACCTAAAAATGCTTAAAAACAATTACCCTCCATATTAAAGAAAAAAAATCACATCTGAAATTTTATTAAAATTTTGGTTATAAATTAAAATAGAAATAGACTCGGAAAAGGTGACACCACTTCTGATTCATATTTAAAAATTTTATCTGTAAAAATCAATCAATCATAAGTGAACAAAGTAATTTTTATCTGTACCCATATGAGAATTTTTATTGAACGGGGTGTTTTTAAATTGATATGCATATTTCTACAAAGCAAAAAGTCTGATATAATGTTTGCAAGAAACGGGAATGGTGAAAAACGAAGTTAGAGCCATATAAAAGGATAAAAAATTAATAATTTAACTGGTAAAGAGAGTATTATTACAAAGGAAGACTTGAATAAAAAAAATAATATTGTATATTAAAGTTTTAATCAACTAAAATTCCAATTTAATTTACGGAGGGCTAATGAAATCTTACAGACTATTAATTTTGATTTTTGCTTTGATTTTTGCTGGTTTTACAATTGGGCAAGATAGACCAACAATTAATTTTGAAGACCTGAGGATTTCAGCCGAACAGGATTTTCAAAAAATATATGATGCACGTGATTTGACAGAAGCAATGGATATACCTTATGCAATTTACCTGCAGGAAGGCATATTCATAGATGCTCTGGGAGTGGAGAATGGGCAACCTGTTTATGCGGTGTATTACAATCTCTCTGATCCTTCAAGAAAAGGAGAAACAGCATTTTTTAACAATATTCAATCAGACTTTGAATTGTCAAATGCCCGAATGCATTATGCAAGTGGTAATGTAGTTAATCCAAACCTTGGCATATCTGAGGTAGACCCAGATGCTGCCGGCAGAGTTGTATCTTTTCTTATGATACCGGAATCGATAAACAAACGAGTAATGGCTTTTGATGCAACAACAGGTAACTTAATAGATGTGGACTTTATTCCTCCCGATGATATAAATTTAAGTACGCCCATAGAGCCATTATTAACCCCTGCATTTACCATTCTCATTTCTGATCAAATTGATGATGCAGTTCAGATGTATGACACAAGCGGCACATTTTTAACGACTTTTTATGGAAACAATACTGCAGTATTAGACAACATCCGTGGAATTGATTTTACTCCGGGTTTTGCATCCCTGGTGGTAACAGTTGGTGGTGGTGCTAACGCTAATGCGTGTGCCGAGATTGATCCCTTTGGAAATTATGTCGGGAATTTTATAGATAGCGCATCGGGTGGCTTAATTAGTCCATTTGATATATTGTTTAGAACTTCAGACTGCCTTGTTGCAGGAATTACCAGCGATGCAATTCATCAATATGATCTTGGTGGAAATCCCTTAGGGATATTTTCACCGATCAATTCATTTCCCGAACAAATAGCAGAGCTGTCAAACGGTAATATTGCGGTGGCAAATTTTTCAGGAACGGAAGAAGGAATTGTAATTTATTCTTCAACCGGTACATTATTAAATTTATTCTACAGTGCTTCATATGGTGGTCCAAGAGGAGTCCATGAGCTGGGGAATGGCAATTTATTGGTTACTAACGGCTTAGGAGTTCATGAAATTGACGGTTCCACAGGTGCATTTATTCGGACGGTTGTTGCTGGAGTATCAGGCCGTTTCATTTCTCCATTCGATCCGGATGCCGTTCCTGTTGAACTAACTTCTTTTACAGCAAATGTTGTTGGTAATAGTGTTGAGTTAAATTGGGCAACATCTACCGAAACGAACAACTCGGGATTTGAGATTCTTCGCTCTGCACAGAGTGGCAACAATTGGGAGACATTAGCATTTGTCCCCGGTTTTGGCACAACCACCGAACCGAAAAGCTACAGTTACACAGATGAAACAGTAGCCAGCGGAACTTATGCTTACAAGTTAAAACAGATCGATTACGACGGAAGCTTTAGTTATTCTGATGTTGTAGAGGTTGTTATTTCTCTTCCAATGAAATTTGCATTAGAGCAGAATTATCCGAATCCTTTTAATCCATCAACATCAATTCAGTTTTCATTACCGGTTGATGCTAATGTTACAATTGGTGTTTATAACCTTGTTGGAGAAAAAGTCGCTGAAGTTGTAAGTGATGTGTTTTCTGCAGGTACGCACAAAGTCAACTTTGATGCGTCAGGCCTGAGCAGCGGAATTTACTTTTACAGAATTGATGCTGCCGCAAGCAACGGCAACAACTTCTCAAGCGTAAAGAAAATGACTCTGCTTCGTTAATCCTGTCAATCTCTGACGGACGAAAGAGGGCAAGTCCCCCAAATTAGTCGGGCTCTCTAAACGTATAAAGTTAAAGCGCCATTAGTCTTGGCGCTTTTTTATTGAACTGCAGCATCACTTTATTTAATTGCGAAAAATCATATATTTACACTTGTTTACCATATTTTCCGTTTAACACATAGTTACTTTTACTCTGTAATTGTTTGTATATTTTTTGGCATCTGTTGTTTGTGGACAAATAAAATACGTAACATTATATCATCTTTTTTAAGTCTTTATCTGCAAATAAAAATTTTCAGGATGTTAATATGAAATTCAAAAAAAGCACTATGATAAAAGCCGGATCCGTTGTGGGAATAGTTGTTCTCGGGTTTTTAATTATGTCAGTTCTCGGCTCCACAGAAAAGCACAGCAACAAACGAGAACTTGAACCAGAAGTAAGGTTGGTTGAGACACAGTCCGTAAATTTTGAGGACTTGGTGCTTGAGATCGAAGGCAACGGTGTCGTGGAATCTCAGAGATCTTTAAACATTGTTTCAGAAGCAACCGGACAGGTTTTATTTGCAAAGAATGATTTAAAAGACGGAACCTATGTTGGAAATGGCGAGCTGATTCTTGAAGTGGATTCACGCGAAGTTGAAAACAACCTGTTTACTTATCGTTCTGAATTTATGAACGCCCTTGCACTGGTTCTTCCTGAAATAAAAATTGAGAATGAATCAGCATACAAAAAGTGGCACAAATATTTTAATTCGCTGGATATACACGCGGCCATTCCGGATCTTCCGGAGATAAATGATTCGCAGGAGAAAATAAAATTAAGCGGCAGGGGTATTTTCAGTAAATATTATGCGGTTAAAAACCAGGAAATACTTCTTTCTAAATACAGAATACCAGCACCATTCAGCGGATACATAAAATCAAACGGTATCATAAAAGGAAGTTTTGTATCGAAGGGACAGCATCTATTTACTTTAAGCGATGCGGTGAACGTTGAAATTGCCGTCCCACTCTTAATTGAGGAGGTAAACCTGATCAATTTTTCAAATCCTCCGGCAGCAAAAATATTCCCTGATAAATATCAAAATGAAGTTCTTTATGGAAAGATTTACAGAAAAGAAACACTGCTAAACCGGGACTCTCAAACACTAAACGTTTACGTTTCATTTACAAACGGCAAGCTGAATTCACATTTTTTACCGGGCAATTATGTAACTATAAAAATTGAAGGGGCAAAGCTGAAGGATGTTGCAAAAATCCCGCGTTACGTCGTTGATAATGAAAATTATGTGTTTACAATGGAAGATGGTAAGCTTGCACGCAGAAAGGTTGATGTACTTGCATTGCAGGGTAATTATGCGATAATTAAAAAGGCTAACGAGGATGATATGAAAATAGTCACCACAATTCTTCAAAAGCCATTAATTGGAATGGATATTAAATCTAATAATGAATCTATTGAATTAAAGGAGGAATTGCCCGAAAGCGATAAGTCTCAACAGCTTTCTCAAACAGATTAAATAACTATTCATCAGTTGCAAACCGTCTTTCTCGTTCCGCCTGTTTAATGATAGCTTGTTGGGATTCAGACATTCGCAGATTCCGGGCGAGACGCAATGACAAAGAAAAGAAAAATTTCAAAATATAATTTGAATCGGAAAATTTAAATGGTTTCAAAATTTGTTCAATATTTTATTAAGCATTCAGTTGTTACAAACTGGATAATGATCCTTATTTGTTTAGCAGGCGTGTTCGCACTTCTTTCTCTTCAAAAAAGAATAAATCCAAAGTTTGAGCTGGAAGAGGTGAATATAGAGGTCCCATTCCCGGGCGCATCTGCATTGGAAGTTGAAGAAGGTATTGTTGTAAAGATTGAGGAGGCTTTGCGTGGAATGGAGGGAATTGAAAAAATTAGATCGACCTCCGCAGATAACTGGGGCAGTCTAAACGTGGAAATATCCGAAGGCTTTGATATGAACAAAGCAGTTCAGGACATTAAAAATGCCGTTAACTCAATCAACTCTTATCCTACCGAGGCAGAAAAACCGGTAGTTACACAGCAGACAATGTGGAACCGTGCAATTATGGTCAGCATTTATGGTCCCGATGATCTGTTTACATTGAAGAAAATAGTTGAAGAATTCAGAGATGATTTATATAAAACCGGAAAGATGTCCAACATCTGGTGGTGGGGAATTCCCGAACGAGAATTTTCGATTGAAATATCGCCCGATGATTTAATTCGTTACAAACTTACTGTAAGTGATATTGCAAACGCAGTCCGCAATTCAAGTTTAAATTTATCTTCCGGATCGGTTTTAACGGATCAGGAGGAAATTTTAATCAGGACCTACGAGAAGAAATACGAGGCTATTGATTTTGAAACCATAGAAGTTGTCTCATCAATTGACGGCAGAAAAATTTTACTGCGGGATATATGCACGGTTGTTGAGCAGTGGCCAGAAAACAGACTTTACTCCGAGTACAACGGAAAAAAATCTGTTGGTTTTAATGTGTTTTATAATAACAACGAAGATGTTGTTGAGATTGTCGAAACCGTTGAAGCCAAAATGAAAGAATATCAGGAAAAATATGCCGGCCTGGTGGAGTTTAAAACTTTTATTAAAGAAACCACAGAACTCGAAGAGAGAATTGATTTGATGACCCAGAATGGAATGATAGGATTAATACTTGTTCTGCTTCTGCTCGGATTCTTTTTAAATATAAGGTTGGCATTTTGGGTTGCGATAGGAATACCCATCTCGCTACTGGGAATGTTTTTTGTCCTATGGGCACTGGGAATTACAATAAATGAAATGAGCCTGTTCGGGATAATACTTGTAATAGGAATTTTAGTTGATGACGGAATTATAATCGGCGAAAGCATTTATTCACATTGGGAAAAATACGGAAAGAAGCCCCTGCGGGCGGCAATTGATGGAACACTGGAGGTAATTAAACCGGTTACAATTTCTATCATTACAACAATGGTGGCCTTTGTGCCTTACTTTTTCTTTTACGGAATGTTAGGCAAACACGTTTGGCAGATCGCCGCTGTTGTAATTATTTCTCTTGTTTTTTCTTTAGTTGAAGCGATGATAATTCTTCCGGCACATATTGCGCATTCAAGAGCATTGCTTGCAGAAGAACGCAATACAGTTTTAACACGTGCACGAAAAAGATTGAATAAGTTTTTAGCCTGGACAGTAAATGATTTTTATAGAAAGCTGCTGGAATTTGGTTTGCGGAATCGTCTGGCAGTATCAGCTACATTGTTTGCAATTGTACTGGTTATTTTTGGATTGTTCATGGGTTCGCACGTCAGAGCACAATTTTTCCCTGATATTGAACCACCCTACGCACGCATTCAGGTTGAAATGCCCGCGGGAACATCTGCTGAGGTCGCAGATAAAATTCGCTATAGACTAATAGATAAAGCACATGATTTTGCGGAAGAATGGGAGATGAAAGGAAATTTATATCCGATAACAAATTTTACATCGTGGATGCAGGGCGGAACACTTAATATTTTTATAGTCCTACCATCTTCCGCAGATCGTGATTACTCGATAAGTGAATTTTCACAAGCGCTAGGTGATTACATCGGAACAGTTCCAGAAGCCGAAGGCGTTACGGTTGGCGGCTGGCAGTTTGGCGGCAGACCAATTTCAGTACGGTTTGCCAGCACAGATTACAATCAACTTTTCAAAGCAAAAGAACTTTTAAAAGATGAACTTAAAAAGATCGATGGAGTAAAAGATATTCAGGATGATACACCACTCGGCAATAACGAGTTTATTGTTGAACTAAAACCAAAGGGGAAAGCGTTAGGATTTACAGTTCGTGACCTTACAACGCAGCTTAGGCAGGGATTTTACGGGCAGGAAGTCATGCGTCTGCAAAGAGGCAGGGATGAGCTTAAAGTTTGGGTTAGATTTACAAAAGATGATAGGATTTCTATCAGCCAGATAGAAAATCTAAAAGTAAGAACACCCAGCGGTGAGTACGTTCCTTTTAAAGAAGTTGCTTCTTTCAGAATCGAAAGAGGTTTGAGACGAATAAGACATGAGGACGGCCAAAGATCGGTCACGGTTTTCGCAGATCTCGATTATTCCAAAAATGATCAGGCTGTTGTGCTTAACGAACTAAACGCAAATTTAATTCCGAATGTGCTTTCGCAGGTAGAAGGTGTAACCCAGCAATTGGGCGGGCAGGCAGAATATGTTGATAAAATGGTGCAATCAATTTACTTCTCAATGGCAATTGCGCTTTTTGTAATGTTTACAATATTAATGTTCCTTTTAAAGTCGTATATGCAAACTTTACTTGTGATGGGCTTAATCCCGCTTGGAGTAATCGGTGCTGTACTTGGTCATCTTGTAATGGGTATTCCTGTTTCTATACTTTCTTTTTTGGGAATTGTTGCACTTGCAGGAATTATTGTTAATGATTCTGTTGTGCTTATTCATAAGTATAACAATCTTCTTCAAGCCGGAATGGATGTTCCGCAAGCACTAATTGAAGCCGGAATAACCAGGTTCCGACCGATTGTTTTAACAACCGTTACAACTGTAGCGGGTCTTGCACCAATTATTTTATTACGCAGCGAGCAGGGGCAATTTCTTGTTCCAATGGCTGTTTCGGTCGCAGGGGGAATTGCATTTGGATCATTTATTACTTTGTTATTACTTCCGGCATCGTTATATATAATAAGCGACTTGAGAGTAGTTCTAAAAAGAAATAAATCCCGAAGAGAATTAGAACCGGCATATCAGCAGGGTTTAAAGTCAGATTAAAGTTAACTTTTAAGGATTAAAGAAGATTTTTTACCAGCCATTTATGCAATGGTAGCATATCTTTAAATATCTTAAATATCTTACCAACTGCTTTCCCCCCTTCTAGTTCCTTAAGATTTTTACCATCATACCATCCATGAATTCCATTATATAAAAGATATTCGGAATGCGGAAAATCTCCGTTGTACCCCTTTGGAAATTTTTTATAATTTTCACCTAAAACAGAATAACCTTTTCTTTTTAAACCACGTACGATGCCGTGAAGCTCTTTTGCTTTGGCAGGATTGGAAACCACATCACGATATTTCTTTAATATATGCTGTGGAAAAACATAAATGCCCACACCCGCACCAAATAATTTTGCTTCTAAGTGAAAGTAAAAACCACTGGAATCCATTTTCTTTGCTTTCCCGTTCCAGAAATATAAACCCGCATTTGTTTTATAAGGCTGCTTATTTTTACTAAACCTTACATCTCGGTGCAAACGAAAGATCGATTTATCTATTTTTGGTATTACCATAATATCTGGATCGAGGTCAATTAATTTATCACCCATCTCAACCACAAACTCAATGGCGGGTTCAAGAAAATCCGAGTTGTAGAGTTCCCGATTTGATTCGAACCATTCTCGTTCGTTGTTCTTTGAAAGCTTGTTCAAAAAAGCAGCAGTTTTCTTAGGAAAATCTTTCAGTACATGATTCATTTTTCCATCCTCAATTTATAAAATGAAATTGAAAAGCCTGCTTCCTTTCAAGAAAGAAGACCGATAAATATTTTTTAAAAGATAAAAATTTATTTTGGTGAATAAAAAGCTATGTTGCTCCACTCTGTATCGACAAAGAATACCGTGAATCCTGTTTCATCATTTATTTTAGTTTTTGATAGTACAACTTTACTCTTGCACTCTCGACTTTTGATAAAGGGAAATATAATTCTTCTCTGCCATTTAAATAGATTTTCGGACCATCAGGGGTCGGTTTGCAGCCCTCACCTTAGCCTAAAGAATCACTGACGCCGTTTCCAACTATAGGAAGAAAATTCATTTTAATTCACATTCTTTCTATCTATTGTGGACTGTAGGCGGAGTTTTTTACTTTAGATAAATCATTTTTTTTACTTCGCTTGACGCACCCGCTTGAAACCTGTAAAAATATACACCAGTCGGTAACTCTGTGCTTGCGGTAAACTCAATCGAATAAGAATTGGCGGTTAGATACTCATTGACAACTGTTTGCAATTCTTCCCCGAGAAAATTATAAATTTTTATAGTAACAAATTCATCAGCCGGTTGCCGCCAGCTAATTATGGTTGATGAGTTAAATGGATTTGGATAATTCTGATAAAGAATAAACCGAGCAGGGGGTGGTTCTACGTCATACGGCGGAATATACTTTAAAATTACGCCATCGGCACCGACGGCAAATCCTGTTAATGAGTCAATAAATTGAAGATTGTAAATTATAACACTGTCGGGCAAATCTTTTTCGTTCCAGGTTTCCCCGCTATCATAGCTGGAAAGTAATTTAAACCCTGAAGCTGACCACCCCTCGTTGGAGTTTCTAAATCCAATTGCAAAGGAAAGTCCGAACATCGGCAGTATTTCATTTACCCAGTTTAAACCGCCATCGATGGTTTTTATTTTTGCTATTCCGAAAAATCCTTCAGGATCTCCGGAAAGTGTAATAGCATTTAAAGAGTCAAATATAAAAAGATCATAAACCTGGTCTGCACTCACACCGGTGGCAGCCCAGTTTTTTCCGTAGTCAGTCGTGCGCCATATTACCCCGGCAATATCAATTGTACCTCCGCAGGCAAATCCAAACTGCTCATTGTAAAATTTAAATTTATAGACAGGATAAGCGGACAAAAAACTTGAGTCAACTGCGGCTTTTGTCCAGGTATGCCCGCCATCGTTGGTTTCAGCCATATAAGAGCCACCAATAAAGCCGTGCAATGAATCAAAGAAAAATATTGTACGCATCAAAGCAGAAGAATCCTGGAAATTTTCCGCTATCCATTCTTCACCGCCGTTGGTGGTTTTTAGAATAAGGGTGTTAAAAGGAAAAGTCTCTTTAACAGTAACTGCCCAGCCGTAATTTTCATCCACAAAGTATAAACCTGTAATAAAAGAAGTAACGGTGCTGTTTTGAATTTGCCAGTTTTTACCACCATCGGAGGTTTTTATAATTGTGCCCTGCTCTCCAGAAGCCCAGCCGGTTGAGTTATTTACAAAGCTGAGGTTTGTCAGAGTTGTGTTAACAGGAGAAGCAATTCTTTCCCACTCGGGTTCCTGAGAGTAATTTGCGCAGGTGATTCCAACAATCAGAAAAAACAAAGTAATGTGGCAGAAGAAATTTATCATATTTAACTTTTGTTTCAGAAAACAAATATCTGAGACAAAACTTAATCAGAAAATTCGAAATATGATATACAGTTAATATTCGATTGTTTAATCCTAGTTAATTAAATGCAACTTCAACGAGCTCATCGGTTTTACTGCTGACGTAAGATTTGTAAAATCCTTCGCATAATTTGGAAACCCGTTCACTCTCATCAAATTTAATTGCCTGCTTGATTGCGAATATGCCGCGCGAGTCGCCGATTTTATAGAGTGAAAGCGCAGCAAGTATTCTCATTTCTTCTTTTGGACTATTGTGTAGAATTTCAAGCAGAGAAATAACCGCTTTATCGCAGCAAAGTTCGCCAAACATATAAGCACATCCTGCCTTCAATCCTTCGTTTTCCGAACTTATACCTTCAAAAAGGGTCTCGATGCAAGCTTCTTTTGAGGGAGTATTTAGATTTGCAATTTCCTGGGAGAACAATATTTGAGAAAACAAGAGGAATAAGGAAACCGCGAAAAGTGTAGTTAATCTTTTCATGGCATTCTCCTTTACGTGAAATATTTTCAATCCAAATTAAGATGTGAAGCAGCAGTTGTAAATTGAATTGGTATGAAAGGAAGATAACTGATTTGAAGTATCCTTTTTGATGTTAAGATGACGTCATTAACTTGACTGTTTTCAATCTGTTTTTTGATTAATATGAATCACCACAAATATGAAAAAATTTCAAACCGCTCATCAAATTATTTCACCGCTGGTTCCCCATAAATAGTCCGGTTCCTTTTTAATCTGTTGATTAAGTTAAATCTTAATAAGATTTTTAGGCTTAACTTAATAAAGAGACAAACGGAGACCCGGTATGAGAAAATTTCAAATATTTTTATTGATTGTACTTTTATTTCTTCTTTTTATTTCCTGCTCATCACAAAATTCAATGACAGAATATCCATACGGTAGTTTTTCATATAGAAGTTTTAATATAGCGGGCGAACTTATTGGCGACGGCACAATCTATATAGGCAAAGTTGATTCTAATTTAGTAGAAGGAAACTGGGCAATAAGAAATGTTCGCAATTGCTTTGTGTGCGGACCGCAGTACGGAAACGGCTACTTAACAGGAAAAATTAAAAACGACAGCTTGTTTATAAATCTTAATCCCGATAACCCGGAAAATTATGTTGAGCTAATAGGGGAGCTTAATAAAGGAGTTCTTACAGGCGACTGGCGCTGGTTTGAACTTGTAGTGAACTCCAACAGGGGCACATTTAAAGCTGTCAGAATGTAATCATGAAAATTTTCAGGATATTACGTGGGATCAATACCAATCATTTTGTGTCTCGTCATGCGGGAATTGACAAGCGCATAACATTGAAGCATAACAAGTTTTATTATAATGCTTTCTTTAATTAGTTTTGTCCATGACTGAAACAATTAATCCTTGAGTCCGGCAATGAGAGATAAAAACAAGATGATTTCCGCTGCTTCAGGGGCAATGGAATATATTTTTAATCCCACCCTAAATGACAGAGTCCTAATTTTAACAGATGCAGATTCCGTATCAATCGCAGAAGCATTTCATCAGGCATCAGTTAAAATTGGATGCACGGTTGATATATATACCATAAAAAATAATGAGCGTCCGCTTCATGAAATTCCTCTGGGGCTGGAACAGATGCTGCCGGGAAAATCAATTGTGCTTAATATAATTAAAGCCTATCCGGATGAAATACCGTTCCGGATAAAATGGCTCTTTAAAATTGAAGAGAACAAACTTGTAAGGACAGGCCATATGCCCGGGATAAACGAAGAGATGATGCTTAACTCTGTTAACGTTGATTTTGGGGGAATGAAAGCAACGGCCGTCATGCTAATTGATGCACTTAAAAATGCAGTCCGGATCCATATTACAACAGATAGGGGAACAGACCTTCTGATGGGCGTTGCAGGCAGAAAATTTGTTGGGGATATAGGAGTAGAAGCAACAGGAATGTGTAATATTCCCTGCGGTGAAGTCTACTGTGCACCGCTTGAAACAGAAGCCGATGGTGTGGTGGTTTTTGATGCAAGTATAGGTGATATTGGTTTGCTCAAGCACCCGCTTAGAGTTTTCTTAAAAAGAGGAAAGGTTATAAAATTTGAAAGTGATGACAATGAACTGGTAAAAAGGATCTTGGAGCTTACTGATATCGATGATGACGCAAGAGTAATCGGTGAGCTTGGTATTGGAGTTAATCCCGGGGCTAGGATAACCGGGAATATGCTGGAAGATGAAAAAGCCCTTGGTACAGCTCACATTGCTTTCGGCAATAATGAAGATTTTCCTGGGGGAGGGAAAAACCGTTCAAAGATTCACAGGGATTATTTGATGTATAAGCCAACAATGGAACTGCAATATGCCGATGGAAGCAAAAAGCTTTTGATGGAAGATGGACAACTTCTTAAACCCTGAAATGTTGATTGATAAAGTACACTTCTTTGAACATTTAGTATGGTAATTTATGTTGAGTCCAGGAATTCTTAATCAATTCCAAGCTTTCGTTTGCGGATTTGCCAGATCTTTCGTGCTAATTCCTGCTTATCCATTTCGGTGTCTTTTTCATCTACTATTTCCAATCCCAAAATTGTCTCAATTATATCTTCGAGGGTGATAATACCCTCCATACCGCCATACTCATTTATTATTACAGCAATTTGCTCATTCTTGATCAGCAATTCCTCGAACAGCCTCGGGATCGTGAAGTTCTCATAAAACACCTGTATAGTTCTTTTTAGATCAGTAAGTTTTGAGTTGGTAGTTTCGTCGACCAGCTTCTCCAAAACATCTGCATTTAAAATATACCCTGTAACATGATCAATTGAATCTTTATACACAGGTATTCTGGAATGTTGAAGGTTTTCTTTCTCTTTGATAAAGTTAATAAGAAGCATGTCTTCGGGGACCGCTACAACAACAGTCCTGGGAGTCATTATGCGGTTAACTTTTATTGTACGAAGCCTGATAAGATTTGTAATTATTTTACTCTCCGATTCTTCAAGTATACCGTTTTTACTTCCCAGATGAGCAAGGGCAATAAGCTCATCCCTGGTCATAGTCAAAGCATTTTTCTTTCGTGAAATCAGTTTTGTAATAAACCTTGAAAGTAATACCAGCGGATAGGCAATATAGATCATGGCCATGATAATCCTGGAAGATAGTAATGCAAGGTTCCTCCAGTAAATTGCCCCAATGGTTTTAGGAATTATTTCGGAAAAGATTAGAATAGCAAGAGTCAGAACAGCCGAAATAATACCGAAATAAATCTCGCCGAATACTGCTACAGCCTGGGCACCAACACCCGCGGCACCTACCGTATGTGCCACAGTATTGATGGAAAGTATTGCTGCAAGGGGCTCATCGATATTATCTTTTAATCTCGAAAGGTATTTAGCCGCGGATTTTCCCTCCATCTTTTTCATCCTGATAAATGAAGCTGAAACAGAAAGAATAACCGCTTCGAGAATGGAGCATAAAAATGAAACAGCAATAGCTAATATCAGATATATAATCAACAAAGTCACAGGACAAAGATAAAAAAGCTTTTCTTTATAGAATAGTTGTTCTGGTAATAGTTTTACACATACAGTTTTTTTTCAATCAACCGTCTGATAATATCCTGAAGCTTCCGCGGATGGCAATACGATTCTGATATAATTGCTAAGCACGCATTCATAATTGCTTTGTATTAATTGACATTGATCTGTTATAGTTTTATATTTTCAAAAAGCTCCTGGCAGCTGAGAACCTTATACACAAGTATAATCCGGTTTCTGTACCCCATATTCCTATTCTCAGGGAAGTTCCACAGCAGAGATACATTTACTAAGGTTTTACGAGACTATGCTAATTCTAGATGTCTAAAGACATTCATCAATCTTTACATCTGAAAGGAGGACCTTGTGAAAAATTCAATACTTTTATTTTCAATATTATTAATTAGTTTGGCTGCTCTACTAATGAAATGTGAAAATTACGAATCTAGCGAGGAAGGAAGGTGTTCGGAGAGTAGTTGGGATCATGCTGAAAATCCCATAATCAGGGTTAGAATAAGCCAACCTTTAGATCATTGCGATAACAACACACATCGGGCAGATACTGCAGAATATATTATAATCACTGGCTCAATTCAAAAATTTTACTGTGTTGGTACTCCAAGCGGTAAATTTAATTTTGGAAACAATGTTCAACCTGGCCCTAATATTACTTATCACACTGTTGGACAGGCTTACCAGTTTAAATTTGAAAATGATGAAGATAACCTTGTTGTTAAATGCTCACTCAAAGCACACTTCACAGACGGAAATAGTTACGAATCTGATGAGGTCAAAAAAATATTTTATTACAGAGATATTAAGCTTGATATCAATGCATTGGAGTATTATATATTATTCGATCTGCCAAATTTAAACTGGCACCAATCACTCTGAACCAAACAAGTATAGAACCGGAGAGATATGTTGAAAATATGGTTCATGTTTTTGATAAAGGATAAACAGGAATGCTGCAATTTGAGCAGTGATGCCATCCCGATCAATATTTATTTAGCAGATCCTCTTTCTTTCAAATCTCCGCTGCGATAAATCCTATCCTATAAAATCGTTCAGGTCAAGCTTATCCGAAACAGAAAGCGAACCATCCCTTGATTTAAATGCAAAAGAAAGATTGTCGGTTTTTTCCTGCAGGTACTTTCTCATCTTTCTGAACATACCACCGGGGAAAATTTTATAGGTGGCAAAAAGCGCCGTTTTTATTCCGTTAAGTGTTGGGAGTCTCTTTACAAACGATATCCACTCGTTATCCAAATGTTTGAGAGAAAGCAGTGATCCGTTCCCGCCGCCGCTGAGAAGCAGGTAATCCGTGCCTTCAAGCTTTTGCGGTTCGAAACAGTTGATTGGTATAAGCTCAGCAGTGAGTCCTCTGTAAAGAAGAAATTCTGCAATTTCTTCACCAAATTTTTTAGTTGTTTTGTTTTCACTTTGAACTATAATTAATGCCTTTTTCATGCTATGACTCCTTTCAGATTTCCGGATGAAAACTAAAAAGCCTAAGTAAAAGTTTCCATCAATATGTTATATGCGGACATTTTCAGTGATGTGATATTATTTTTCTTCGTCGGCATATAAAGTTCAGCCGCTGACCGGAAAGAGAAAAGATGTGATCTGATGCACATTAGGTTGATTCTGTTTATTATTATGGTTAGCTGATAGATGCAGCTAACATTGTGTAAAATTTTTAAAACTAAAAAGTTGAGAGGTGATTATTACTATGACTGAACAAAAAGAAAAAATTGATGATTTTGCTGACAAGCTGAAAGGGTGGGACGAAAAAGTTCAGAATGCAGAAACAAAACTATCTGGTCTTAATGAAGACCTTAAAAGTGCTGCTGAGAAAGAGATAAGTAGTTTCAGGCAGAAAACAGAAAACGCCGAAAAAAGACTGAAGAATCGTGATAATGAACCGGATAATATCTGGGAAGACATTCAGAAGGGAATAGAAAAAAACTGGAAACAGCTTGAACAAGCAATATTAAAAGTAACATCGCAGTTGCGGTGAAAAGTTAAAGCAATATTATACATATCAGAGAAGGCAGTTTATCACTGCCTTTTTTGTATGGGGATTTGGCTTAAGAGTTCAGAATAGACAAATAACATTTGCCGAATGTCAATTGATATTCTTCTGTTAAAAATATACTTTTTAGTTATTCACAAGAATTAAAATGAAGGAGAATAAAGATGAAAAACTTTTTGACACCAATCCTGATTTTAATCATGTCACTGGTGTGTGTGACATATAGTCAACAGAGTGATATCGGCACAAAACAGGAAGAAGTTGAAGACGGGGTTTTCATTCATATCAGTCACGGAACAGAGGATCCGCACAGAATGCTTATGGGTTTAACTATGGCAGAAAGAATGAGTGCAGATAAAGATGTTCTTATCTATATTGATATTACCGGTGTTGATGCAGTCCTTAAAGATTCACCCGATCTGACATTAGAACCCTTTACAAGTTCAAAAACAATAATACAAAACCTGCTCAATAAAGGAATAACAATTATGGCTTGTCCGACATGCCTTAAGGCAGCAGGTAAAACGACGGAAGATCTGGCCGAAGGTATCAGTGTCGCCGACAAAGATAAATTCTTCAACTTTACTGAAGGGAGAATTCTGACAATAGATTATTAAAATTAGAGTTTCATCCCGAACTCGTTTCGGGATCTGCATTTGTTTCAGGATTTAAGAAAGAAATATCGGAGGAAAGCTTAAAATTTTATCGTGCTTTTTTATGTTGTGTTTCATGCACAATATACGAACGTTAGCAGCAGTGAGTGAAGTGCCACCTTTGGAGTAGGGAAGATCGTGATCAAAATGTAAATTCTCTTTTGAACCGCATAAAACGCACTGCCCCTTATCTCTTGTCCAAACTTCTAATTTAACTGTGGTTGGTATTAATCTTGAGTGTGGAAGTTCCACTGGTTTTTTCTTTGTAATATACTCAACAGGTTTAAGATAAAATTTAAATACTTGTCTGTTCTGCGAAATTACTAACGCAGAATCTACAAGATTGAAGAAACCTTTGTAACACCAAATACCATCTTTTATTTTTTCATAAACTTTTACTTTGTGCGGCTCTATCAGTAAACGCATTTTGTATGATTGAGCAGCAGTAAAGAATTTGCCGTTTTCTGTCAATGTGCCTTTGGGTGTTGTTAACGGCTGGTCTACTTCTTTTGGCTCTTTGGCTAAATTGCTGGGAACATCGTGACCCTCATAAATAAGCGTTCCCGTTTTTTCATCCCATTCGTCTGCGTAGGGTGCGTTTTTACGGACTGACATTAGAAAGATAGAATACTCTGGTTTAATTTTAAAGTTCATCCCTTTTTGGACGTTTGCATTTTCTGCAGCAACTAATTCTGCGTAAGAAATTATATCGTCAATTTTGAATGTGGGTTTTGGGAAGAAGGATTTCATAATATTGAGCGCTGTTTTGAAATGAAATTTACAAAATATTTGTAATGATGAATAAGTCTGAAGAACTTTTAGTGGGAATAGTTAATAGTCTATCTGATTTTGAACTAATTCAAAATCAACTATGGTATAGGATAACAGTTGACAAAGCAGACAATCTACTTAAAAGACGCTGGCCCCCAAAGTGGATTGCTTTCTATTACAGCGGCGCCTTAAAAAATTTTCCGCAAATGATAATTCACTACGCCAAAGTATCCAGTATTAAAACTGCAATCCGCAAACAGTTGTTACCAGACGAAAAAGAAAATTATAAATCAAAAAGAAGCTATTATAAAATCTCATTTAATAAAGTTGAATCTTTAATTAAGCCAATTCTCAGCCGCAGATGGAGACGAATCGTGTTTATACAAACAACGTATAAAAAATTTATAAACGCAGTTGAGGTAAACGATTTGTTTGATGGGAGCAAATTAGAGGACAGACTCTGGACCGAGCTTAAAAGAAATAGAATCAGTGCCGAAAGGCAGCAAGTAGTAAAGGCTGATGAAAAGTTTTACTTTTTAAATTTTGCTATTCATTGTAAAAAGGGCAAGCTTGATATTGAAACAGATGCCGGATCAAGTCCGGGATGAAATTGTGAGGACGCTAATACCCAACAGCCAGCCCGCCCCCGCGGGGATCGGAGGCGCCATAAATAATTTTACTAATGTTGTCTATCATTATCCCCTCTGCAATTCCAAGTATGCGCAACTCTGCACCTTCATCAACAAATGTATAACCCATCTCAATCAGCTTGTTCCTAACATCTTCCGTCAATGCTTTTTGTTCATAGTAAATTGAGTCCGGTATCCACTGATGATGTATCCTCGGCTTTGTTACAGCTTCGCTTATGTTCATATCGAAATCTATACAGTTTAAAATTACCTGCAGCACTACAGTTATAATTGTAGAACCGCCGGGTGAACCGATGATGATATAGGGCTTTTCGTCTTTCAAAATAATTGCGGGAGACATAGAGCTAAGCATTCTTTTTTCAGGCTGGATTGAGTTCGCCTCTGTACCAAGTAGTCCGAATTGATTTGGCTTACCCGGCTTGCCGCTGAAATCATCCATTTCGTTATTGAGAAGAAATCCCGCGCCTTCAACTACAATTCCCGAACCAAAGGCTGAATTAATTGTTGTTGTAGTACTTACTGCATTGCCGAAAGAATCAAAAACAGAGTAATGAGTGGTTTCGGTGCTTTCGAAAGGTTGAGAAACATTAAAGCTTTTTATTTCTTCTGAAGGAATGGCTTTATTTCTTGCTTCTTCTATTCGGTTGAATATTGTTTTAGCATAATCTTTAGAGATAAGAACTGCCGTTGGAACGGGATAAAAATCCGCATCACCAAGGTGATAGGTTCTATCGGCATATACAAATTTCATTGCTTCAACCAGGTGATGAATATAGATAGCGCTTCCCCAACCATCGCTTGCCCCGCCAATGGCGGGGGAATTTTCAA